>Ga0209777_10008729_pt1 | contig 11045 bp, 6 predicted proteins | sample FrelakmetHBP12HB_FD_187147 | JGI IMG/M metagenome (GOLD analysis project Ga0209777, IMG submission 187147) | Freshwater lake sediment microbial communities from the University of Notre Dame, USA, for methane emissions studies -HBP12 HB (SPAdes)... | ecosystem: Environmental > Aquatic >...
CATTCCGATTCCAACCGTCAGCCTGTCGAGTCCCTTGTGCAGAACGCCCAATCCGCAGACCTGCTTGCCCGCTATCGCCGCCAGCGTGAGCACGGCCGCAAAGGCAAGTACGGATGTGCTTCCGAACGCCCTCAAGTCCACGATAGCCCCCATCCGAACGAAGAAGACCGGGACCAACAGGGCCGCGATCGGCGCGATAAGCTCCTCAACCGAGTGCGTTTCGCTTTCCGGAAAGTTTCCCCAGTGGACTTCATCCAGGATCAGGCCCGCGGCAAATGCCCCGACTATCGGCGCGAGCCCTACCCGCCACGCCGCGTAGGCAAGCCCAAAACAGACGGCCAGGGCGGTTGTGAGAAGCAGATCGGCTGCCTTGAGTCGAGACACGGCCTGGAACAGGCGTGGCGAAAGCCATCTTCCGATAATCAGCGCCCCCGCGAGGAATATGGTGGCTTTCAGCACGATGATTAGGATGGCCGTCGATGAGAGAGCAGCTCCCGAGGAGGCGCTGTTGATTATCCCGATGACCGCCGCGAGGATGATCAGCCCCTGCACGTCGTCGATTACCGCCGCGCCAAGGATCACTTGAGCCTCGGGGGTCTGGGCTTTGCCCAGGTCGCGCAAGACTCTGGCGGTAATGCCGACGCTGGTGGCGCAGAGTGTGGCGCCGATGAATACGTGAACGTATACGCTGTCACCCGGCAGAAACGCCGCCGCGACCGCCCAGCCCAGGAAAAACGGCGCCACTACCCCGAGGGTGGCTACAAGCAGAGAGGACGCCCCCAACCGCACCATTTCATCCAAATCACTCTCCAGCCCCACCTGGAAAAGCAGGATGATCACGCCCAGTTCCGCGAGCAGCCAGATGCTGGGGTCGGTCTTGATGAAATCGAAAGCGTGGAAGCCGGCCAGGGATAGATTACCGATGACGATGCCGAAGATGAGTTCACCCAGCACCGCCGGTTGACCGATTCGCACTGACAGGTCGCCGCCCAGCTTGGCTGCCAGGAGGATGATAATGAGGCCGACGAGGACCCTCGGCAGAGAGTCAATGACTCCTCCACCGGCGGCGTTGGATGCGAACGCCCCCACGCACGTAATGGCTATGAGAATGATGACAGGGAAAGCGACACGGAGCCGCTTACCGCGCAGATAGAAGCGAAGCATCGCTAACGGCCTTTCTCTGGATTCCCGGTTCCATTGTGACAATAACCCTGTTCCACACTCCCAGTCCCGTATCCTCCAAGGCGTGCGATGATACAGATATGGTAAATTCTTTCAGCTTACTCTCTATCGCAATTACGTCATTCCCGATATAATCTATTGTAATAGACTGTCTGCATGGAGGCGACGAATGCCGATCAGGCTCGGAAGAGACGTAATCGAGCGTTGGTACAAAAACCCGATTATCACCCTTGACAATGTTCCTTTTCCCTGCAACACGGTTTTCAATGCGGCCGCGACCAAGATGGGGGACGAGTATATTCTCCTGCTGCGCGTTGAGGACCTTGCCGGACGTTCCGTATTTGCTCTGGCGCGCAGCGAAGATGGATATCATTTCAGCGTGGACCCCGCTCCGGTGATGGAGCCGTCAAAGGAAGAGCCGTACCGTTCTTACGAGCGGCGCGGAATCGAGGACCCAAGAATTACATATCTCGAGGGCGAGTACTACGTGATGTATACGGCTTATTCCCGCTACGGCGCGCGGCTTGCATTGTGCAAGACCAAAGACTTCAAGAACTTCGACCGTGTGGGGTTGATCTCGGAGCCGGAAAACAAGGACGGATGTCTGTTCCCTCGCAAGGTCAATGGCAGATACGCGCGCTTGGACCGGCCCTACGGCGGCGGAATCGGCAATATATGGGTGTCATACTCGGACGACCTGCTGAGTTGGGGAGATGCGGAGGTCGTTATGACCACTCGCGGCGGGTTCTGGGATTCGGACCGCATCGGCGCGGGCGCTCCTCCTATTGAGACCGAACACGGCTGGCTGGAGCTTTACCACGGCGTCAAGAACACCAGCGCCGGCCCGATCTATCGAATAGGAGCCGTTTTGCTCGACCTGGAGAACCCGTCCAAGGTGCTCTGCAGAAGCGCGGTCCCGATCCTCACGCCCAGAGAGTACTACGAAAGGGTAGGGGACGTGGGCAATGTGGTTTTCTCATGCGGCACTATCCTGGAAGACGGCGGCAAGCTCAAGATTTACTATGGCGCCGCCGACACCTGTATATGCCTTGGTTTCGCGGATGTGAACCATCTCATAGATAGATGCATCCGGACTCCCGAGGGAGCCGATCTCGAGTAGCGGCCTTGTCGCAGTAAGATTTCAGAAACGACCAGTGCGCTCGGGAGCGCACAATCCGGTATCCTGAAAAGCACAATCTAGCATCCTGAGCTCCGTCGAAGGGTGCGGTCTACGAAGGTACAGTCTCTTCGGAACCGCATGCTTCGACGCAGCTCAGCATGCTCACATTGAAGTTACCGAGAGTGAACTCCTACTTGTTGACAGCGGCTTTTCGGGCTGGTATAATCTTCTTGCTCAACGGGCAATGGTCGATTTGAGATGCGCGCGTTGTGATGATGCGCATGTTCCTCGCTTCCTGCTTGACGGCAATGGATGTGTGTTGGTATAATAATGCCGCCAACAGTGGTGCGCGGACGATTAGCTCAGTTGGTAGAGCAGTGGACTCTTAATCCATTGGTCCAGGGTTCGAGTCCCTGATCGTCCACCAGTGTCCTCCAACCCCTGGGCGAGTGGTGGAATGGCAGACACGCTAGATTTAGGATCTAGTGCCGCAAGGCGTAGGAGTTCAACTCTCCTCTCGCCCACCATAGCCGCTTGGGTCGTCAAAACATGCGGGGGTGGTTCAGTGGTAGAACGCCACCTTGCCAAGGTGGATGTCGCGGGTTCGAATCCCGTCCCCCGCTCCAGAGTTACCAATATGGGGTATAGGAAAGCGGACACGTTGTGCGCGTGAAGCGTCAACTGCCTCATTCCTGTATCCTTTTTTATTGTCAGCATACCGCGTCATTCCCGACGTGATCGGGAATCCAGGAGCTTCGACTCGGAAGGTGGATTCCCGCTTTCGCGGGAATGACAGGTTTCGCGGGAATGACAGGTTGTGTGGATTCAGCATCCAAATCAGGTTATTGGAGAAAGCAAGTTATGCTGGTTAAACAGGAACAACTCAATCCTTGTGAGGTGGAGTTGCACATTGAAGTCGATGCCGAGCAAGTCTCGGCGGCCATCGACAGGGCGTATATGGACATCGGGAAATCGGCCAATATCTCTGGCTTCCGCAAGGGCAAAGCTCCAAAGGCGATCCTGCAACAGGTGATTGACGAGGAGAAGGTGAAAGATCGCGCCGCTGACGATCTCTTGGCCGCGGCTTATGCGGATGCTCTTGACGAGACCAAGCTCGAGCCGTTCGCGATCGCGAATGTGGACATTGTGAAGTTCGAGATCGGCGAGCCGATGAGCTTCAAGGCGAGAGTCCCCCTGGCGCCCAAGACCGAACTGGGCAAATACAAGGGCCTTGTGGTGGAGCGGCCGGTTTTTTCGGTCTCCGATGAGGATGTCGACGGAGAGCTGTTGCGGTTGCGCCGCAGGCATGCCACTTACCCTGAAATCACCGATAGACCGGCCCAGGAGGGCGATATAGTCCGTTTCGAGATAAAGACGAATGGGACGGACGAGCAGCCCAAGAGCGACGTTGCTAAGGTCGGAGAGAACCTGCCGGAGTTCGACAAGGCGCTGGTCGGCATGAATGTCGATGAGGAAAAAGTAATCGATATCGCCTATCCCGAGGACTATCCGCTCGAGGATCATCGCGGAAAGACTATTGCCAAGTGGGTCAAGCTTTGCGAGATTCACGAGGAGAGACTGCCTGATCTCACGGATGACTGGGTGAAAGACATGTTCTTGGCACATCAGGAAGGCGCCGAAGGCGATGATGCCGTCGATACGGTCGACAAGCTGCGCGCGAAGGTGCGGTCGGCGATGGAAGAGGCCACCAGGGATACCATCAACCGTGAGGTCGAAAACAAGATTGTCCACCAGGTTGTCGCGGGCGCCGAGGTGTGTTTTCCGCAGGCGCTCGTCAATGCCGAAATCGGCAGCGACATCGATGAACTGCTCGAGAACCTGAAGAAGCGCAAGCTCACGATGGAGGATTACCTGAAGTACAGGGACATCACCGCCGAACAACTGCAAGACGAATTCGACGAACGCGCGCGCCGCGAACTCAAGACTCGCCTGGTCCTGCGCCGGATAGTTGATGACGAAGGACTCAAGGTGGACCAAGAGGACATCGAAGCCGAACTGAAGTCCATGGCCGTCGCCAGCAAGGTCCCAGTGGAGACTGTAAGGGCTTATGTGGAAAAGACAGATGGTATGTCATCCATCAAAAACAGAATCCTTACGGAAAAAGTGATGGATTTTCTGGTGGAATCCACCAATATTAAAGACGTAGGCTGAAAGGAGTTCATGAATATGGTCCCAATGCCCTATGTGGTGGAGCAGACCGCACGCGGAGAGCGCACGTATGACATTTACTCCAGGCTGCTCAAGGATAGGATCATCTTTATCGGCACGCCGATCGATGATGACGTGGCCAATATAGTTATAGCTCAGATGTTGTTCCTGACCAAGGAAGACCCGGACAGGGACATCGATATGTATATCAACAGCCCCGGCGGCTCGGTTATCGCCGGCCTGGCAATCTACGACACGATGCAGTTCATCAAGCCGGACATCGCGACCACATGTGTGGGACACGCGATGAGCTTGAGCGGTGTTCTGCTCGCCGCCGGGACCAAGGGCAAGAGAATGGCTCTGCCAAACTCGAGGATAATGATTCACCAGGGCAGCGCGGGATTCCATGGCACGCCCTCGGACATCGATATTATAGCCAAGGAAGTCCTGAGGTATAAGACGCTGCTGATCGAGTTGTTGGCCAAGCATACCGGCCAGCCCATTGAGAAGGTTACCAGGGACGTGGACCGCGACTACTACATGTCGCCGGACGAGGCCATCGAGTATGGCCTCGTTGACAAGGTGCTCAGGGCACAAGGCGAGTAATGCGCCGCTCCGAAACCGAACGCTTGCGTTCGGTCTCTATAGGGGGATTACGAATTTGGCGAGGATCGGTTACGACCGCGCCGGCGAACGGTGCGCGCTGTGCGGCAAGAGCCGCGATCAAGTCAAGAAACTGCTTGTGGGCGTGTACGGCGGTATATGCGTCGAGTGCGTCGAGCTGTGCAATGATATCATCAGGGGAGAGAGCACACAGGCCAACGACGACTTCGGTATAGCCGGCAGCGTGCCGAAACCGAAGGAAATCTATCGCATTCTGAGCCAGTATGTCATCGGACAGGAAAAGGCCAAGCGCACCCTCTCGGTGGCGGTCTACAACCACTTCAAGAGGGTCAACTGCTCGATGATGGATGTCGAACTGCAGAAGTCGAACATCCTTCTTGTGGGCCCCACGGGTTCCGGCAAGACGCTGCTTGCTCAGACGCTCGCCAAGATACTCAACGTTCCGTTCGCCATTGCCGATGCGACGTCTCTGACCGAAGCCGGTTATGTGGGCGAGGACGTCGAAAACATCCTCCTGAAGCTGCTGCAGGCCGCCGATACGGGCGACAGCATGCAGAATACGATCAAGAACGCCCAGCGCGGCATTGTCTATATCGATGAGATAGATAAGATCGCGCGCAAGTCCGATAACCCCTCGATTACCAGGGACGTGTCCGGCGAGGGTGTGCAGCAGGCCCTGCTGAAGATTCTGGAAGGGACCGTGGCCTCCGTGCCCCCTCAGGGAGGAAGAAAACACCCACAGCAGGAGTATGTCCATCTCGATACGACTAACGTGCTCTTCATCTGCGGAGGCGCGTTCGGCGGCCTGGACGATATCATATCGCAGAGGATCGCGCAGAACTCAATGGGCTTCCGTGCCGAATCCAAGAGCAAAAAGGACTACAACGTCGGTGATCTCTTCTCTCAGGTCCTGCCGGAGGACCTCCTCAAGTACGGTTTGATACCCGAGTTTGTGGGCAGGCTGCCCGTGGTGGCCAGTTTGGATTCGCTGGATCATGATGCCCTGGTGAAGATTCTGACCCAGCCCAAGAACGCCCTGGTGAAGCAATACAAGAAGTTCTTTGAGTACGATGGTGTTGACCTGATTGTGACGGAGGACGCGCTGAGCGCGATCGCCAGCGAAGCCATGAAGCGCAAGATGGGCGCGAGGGCTCTGCGAGCGATCATTGAAGAAGTGATGCTCAATATTATGTATGAGATTCCGTCAGCGAAGGATGTCAAGAAATGTATCGTGACTGAAGACACCATCTTGCTTAAGAAGGAGCCCACGCTTGTTACCCTCAGCGAGGTTAGCAAGGCGTCTTAAAACATGGCATATACAGATCGAGAAACCCAGGACGATTTCCCCGTTTCGGCGATGCGGTCCGGGATGTCCAGGAAGCTGCCTCAAATCCTGCCGGTGCTTCCAGTCAGAGATACGGTTTATTTCCCTAATATGTTGTTTCCTCTCTTCCTGGGAAGAGAGAAATCCATCCGCGCGCTTGACTACGCCCTCGAAAAGCACCGCTACTTACTTCTTGTCGCGCAGAGGGATATCAGCGTCGAGGAGCCCGGGCCTCAGGATATGTATGAAGTCGGCATAATCGCGGAGGTCATGCAGGTGCTGCGCGTGCCCGATGGGACCGTGCGAATCACCCTGGAAGGTGTTCGGCGCGCCCGCATTGTCAAGCTTATCCACGCTGCTCCGTTTTTCAAGGCCCGTGTGAAGCTGCTCCAGAGCGAACCCGCCGAAGGAGCACAGGCCGAGGCCTTGATGCGCAGCATCACCTCTATCTTCGACCAGATAGTCCAGAACCAGGGCGGCTGCAACGGCAGGCCCATCCCACCTGAGCTTCTCATGAATGTCGCCGGGGTCGATGATCCTGAAAAGCTCGTCGACATCATCATGCCCCATCTTCCGGTAAGGACGGAAATAAAGCAGGAAGTGCTTGAGATGGTGAAGGTGGTGGACCGGCTCGAAATGCTCAACTCCCTGCTGCAGAAAGAAATGGAAGTCCTCGACATTCAGCGCAACATACGCACGAGAGTCGAGAAAGAAATAGGCGATATGCAGCGGGAGTATATCCTCCGCGAACAACTCAAGGCCATACAGAATGAACTGGGCGAAAGAGACGGCCGCCTCAGCGAGATGGAAGAATACAGAAATCGCATCTCCGAGGCAAAGATGCCGCCCGACGTCGATGAAAAAGCCGTCAAGGAACTCGACCGTCTGGACAAGATGCCCTATGCGGCTCCGGAAGGTGTTGTGGTCAGGAACTACCTGGACTGGCTCATTTCGCTGCCCTGGAGTGTGTGGAGCGAAGAGGCCATAGATGTCGACAAGGCTCGCAAGGTCCTCGATGCCGACCATTTCGGGCTGGACAAGGTCAAGGAACGCGTTGTCGAGTTCCTTGCCGTGCGCAAGCTCGCCAGGGAGATGAAAGGACCGATCCTGTGCTTTGTCGGCCCTCCAGGAGTGGGTAAGACCAGCATCGGCAAATCGATAGCCCGGTCGATGGGACGCAAGTTTTACAGGCTTTCCCTGGGCGGAATACGCGATGAGGCCGAGATCAGGGGCCACAGGCGCACCTACATTGGGGCGATGCCCGGCAGAATCATCCAGGGGCTCAAGCAGGTCGGCACGCGAAACCCCGTGTTCATGCTCGACGAGGTCGATAAGCTTGGGGTGGACTTCCGCGGTGACCCGTCGGCCGCACTGCTCGAAGCTCTCGATCCCGAGCAGAACGATTCGTTCAGCGACCACTACCTGGAAGTGCCGTTCAACCTACGGGACGTCATGTTTATCACGACGGCCAACGTGCTCGACACCGTGCCGCCCGCGCTCCGCGACAGGATGGAAGTAATCCCGTTCTCCGGCTATATCGAGGACGAGAAAGTCCAGATAAGCAGGAAATACCTGATCCCCAAGCAGATCAGGGAAAACGGCCTGAGCAAGAGCTTGCTGGCGATTCACGAGCCGGCGATCAGGCGGGTCATTCGCGAGTATACCCGAGAGGCTGGAGTCAGAAGCCTGGAGCGGTCGATCGGTATGATCTGTAGAAAGGTGGCTAAGGAAGTCGCCGCCGGCTCGACCGCGAAGACCGCTGTCCGAGACGGTGATGTGCCCAAGTATCTCGGGCCGCGAAGGTATCACTTCGGTCGTGCCGAGGAGAAGGATGAGATAGCCGCCGTGACGGGGCTGGTCTATACCGAGGCCGGCGGGGACGTGGTCTCGATAGAGGCCGTGGTGATGAAGTCGCCGAAGGGCAGCCTCACCCTCACGGGCCAGTTGGGTGACGTTATGAAGGAATCGGGCCAGGCGGCGCTGACCTATGTCAGGTCTCGGGCGAAGATCCTGGGAGTCGATGAAGACTTCTACTCCCGCTCGGACATCCACGTACACGTTCCCGAGGGTGCTGTCCCGAAGGACGGTCCATCGGCGGGAATCACTATAGCGACCGCGATAGCCTCCGCGTTGACCAGACGCCCGGTCCGAAAGGATGTCGCCATGACAGGCGAGATCACGCTGCGCGGCAGGGTGCTGCCCATCGGCGGCGTAAAGGAAAAAGTCCTGGCGGCGCACAGGGCGGGGATTCGCACGGTCATTCTTCCGAGAGACAACGAAAATGATCTGCGGGACATCCCGGCGAACGTGCGCGAGGAGATGAGTTTCCACCTGGTTGCTCATGCGGACCAGGTCCTGGAGATCGCGCTCATCAAGAACCACGCGGCGTAGTGTCTGAGTAAGGTCCGCTCCTTGTTGTGAGGGACCGCAATCCAGCATCCCGAGCCATTACTCTCTAGCATCCTGAGCCCTGTCGAAGGGTGCGGTCTACGAAGGTACAATCTCTTCGGAACCGCATGCTTCGACGTAGCTCAGCATGCTCACCTTGCAGTATGCTGCGGGAAAGACTGGCCGAGCCGAGCCACCAAGTTTGCACGGTCAGGAGTTCCCGCAGCCAGCTCGTATCATGCTGCGGGAACTCTTGATTGTACGGATTCGACGGGCAAGTTGTCATAGCCGTTCCCGCAGCATAGCACCCACGCAGCATAGCGCATGCCCCGGAGGTCATTCTCCGGGGCATGTTTGTTCTGTCAGCCTGCCCTATTCAATTGTTCTCAGAGCCGTGTGCGTTCGGTCCAGAAGTCGCACACTATGTTTTGCTAGGTTCCTGCCACTGCGGGGGTGTATACGACACCCGGCGCGCCCGCATGCGCCGCGATCCAATTCTGCAGAGCGTTGATCTCGTTCTGCGACACCCTGGTCACGAGCTGTGCCTGATTGATGATCCTGGGGTCCTGGAGCCTGGTTGCTGCGAAGGCTTGGGAATCGCGCAGCTTCATCAGCATGTCGGACATCGTCTGAGCGTAGACCATGTCAAACTGCTGTCCAGGGCACAGACTGCACAGACACTGGGTCACGGAACTGGGCGCGCAGTAATCGGCGCTCAGAACGCCACAACCCATCTCGCCATACCACAGGGCCAGCTTGTTGTTCTGGTCGATCTGCTCCTGGCGGATCTTGGCGGACAGGCCCCGCAGATTCCTATCGGTCGCCCGGTTCATGCCCTCGGTCGCAAGGGCTATGATATCCGCGTGGAGCGGGAACATGCTCTCCAGGTAGATCTTGTCGAAGTTACAGCCGCACGCGGCGTTCTGGAGGGCATCCAGAGGCCCACCGCCGAAACCAGCAGCGATTGCGCAACTGGGAACAGCGACTTTCGGGGCGCATCCACACGGTGAAGGCGGGCCGGCGGGCACAGTGCACCCGCAGGTTGGCGCAGCTTGGCAGGTACCGCAGGTTGGCGCCGCTGCGCATGTGTCACAAGGCGCTGGACATGCCGGCGTAGTCACTGTTGGACAGGTCGTACACGCTGCAACGGGAGCCGGCGCCGGACATGCCGGCGCTTGACACCCGCAAGTTTGAGCGATAGCGGCAGTCGCCGCCAGCGCGAGTATAAGCATCAGGAATACCACGCGCGTAGTGTGCATGATATTTGCCTCCTTAGGTCAGATGGTCGTCTCTATTGGTTTCTTACCCTGCACACGTTGCGAAATAACAATCACGCAGTGTGCAGCGGAGAAGATATGGGTTGATCTGCTGCGGGAACGGCTATTTGCACTGAGCTAACAAACCTGAACAATCAAGAGTTCCCGCAGCATGTCGCGGCATATCCAAGATGCGCCTTGAAACTCACAAATGGCGGGTTGACAATGGGATGGGAATGCTGTTAACATTGATTTGTGCGATGAAGTCTAGCTTGGTATCGCGGTGAGGCTGGTTCCGAATATGCTTGGGAAAACAATGACATCGGGCCGTTGGGCGCTATACTCGGTTTCGAGGTCCAGAGAGCGCAGTCTGTGCTTGCTGGAGGATGGCCTGTGCTTGTCCCAACATTGCCTGCACTTCCACCGGTTCGTGTACTAGGTACGGCCCGCTGTGACTCGGTGTCATAGTGGGCTTTTTGTTTGGAGATCGCAAGGGGATATGACGCAAGACGTTTTGGTGCTCAACAGTGACTATGAACCCCTGAACATCTGCAACACGCGCAGGGCGATGACGCTGATGTTCCTCGGGAAGGTGGACGTGCTGCACGATCACGACAGAGTGATACACAGCGTGTCGTCATCCTATCGCGTACCTTCGGTTGTGCGGCTTAGAAATCACGTCAGGCGCCCGATGCCTCAGCTCAAACTTTCCCGCAGGAGTGTTCTCGCGCGGGACAATTACACCTGCCAGTATTGCGGGCAGCGGGGTAGTGACCTGACGGTGGATCATGTCGTCCCTCGCAGATTGGGCGGCGCGAACACGTGGGACAACCTGGTATGCTGCTGCAAAGCATGCAATACCCGGAAAGGTGACAAGACGCTGGCGCAGCTTGGCATCACCTTGCGCAATGCCCCGCGCAGGCCCAAGTATGTGCCGTTCATCAGCCTCACCAAGTTCATGGCGGGCGCGCGCAATGACGTG
>Ga0209777_10008730_pt1 | contig 11045 bp, 8 predicted proteins | sample FrelakmetHBP12HB_FD_187147 | JGI IMG/M metagenome (GOLD analysis project Ga0209777, IMG submission 187147) | Freshwater lake sediment microbial communities from the University of Notre Dame, USA, for methane emissions studies -HBP12 HB (SPAdes)... | ecosystem: Environmental > Aquatic >...
GGTCTGTGATAGCTAACGTGTAACCTGACCAGCCGCCATAAACGCCCTGTTTTGCCTCCACTCCGATAGATGCTGGCAGAAGTTGAATAACCATGATGCACTGAACTGCCTGGCCAACACCGACAGGGTCGGGGGCGACAGTGAGACCTGCATAGGTCGGTATATTCGGAAGCCCGTTTGCTCCAATAGTAGCAGCAGCGGTATTGAAGGGTGGGTTAGTAGCGTCTGACGGTGTTACCTGTGCATTAATAGCTGGCAGTATAGCTAGCGCCGAAGACAAAGTTAATATCAGAATTAAAGCGATTGCAAAAGTTTTTCCTTTCAAATTCGTAGATTTCATCATATTTTCTAAAATTTGCATTTTTCTTTTCTCCTAAAATTTAGTTGATAGTTATTAACCCCCTCAGCATTTATAAGTTTTTCCCAAACAGAGGGGTTGTCGGCTAATTCTGATTCAGCGGAGTTTTTGCGCGATTAGTCTCTTTTGGTAAAGGATTGGGTAAAAGCCAGCATAAGCGGAGGATCGATATTTGCATCTCTTATGCTTCACCCTCTCAATGGAACATCAGCCGTCATCGATGAACCGGCTCAGCTGGTGGACGAGATCGGCAGCCCCTAGTCCACTTCAAAAGGGACAACCGCCCGTCCATCAACGCGAAAGATGGCCGTCGTACGTCCCTAACAGTCACAATAAGCCATAACCTAACCGTGCTAACAGATACGCCAAACATCTCAGCATACGCGGTGACAATCGATACAAGATTCATCCGAATGGAGCCAACGTCTAAAAGTTCAGAGGGAAACCAACCGTAATTCCATCAAATCCAAGAAAATAACCCGTGAAAACTTTAAATAGCTTTGTCCCTATCAAAGGACAATCTGATGCATGATGACAATTCATGTAGTGCTTGTTAACCCGCCTTATCCACCTGCTTGCTATCAGCATCCTCCAAGCCTCCCACTGGGGTTAGCCTATTTGGGCGCTGTCTTGAAGGAAGGCGGCGTTGAAGTTAATGTATTAGACGCTCAGGCACTTAAGTTAAATAATCGACAAATCGAAGACAGAATTGCTGAAATTAAGCCAGACATAGTGGGAATAACCTCAACGACTCTAACCTATAAATCAGCTCTAGAAGTAACAAAGATAGCAAAAGAAGCCTGTCCAAAATGCATCACAGTAGTCGGCGGGTGCCACGTCACCTTTTGGGACGAAAATGCCCTTCAAGAGTCCCCTAGCCTCGATATTGTTGTAAGAAGAGAAGGCGAGCAAACACTTTTGGAGCTTACAAAGAAAATCGAGAGCCATGAGCACTTTGGTGACGTTTTAGGGATCACTTATAGAGATAGCAATGGGGGAATCCACCGAAATCCTGACAGACCCTATCTTGAAGATCTTGACAGTCTTCCCTACCCAGCCTACGATTTGTTTCCGCTAGAGAACTACAGGGTCGTACGCCGTATCCAGTACCCAATTCAAATGAGTAGAGGCTGCACATTCAATTGCAATTATTGCAGCACAGTAAGAATGCATGGCGGAATATTCAGGGTCAGGGAACCAAAAAAGGTTGTAGACGAGATAGAGTTTTTAAACAAAAAATATGGTGCTGACTACTTTTTTTTCGTCGACGACAATTTCACCCTCAACCCCGCCAAAACAAAAGTTTTTCTTGATGAACTGACGAAAAGAAAACTTCGAATTGAATGGGATTGCCAAGGCAGAGTTGACGCATCCAAAGAACTCTGGTCTGACATGAAAAAGTCTGGCTGCCAATTGGTCCTGTTCGGAGTAGAATCAGGGTGTAAAGAAATTCTGGAAGCAATGGGAAAGCAAGCTTCACTTGAGCAGACTAGAACCGCATTCAAACTTGGTCGGAAAGCTGGCTTACTCAGGATCGCAAGCGTCATTTTCGGCTTTCCAGGCGAAACTAAAGCAAGTATTGAAGAGACCATCAAATTTATTCATGATCTGGATCCCGACGGCATCTTATATAATATAGCTACGCCATATCCAGGAACGCCCCTTTACGATTACGTTACGAAAATGGGTTGGCCAAAAGTAACGGATTGGAGTAGGTATGACTGTTACACTCCAGTTTTTGAAACGCCGGAATTAAAATTGGATGATTTGCGAGATATAAGAGAAAAAGCATACAGAAAATTCTATTTACGACCCAAATTCATTTTCCGCATGATGCTTAAAGGAAACGCATATGGGTATTCTCAACTTAAGATATCGTTTACTTTGCTTCTCAGATCCTTAGGCATTAGACCGTAAGCCTCTCGTTATTTGCTTTTGAACAAATAGAGAAAACTGCCAAAAATTGATTGGCAGCTCAAGGATTAAAATCCATCTTCGTGCAGATCATAAAGAATTCATTTTGGCTCTGACGGCTCTGCGAAGATGGGCAAAAAATAATCTAGTTGACGCAGAACCATACACACCGCCGTGAGCAATCATGTTGCGGACATATTTAGGGCTAAGATAAAACTTTTGAAACGCCTGTTCACGAATTTGCCTCAACTCTTCCATGCTTAACTCTGGTGTTTCAAATATGGGTGTTGCGGTATCGTACTTGTCAAAGTCAGTTACTTTTAGCCAACCATTCTTTATTACGATGTCACGCATCGGTGTTCCGGGGTAAGGTGTAGCCACATGATAAACTACGTCGCAAGGGCCTATTTTCTGCACGAGTTTTATGGTCTGCCAAAGAGATTCCTTAGTTTCACCGGGAAAACCGATAATTACGAAGCCAACGGTCATCAATCCCGCTTCTCGAGTCCATTTGAAGGCGTTCATTGTTTGCTCGAGAGATATTCCTTTTCCCATGGCGTTGATGAGTTGCTGTGAACCTGACTCGATTCCAAACCATACGTCTGTGCAACCGCTCTTTTTCATTTTAACGAGCAAGTCTTTTGTAACCATGTCCACACGGGTTTCACAGTTCCAATGGATCTTCAAGTTTCGAGCTTTGATCTCGTCGCATATTTGTTCAGTTCTATGTGCATCAACCGTGAAGGCATCATCGTAGAAGGTAAATCGTTGGGCACCGTAGGTTTTGTGAACAAACTCAATCTCGTCCACGACGTTTTTAGGGCTTCTCATTCGGTATTTTCGCCCAAACATCCTCACAGCCGTACAGAAGTCGCACCAGTAAACGCAGCCTCGGCTCGTTGTTATTGGAAATAATATCTTACTGTCTTTTCGAAGATCACCAAAAGACCAAAGATGATGAGCTGGGAATGGCAAATCATCAAGATTTTCAACGTACGGCCTATCCTGATTCTTTGTGATCTCTCTGCCATTTCTGAACGTTATGCCTAAGACGTCACCAAAATTAGTGTTGCCTGATTCTACTTTTTCCGCTAGTTCTAAAAGTGTGATTTCGCCCTCTTTTCTTACGACAATATCCAATGAGGGGCATTCCTGAAGTGCTTCGGTGTCCCAGAAGGTAACGTGGACGCCGCCAAGAACAGTTAAGCAATTTGGACAAACTTCTTTAATTATTTTTATACAATTCAGCGCAGATTTATACGTGAGTGTGGTGGAAGTTATTCCAACCATGTTAGGTTGACGTTTACTAACCTCGTTCTTAAATTCTTCATATGAAAGCTTGTGTGCTTGACAATCTATTACGTCAACTTCATATTGATTCTTCTCTAAAACAGCCGCCAAATATCCGATGCCCAGTTGGATGAAGGGTGGATGCGTGTGGGCACCGACTGGGTAAGGTGGATTAACAAGAGTTACATGGAGCTTCATATTTTTTCCTAAATCCTTATTTTGTTACAACTAAGAAAGTGCGTGCTTAATATATTTTCCATAAAACACATACCAACATGAAGAAGGCATAGAGAAGCAAGTTAATCCAATATGCACCGCAAATTTTGAGCTACAAGCAAAGAGAGAGAGAGAAGGAAAACATTTCAAAATTGCTTACGAGATATTTTGCAACAGTCGCAGCCTATTCAACTAAAAGTTATTATTCAAGAAATTATTATCTAAGCGATTTAAGCGGGTGTGCAATACGCAAAGTCAACAAAATGCAGGAAACGGGAAGAAAGCTACGATTTTGCTGATGACTACGGCTCCGCCAACAAAAGGACCGTGGATTCATGGAAGAAAGCTACCCCCGCTTGGATTAGCTTACGTTGCCGGAGCTCTCGAAAAAGCCGGTTTTAACGTTGAGATGCTTGACAATTACCTGCTTGAGAAACCAATCGACGACCTCAAACTGGACATAAAAAGGGTCAATCCAGACATAGTAGGCATTACTTGTGGTTCAGTAACTTTTCAACGGTGCATTGAAACAGCCAAGGCAGTTAAAGAAGTACTTCCTTCCTGTAAAGTGGTAGCTGGCGGATGGCACCCCTCTTACATGCCAGACAGCGTTCTGCAACATTCAGAAATCGATTACGTGGTCGTAGGCGAGGGCGAACGTGCCATGGTAGAGCTTGCGACCTACATTATGAAAGGCGTCGACGATAAAGCTGTCCCAATTGCAGGCGTTGCTTACAGGTATGAAGGAAAAATAGCAAAAAATCCTCTAAAATTCATAAGCAATTTGGATGAAATTCCTATTCCAGCCAGGCACCTGCTGCCCATGAAGCTCTACGAAAGAGTCATAGAATACTTAGACGTCAAACCTGTGGACGTCATGAGCGTCACTCGCGGCTGCCCTTTCAAATGCGCATTTTGTGAGAGTTACACTCTTTGGGGACCAACATGCCGTTCCTTCAGCCCCAGCAGAATTGTCGAAGAAATTGAACAGTTAATGACCACTTACGGCACAAAAGGCATCTATTTCATAAATGACAATTTCACCATCCGAAAAAACGACACATTAGAATTGTGCAGGTTAATGAGAAAAAATAAGCTGGACATAGAATGGGCTTGCGACACCAGAGTCGACATGCTTACGCAAGAACTGCTAAGAGAAATGAAAATGGCTGGGTGCAAAACCATGTGGTTCGGGGTGGAATCAGGTTCACCAAGAATCAGGAAAAAGCTGAATTTAGGCGTCACCCTTGAACAAACGGAGTCTGCTTTAAGACTCTGCAAGAAGGAGGGAATTCAGACTTCTTGCTCATTTTTATTAGGAATTCCTGGCGAAACGGTAGAGGACATGCAAGCCACGTTTAAGTTTGCAAGGAAGCTAGACCCTGATTGGTGTGGATTTAACATCTTCATAGCAGTACCTGGTAGCGTTCTCTACGAGGAAGTGATGGAAAAAGGTCTATACGACCGCGTAGAAGACTTTGCCGCCTACGTCAAAACGCAAGATTTCAATTACGAATCGGTGCTTGAAATTCAAAGACGTTTTCACATGAGCTTCAATAAAACACCAAAGAGGATTCTTGGAAAAATTAGGCGGCAGGGTCTCTTAAGTGTGGCAAAATCAGTTGTTAGGCCCCGATCAGCACCTGATTAAACCAAACAAATAATTCAATTCAACTAAGAATACTTATATCTCAATTTTACAAATTTGTCCTTATTCAGGTGCAAATTCGTGAAAGTTGCTGCTTTATGGAGTGGAGGCAAAGATAGCTGCTTGGCAGCATATGAGGCTGTCTCGAAAGGTTTTGAGCTTTCAACTCTCTTAAGCTTTGACTACAAGGGTTCAAGCAACGGACCTCCAGGTGGTCGTCCAAATCTTTTAAGCTCTATTTATGATCGAGTCGGTAGAGCCAGTCCAAGTATTGTTTCAAATGTCCTGAGTGTTATTTACAAAAAAGACCTTAGCAGGATGATTCCACATGAGGTTGCCCCTGAAATTATCGCTATGCAAGCGCAAGCTATGGAATTACCTCTATTTCAGAGAGAGGTAACGTGGGACACGTTTGAGCGTCAGCTAAAATCAACCATACGCCAATTAAAGCTGAAAGGCGTTGAAGGATTAGTGTTTGGCCTAGTTCCACCGCACTACCCCATTGACACAAGCGAAAAGTTGCGAGAACACAGCACTCTGGTGTCGCATAAGGAGTGGATGAGTAGAATTTGTAATGAGTTAGGAATCACACCCCTCACTCCGTTATGGGAAAAAACTCCTGGCCAAATATTAAATGAACTTGTTAACAAGAATTTTGAAGTAATCATTGTTGTAGTCGATTCAAAATTATTGGGAGAGGAATGGTTGGGACGTAAAATAGACAACGAATTTATAGACGCAGTGCACAAACTGAACCGCCAAAAAGGGACTCATATTGGCGGCAGCGGATACCACACAATCGTCACTAATGGACCCTTATTTAAAAAACGCTTAAAGGTTGTCAAAAGCAGGAAAATAAACAAAAAAGGGTATTTAGTCCTCGACATAGTTGAAATGCAAGCCATTAAAAAAACATAATGAAAAAGTCTAACTTGATAAAACAATGAACATACTCGCTTTGATAGTTACTGCTATTACAGCGGTATTTCCCTTTGGATATCGTTGGAGCGACAACTATATACAAGACGACAGGGAGGAATGATAATATTATTAATATATTTCGCCATTTGAATAAAGACCTCTCGGTTGGCATGTGATGACAGAGAAGAAAGCTAAGGTAGCGTTGGTGAACCCACCTATTATCAAGGGAGTTTATCGGCACCAGCCCTATCTTCCTATAAACCTAGCCTATTTAGCAGCAGTCCTTGAAAGAGATGGACATGAGGTAGTTGTGATAGATTGCGCAGCGGTTGATATGGATCACGAAAAATTAAAAGCAGCATTAGCCTCCCTTGAGCCCAGTTTGGTCGGTATCACTTCCATGGTGCCTACAACACCTTCCGCTCTCCAATCCGCACGTGTTGCCAAAGAAGTATGCCCAAACGCTCAAGTTGTTATGGGAGGTCTGCACGCCACGTTCATGGACGAGCAAATTCTCAAGGAAGAAACGGCAGTAGACATAATCGTTAGAGGTGAGGGCGAACAAACACTGTCAGAGCTTGCATCTATGGCGTCTAATCCAGGGCTGAAAAAACTTCCCGCCATTGATGGGGTATCGTTTAGAAATAACGGGCAGGTCGTCCGCACACCTGATAGAGCCTTAATCGAAAACTTAGATGAAGTGCCGTTTCCAGCATTCGGATACTTTCCGTTAGACAAGTATAGGCTTTTTGGAAGAAAGATACTTCCTGCGATAACGGGCCGAGGATGCCCTTTTCGGTGTTCATCTTGTGTTACACCTAAAATGTTTCGTAAAACATTCCGTTTAAGAAGCCCCAAGAACGTCGTGGATGAGCTTGAATTGGGAAAAAACAAGTATGGAGCTGAAGCTTTCTCCTTCTACGACGATACATTAACATTTGAAAGAAAAAGAATCTTCGAGATTTGTGACGAAATTAAGAGCAGAAAGCTTGATCTTCCATGGGACTGCCAGACAAGAGTCGATAAGGTTTCCAAAGAGATTTTAGCTAAAATGAGGGAAGCTGGTTGTCAACAGATTCTATTTGGAGTAGAGTCTGGGTGCCAAAAAATTCTCGATGCAATAAACAAACAGACTACTGTTGAACAAAACGAAAAGGCAGTTAAATTAGCTAAAGAAGCGGGCATATTCGTTACTATGTCCATGATTATCGGGTATCCAAGCGAAACACAGAGTTCATTGAAGGAAACTTTGGATTTCATTAAAAGAGTAAAACCGGATGATGTATGCTTATGTATAGTAACTCCGTATCCTGGCACCGAAATTCGCGCTTTTGTTGAAAACCAAGGCTGGAAAATGGCTTCTGATTGGAGTCTTTACGATTTAACGAACTGCGTTTTTGAAAACCCTGATTTACCGTCAGAAGAAATTATGAAATTCAGGGATACTTTCTACGATAAATTTTATTCACCAAGTTATATTTTCCGGCAATACTTGAAAAGGAACGCTTATAGCAGAATAATGGCTCGAACCGCGTTGAATCATCTTTTTTGGCGAATCAAGAAGAAAGTCAAATAGTAACTTTAGGTCTAAAGATGAATAATGCAAAATAATGGAGTTTCAGTTCAACATTCACGCTTTCCGGGTTTTCTTTTTTAGCCCATTTTTCCTAGCAGAAATTTTATTGCTTTCTTTGGGTCTCGAATAGCAATGACAATTTTCTCGCTGGTGAAAGTGTGGTTTACCAAATTAGCTCTTGCGCATAATTCTTGTATTTCATCTACCGTAAACTCTGATGTTTCAATAAGAGGTTTAACCTCACCTAAAGAATCATTGTCAAAACCAGCCTTTAGAAAGCCACCCCGTTTAGCTTGGTCATAGAGTTCAGTCCCGTACATGGGCATAGCTACACTGAAGTAAAATTTGTCGGCTCCAAGCCGTCTCAGTTTATAAGCAAATTTTATGGTTTCTTCTATGTCAGCCTTTGTTTCCCCGATTAACCCTAAAACAAAGAAACAACCTACCTTGATACCGACTTTTTTGGATAGAACTACGGCTTTTTCTACGTCTTCTAGCTTTTGATTCTTCTTTATGATTTGATCTACAACGCGTTGAGCGCCAGATTCTGGAGCAATCCGTATTTTTTTGCAGCCGGATGCCTTCATTTTACGTAGAAGACTTTCATCTAGGGTATCTGCCCTGACGCCGTTTGGAGTGTACCATTCGATATCTATCTTCCTTTCTTTGATTAGGGTACAAATCGTTTCTACTCTTTTCTTGTTTAGCGTCATATTATCGTCAACGAAATCAATCTGCTTAATATGATAAGTTTGAACTAGCTGCTCTATTTCATCAACGACATTTTCGGGGCTTCTGCTTCGCCATTGCCTGCCCATTACATTGTGGATGGTGCAGAAAACGCACTGGTTAGGGCAACCTCGACTGGTAATCATTATTGCCCAAGGCTTACGTATTTCTCCTCTGAGAGGATTTTCTTTCACGGCGGCAAAATATATGTCCATTGGAAGCAAATGCCTTGCTGGGAAAGGCAGAGAATCTAGATTTTGAATTGGAGTTCTTGGAGGAGTAAACACTGTTTCTCCATTCTTAATGAAGGCAAGTCCATTGACTTTCTTGAGGTTCTCCTCTGGATTTCCTCTTTCTAAAACCCCGACTAATTCGAGTGCTGTTGATTCTGGTTCGCCTATTATGGCAAAATCCACGTTTGGGTATGTGAGACAGTCAGCCGCCCTTACCGAGGGGTGCAACCCGAACAGCATGGTGATGATATCTTTATTTATGCTTTTTGCGGCTGAAGCGACGTCATATGCAGGTTGCCACCATCCAGTGAACGGAATGGAAATTCCAACAATATTTGGTGACCACTGTCTAATCCTTTTTGATATATCTTCGATGCTTAATCCCTGTCGATATCTCATTCCGTCTAACTCAAGATTTTTCCACCCTTCGGCACAAGCATCAATGACGAGGACTTCATGCTGCTTTTCCAGCACGGCCGCTACGTAAGCCAAGTCTGTAGGTTGAAATACGCTTGGTTTTCCCCACAATTTGGGGTGTATGCGAGGTGGATTAATTAAACATACACGCATTTTTTTGCCCTTCCTCCGAACGTTTTGAAAACCGTTTCACGAACATCTTTTTCAAGCTAAGTGACTACTAATTTATACATTTTGCGTAAAAGGGAAAAAAACAAACAAATGCTTAGTGTGGGAAAAAGTAAAATCTAGTAAGCAAGATTATGGGCAAATACTTTAATTTATTCAATACAGCACATATTGGGCACATATTGGGAAAAAGTTATATAACATAAGTACTTTTTTTAATAAAGGTCTTCGGTAGAGGGAAAGAAAGGGAAAACTGAATGAATAGGTATAAAGTTTTAGTCATTATGTTGGTAACCATAATATGTTTAGGCTCAGTTTCGATTCCGAATGCATTCAGTCAAGTAGTAAATACAAACGTCAAAGTTTTGAGTTACAGCTATTACGTTAACCCGTCTGGCGATTTTATTGTGGTCGGTGAAGCGCAGAACACAGGTAACTCCATTTTATCGTCAGTGACTTTGAACGCGACGGCTTATGATTCGGGCCAGAGTGCACTAGCAGGTTCCTCCGCTATGGCCTACGTAAGTTATTTTCTTCCGCAGCAAAAAGCGCCCTTTTATATTGACTTTGGGCCATCCAACATCGCTGGCACTGACTGGGCCTCAACCGTCAGTTCTGTTGTCTTTACCGCTTTTAATGCGTATTCGACTAGTGACCAAGAGTATAAGTCCCTAGCCCTGGGTATTAGCCTTAACGGCACTCTTGGCGGCTCTTACATAGTTACGGGATTATTATTTAACATTGGTAACCAAACGGCGAAGGACATCAAGGTAGTTGGAACTTACTATAACAGTGTGGGTACTGTGGTTGCGGTGGGGTTCATTAATGTAACTGATTCTTTGCTCCCAGGCAACTATACGACCTACATGGTGAGTGAATTCGATGCGACGCCTAGCCTAGTGGCTCAAATTTCAAACTGTTCTCTTCTGATTCAGACGTCAACCCTTCAGGGTAATACTGTACTTCCCTCTACGTCCCCAACAAAACCTTTGCCCGACACATATGTCTACGCGATAGTAGCAGCGGCTGCCGTGGCCGTAGTCTTAATCGTTATCGCTTTGCTTATGTTCAGGAAGCGCAAAGTAGCTTCTGCACTACCGCCACCTCCTCCACCAGAAGAAAACAAGGCTTCAGACTCTTCAATTGAAGTTTGATATGCCTAATAGTATGACACAATAGCTTTGCAACTTAATGCATGATATTAACGTGTGGACTATGATCTAAGTTTGACCAACGGTTGATGGGCTACGCGTCATGTGTTATTGGCGAATGGTACGGCTGAATCAGTGCTATCGGGAGGAACTCCACAATTGCCTACAGCAGCCATATAAGCAACTTGCGCAGCGTCAGCCACAAGAGAACCTGAATTTTCGTATTTTTTCTAAAAACCGTAATTGATATTAACTCATTATCGAAAATATCTCGAAAGCAAAGAAAATAGTGCTCAGTGACTCTTGGTTGATGTTAGACGTCTTAAACATACTAGTAGCCGTTGCCGTGTTAATTCTAGCCATATTGTTAGATTTGGTTCTTGGCGATCCATCACCGAATTATCCTGAGAGGTGGGTTTTCAAG
>Ga0209777_10008731_pt1 | contig 11045 bp, 13 predicted proteins | sample FrelakmetHBP12HB_FD_187147 | JGI IMG/M metagenome (GOLD analysis project Ga0209777, IMG submission 187147) | Freshwater lake sediment microbial communities from the University of Notre Dame, USA, for methane emissions studies -HBP12 HB (SPAdes)... | ecosystem: Environmental > Aquatic >...
ATGTTGATAACAAACAGGCATATAAAAACGGACGTTTTAAACTTAAATCCTCTAGAAAAAACAACCACATCACTGATTCTGATGTTAGTTATGAAGTTAGGTTGCATAATTTCGATAGCGTGATGTTTTCTATGGTTTGGTTAAATGAAAAGGTTGAAATCTAAGTTATGGTAAAATTGAACATTAACAACTATTTTGAAACAATAAAAAGTCATCTAAATTTAGAAAAGCCCTATGCTCTCTCATGGGGAGAATGGCGAAAGTGGCATGAAAAGACCAAAGCCGAACGTCCCATTGCATATTTTATTATGGACACTATTCCGGATAAATGGGATGATTTTATAAAATTTTTCACTAAGCCTATCAATGACTTACGTTATGGACTACGTGTAAGAGTCTTTGACCGTTATCATGTTATTAACACCGGTTTAAAGCCCGGTTATGCTGATTGTGACACTCGTATGTTGCACGGAATGTTTAGCATGCTTGTGGATTTTGTGGAAGTTGAAAAAGCATGGATGCACGTGGTATGGGATCCAGAAGAGCGGCATAATCACAAGTATCCATGGTGGAGCTATGGGTGGACTCGATTCAAATCATTTAGAAATCCACAAGCAGGCATTGATCATCTCAAATGGGAAATGACTTTAGATTCACCAAAACTTTTGCCACATGAGCGAAGCCCGTCCCAAGCCCAAACAGCTCGAGAGATATGGGAAATATATCATTGGTGGAAATTTTCACGACCTGCTCGACCAGATCCTCACGATGCAAGTGGATGGTCTGACCACTGTAGACAACTTGAAGCTCGAGGAAAACATATCCTTGATTTTGAAAGCGAAACTGACGAAGAGCGAGCACGCGGAAACGAATGCCTTGATAGAAGCAGAGAACTTGAAGCTGCATACGAAGCAGAAGACGAAGAATACTTGATTCGTCTAGTAAAGATAAGGAAATCGCTATGGACATAACCAAATTTGATTGGAATAAAATAGAATCTCTAACAGATTCTATCGCCTCTGATATTGAATCAAGCGGTTGGAAACCCAGTTACATTGTTGGCATAGTTCGCGGAGGATTAGTACCGGCAGTATTACTAAGTCACAAACTTAGGGTTAAAATGCACACCTTAGGAGTGTCCTTAAGAGATGGCGAAGATACTGGTAGTGAATCAAATCTTTGGATGCCTGAGGATGTTGTAAATGGTACAAATATCTTAATAGTAGACGATGTAAATGATAGCGGAAATACCTTAGATTGGATTCGAACCGATTGGTACATCAGTGTTGCGGGGTGTAAACCACCTTGCGATATGTGGTGGCATGATCGAGTTCGAATTGCAACCGTAGTCAATAATCTTGGAAGCAAAGAAACTGTAGATTATTGTGGAGTTAATGTAGATAAACGAATTGATCCTAGATGGATTGTATTTCCTTGGGAATCAAAATAAACAGTTGACAGGTTCTAAAATATAACTATAATGACACTTGTAAGCATGGTGCTTACAACGCATTTTAAATGCGGCAACCTCATGTAATAAAAGAGATAAGCATGAGCACTATTGATACTAATAAGAAGCACGACATTGTTCAGCGTAAGTACGACGGCCGTTGGGTCGTTTGGTCAATGATTGATTCGCCATTTGCGGATCTTGATTGGCACCGTAAGAGTGGCCTGCCCGTTCAGCAAGTTTGGGTACCAATTTACGTTGCTTACACTGAAGATGAAGCCCGCAAGGCTTCACGTCGTAGCCGAATCTAACGCTACAACATTGAACAACTAAGTCATAGCAGCGCTAGATTTAATTCTAGCGCTGCTCATATTTTTCTGAATAATATCATTATTGTTGGATGTTACCTCGCATATTCCAACGATTTCACAACTACCAAAAACACGTTTTATATTGCTTTCAGCATCATTGGCATTTTCCAAATCAATCAAGCACCCAACTATCATAGCTGGAGTGTATTCTGACAAAAATTTTGTACATGCAGCTTCGTCCATATTTAGAAAAATATTTTTAAGTTTTGCATCAGATGCTTTTACCATTAGATCGTAGTTTAATCTATAGTCAGGAACTTCTTCATAACAAGAAAATGGCCAAGGTACATCAAATTTACCAGTAGCCCATGTTTTGAACTCAATATAATATCTTTTTACCATAATATTATTTAATATCCACATAAATATGACCGATGAGCAAAGAGAACATAATCACTGCTACCGGTAAAATAACCGAATTATTACCAAACGCCTTGTTTAAGGTAACATTAGAAAACGGTATAACAATATTAGGTCACCTGTCTGGCAAACTTAGGGTGAACAATGTCAATATATTATTAAATGATACCGTCGATGTTGAAATAAGTGCGTATGATTTAACTAAATGCAGAATATACTGGCGACACAAACGAATTAGATCGTAAATTTTAGAATCATATATGATTCAAAATTGAACGTATCTCATCTTTGTCAACTGTTGCTATCCAACTGCTCTCGCTTTCAATGCCAAAACTAATTAGAATTTTATCTGTAACTGGATGCACAGCTATACCAGCTACAAATTCTTCTGCTTGTACCTTAAAATAAAATGACGGGCTGCATTTTGTCATATTACCGTTAATATCAAACCAAACAAATCTATGCAAATAACGACGTTCTTTCCAAGGCATTAGTATGTTTGCATGAATTAGAGCCAAGTATCCCCCGTCAAATTCTAACAGTTGAGATCCACCTCTAAAGTTTTCAGCTGCAATTTTGCATTCTTGTTCATTTTTTAAATTACCAAAGGTATCAATTACTTGTGTAGGGTCGCACTTGTATATAAATGACACCGTGTCATCTACTACCCATGGCATCCAATTTTTTTCATTTTGAAATGGCACAAAATTTGGTTCTATTATATTAACATCAGTAAATCTGTATGATGTTTTGTTGTTAAATCCTTGTATTCTAGCCGTACCTATTCTAGCACAAGAAGACTCGTGCATTTCACACACAGTAAAACTACAATATGCTTCACCATCTAAAAAGAAAAGTCTACAATCTTCGAATCCTCTAATGTATTCATTTTTTGGTGGAGGAAGATATCTTGGCATTAGTATTTCATCTACACTTAATATTTCTAATTCGTTTGACAAACAAATGAAATAGTTGGTAGTTCTTATACTAGTGTCTCCGTGCAAATTTGGTGCACCTTTTGGTCCACTATTGAACGACCGTTGTATCATGTAAATTTTATCATCATATGTGGCAATACTTGGATTGAATATCCATCTATTTTTTGGCAAATCAAATTTAATTTCAGTAAATGAAATTGATGGCATAAATGTAGCTGCAACACTTGCATAAAATGCACCAGTTTGTCTTGCAAACTCTCGTTCAATTATTTGAGCATTCCTGTCAAAACTTAACTCCTCGCAAGCATTTTTACCAAGAGATTGATATTGATCATTATTAGTCCAATATCCAGAAACTGCAATTCTAGATAATAGCTGTCGCTTAATATCGTCTGGTATAGGGTGATTGATTAAGCACAAACACTGCTCTATAACTTCATTATGCTTATCAGTGTTTGCAAGATTGGCAATATCTTGCAAAAATTTTGACAAGTTGTCTTTAGAAATTTGACTGTAGTGCTCTGATGACGTTTGATCAGATTCTATATTATCAAATGACTGAGAGTCATTTGATGTAATTTCCTGTAAACTATTCATAATATCATTCATTGTAACTGTTGCTAACCAACTTTCGCTATCATGCATTCCAAAACTTATAACCACTCGGTTGCCGTCTGGATGCATGGCCATACCAGCAGCAAATTCAATACACACATCTTTAAAATAAAATCTAGGTGAAATCTTTTTAAGATTCCCATAACAATCAAACCACACAAACCTGTGCGTATAGCGTCTTTTACTATCATACATATCATGGCTTTCATGTATGATAGCTAGCCATCCACCATTAAAATATAATAATTGTCCACCACCTTTAAATGCATCTGATGCGATGGAAGGTGTAGTATTAGATACCAACGTGCCATTTATATCGGTTATTTTAACTGGATAACAACTGTAAACAAAATACAACTTTTCATCTATAACAAACGGCATCCAATTTTTTTCAAGCTGTCTATTACCAAACGACGGCCGAACAACAGTATAATCTGCAAACCTGCATTTGTCTGTGCCAATGCCATCTATTCTAGCAACCACAATGTCGCAGTATCCATCGCTATTTAATTCCCATAGCGTACCACTGCAATATAGCTGTCCTTGCCAACTAAACAACCTACAATCTTCAAACCCTATGAATCTATCATCGGCAGGTGCAGGCCAATCAATTGGTGCTAATATTTCTTGAGACGACAACACATTCAAATTTTCATCCAATTTCAATATGTAGTTTCTAGTCACTAAATTGTGAAACCCCTGCATATCATATGTGCCCGCGTCGGTTATTCTATAGCTAACCGTACGCTGAATCATCCACAATTCGCCATTATAATTTGTAATACTTGGATTGGTTGGATTAAAGGGTTTATCTGGTATAAAATCTACCTGCCTTACAAATAAAGATGGCATAAAACTGTGCAATGGGTCAACATAATAAATGCTGTTCTTTCTTGCAAAATTTTTCAAATACTCATCGCAGTTTATATCTAATGACAATTGTTCACAAGCAACCTTTGCAAGTTGGCGGCGGGCAGGAACTGCACTATAATATCCACTGATACCAGCAATCGCATTTGACATACGTATCATTGATGGATCAGATGTTATTTTTTGCAAATTTTCAACAAACAGCATGGCGGCTTCATGCAAGTTGTCATTATGCAACGTCTGCGCAATGTTTAACAGCACAGACGGATTAGTAGGGTTATCGTTATATTCTTTTAAAACAGACATTATTATGACAGTCTAAATGATTAAAAATTTACAGCCAAATTTTAAATTTGGCTGTAAAAAGTGTCATGGTAATTTAATATTGTCGACAGCGTTTCGAATTTTTCGAGCGCCGGCTTGGCTTCCATCTTGATGACTGTGTATGCCACCACCACTATTGCCCATCCAATCCACGCCAAATTTATCAACAATAGGTTGTATGCTTTCAGAAGTAAGCCCACATGATAGCGCAGGAACAACGTTTCCATCAGTCAATATTTTCAAAGTCTCTCTAAGTTCATCTTCTGGATCGCTAAGATAACCGCCCCACATACCTGCGTGTATAGTATCAACACCACACCATGCTGCTAACTGACAGCAAAGTTGCCATGATATTGAGAAGGGATTATACTTGCTTGTGAAAATTCGATCACCACTCTTCTGATAGTGAATATAAATTGGAAGATCAAGATCACGAATACTTTTAAATGCACCTAAACCACTCCATACATTGATATGCACACCGCGGCCACCATTTTCAGCAACAAACCGTGCTCTTGGTACGATGTAAACTGGATCAGCATTGATACAGAAACAATAAACTGTTTTGGTATTTGAAATGTATCGGCTAATTAATTCAACACGATCTTCCAATCTGCAAATAGCTGGGTTTGCCATTATTTCATCTTCTTTGATGAAATCGCAGCCACCATCAACTAATTGCTTAGTCATGTCCAATAGTTGACTTGGAGTAATACCAGTCTTTGGCTTAATTATTCCACCAAATAATGGCTTGTTGTATTGGCCTGTTAATTCACGGAATCCGCTCAAACCGTATTTTGGCTTGTTAAAGTTGGCAGATATAAAACTTTCACTGAATTCCAACTTAATTGCTCGGCAGCCACGTATTCTATCTATATCTACCTGTCCACCAGCAATAGTGCATAACAATTGAGCAATGCCATCTGTAGCCCAATCTATATTGGCCAATGGGAATGCAATTTCAACTTCACCCCGTTGTTTTTCTAAATCTGGTCCCCTAAGTACTTTTGCGCAATATGCTGCAATCATTTCTGGGGTTTCCCAAACTGATCGCATAGATGGATTACCAATGCTCTGCCCAACTGCAAGATCAAACGCAGCATCATACACAGTTGTTGCACTATCTAGATAATATCTTACGTAAAAGTAGTTTTCTAAATCTTTTGTCTCTTGGATTATGTTTATGGTCATGATTCCTACCTATTAAAGTATTAACAATGATGTAAAAAAACTGGTACCCATGTCAATTTGATACTGTATATTTGTCGTTGGGTATGCCCGGTATTTTAACCACAACTAATTTTACATCAGTATGAAATATTGGTGCTGCTATTTCTCCTTTTGGTATGATAAAAACTACTGGTGCAATTAGTTTCGTGCCATTTATCTCCATCTCGCCAGAAATTAAATAATTTATTTCATCCGACAGTTTATGATAATGAGCCTCCCAAGTTTCTCCCGCTGTATGTATTTTATATGCAACTTCTACTGCGTCAGTTTTATATGTAGTTTCCTTAAAAGACCCGACAAACCACCCACCAATCAAATCATCTACGTTAAACACTTCCATGATTCTGTCCACCAAATCGATCTAGATAAATGGTTAAATCTTGCGGTGTACCAATAGGCCAATGACCATTAATTGGATAAATTTTGATTTTTTGACCGTGTTCAATGTTAATGTTGAAACATGGTGCAACATAAAATTCGTTATTTGTGCGCAAATCTCGTGCTATTAATTCTTCAGCAGCCGTTATAAAATCTTCAGCACGCTTCCATACATAAATTCCATTTGTTGCATACGGACTGATTACTTTCTTTTCCGCAGTTTCAACTACATAGCCATCTTCGTCTATTCTTGCAAAGCTATTTTTAGGACTTTGACTTTCAAATGTCATAATTGCACCGTCAATTTTGGTATCAAACAACCATGCTTTAAATACAACTGGGTCCCATTCAAGCATTTGATCACAATTGGCTATCATAAGTGGCATTTCTGAATCAAGGAATTCCTTTGCATATAAGCAACTTTCGGCTGCACCCTGCGTTAGCCCATCTAACACCGCAACATGTAGTTTTTGTACCTTACTACGTATACGTTCGTATACTAATCTGTATTCTTCATAATGAGTTCGTTGGGTGACAAATGTATACTGATTGTCAAGACCAAGATTTTCAACCACATTTTCAATCATGGTTTGGCCGTGGAATTCGATAAAGGGTTTTGGCCTATCATAACCGGCGGCGGAAAAGCGGCTACCGGCTCCGCCCATGGGTATCAGTATTTGCATATAAAATAATCTCCACTAATATAGCATCAATATTAGATTATTTTAACTGATTTTACTTTTTGGTTGCAAATACTGATGCAATTGAAGATGCTGCGGATCGAAGACGTTCAGATTGCAGTGTTAACCGTGCAGGGTCTATACGATCTAAATAGTCAATGCCAACAAACCCAAACAGATCACCATTAGACATAAAAATTGGGCATCTAACCAAACTTCTAGCTCCTCGATTTTGATAAAACCAATAATTTTGACTGTCTTTGTCGTCATCGGCTTTTGGTATTATTGCACATTTATCCTGCATAAATTGATTGCTAATTGCAATATTGATACTTGCAGGTATATGCTGTTCAAATTGTATGACACGCGGTGTTCCGGGACTTATTACCTCGTGTGTATTGCTTTGAAAGAAAAATGGAACACCACTAACTGCTGCCAAACCATTATGATATCGAAATACATATGCTCGATTTGCTTTTGAAGATTCCAACAATTCTTCTAATATAGAGTTAACATTGCCGTCTTGTTTTTTACTAGAAAGCAAGTTATTGTTAAAATTTTGTATGTTATGTGCATCTTGATACACGCTTAACAAGCTGGTAAAATGAAATGACACAACATAAGTAGTGCTTAAAACTGCACATATAACCATCAACCAAAGCAAATGTATAAACAACATAACAGGTGTAGTAGAAGACAAGTATCTTACTAATATTTCTGCTATTGTTTTTTTGTCAATATCAAGTGTTGTTGGATCTGGCATGTAATTCCTTTTCAATATTTATTTGAACCTAGATAATCCAAAAAACTACACAGAGTTGACTTCTAAAAAATATCACATAAAATAGTAATATGTCAACACATTATGAAACACTTGGTGTAAACGAGACTGCGTCAGCTGACGAAATTAAAAATGCATACAGAAAATTGGCTATGAAATGGCACCCGGATCGAAATCCAGGAAATCCAGAGGCTGAAGAAAAATTTAAAACAATTAGTGCGGCTTATGAAATATTAAGCGATGATAATAAAAAACGAGAATATGACCATCAGCGACATTCACCACACCATAGTCATCCTGGCAACACTGGCGGTATGCATTGGAATTTTCATGGTGCACCGTTTGGTAACTCAGCGTTTGATGATATAATATCTCAATTTTTTCAACAACACGGGTTTGCAGGGTTTCATCAGCCAGCTAGAAACCGTGATATAAATTTGAATATGACCATTAGTTTGGAAGATGCATTTAATGGAAAACAAACTCCAATACAGTTTAATACACCAAATGGACGTAGAATTGAGTTGGTGATTGATATTCCTCCTGGTATAGAGCAAAATATGAAAATTAGGTATCAAGGTCAAGGTGACAATGCCAACTCTTCGGTGCCACCAGGAGACTTGTATATTAACATAATAATTTCTGATCATTCAAATTTTGTAAGAAACGGTGATGATTTAGAAACAGTTGTTAAAATAGACAGCATTTCAGCAATAATTGGCACAAAACACGTAATCAAAAATATAGATGGAAAGAACATTTTGATAACAGTTCCATCTGGATCACAACATGGTACAAAACTTAAAATTGCAGGAGCTGGAATGCTAAACAGAGCTAAGCCCAGTATTAGAGGGAATATGATTGTAATATTAGAACTGTTGACTCCAACTAATTTGACAAAAACCCAACTAGATCAACTAGCTGCAATACAATCAAGCAGAAGCGTTGACAATCAATAGTTACTTAGGTAAAATATAATGATTAAAATAGAAAATGACCCAATTTTACATACAGCTTGTAAAACTGTATCTGAAGAAAGCTTAGCAAATTTTGAAATTGAAATAAAACCAATAGCAAAACTCTTAATAGATACCATGTTTGAACACAACGCATATGGTGTCAGCGCTTGTCAGATTGGCATAGATTTGGCAATGTTTGCAATGTGTATATATGGCAGCGTCAAAGTGTGTATTAATCCGCAAATAGTAGCTGCTAGTTTGAACATGACAAAGGACGTTGAAGGATGTCTAAGTTTTCCAAATTTACGGTTGTATGTAAAACGACCTGAATCGGTGGTTGTTAGATATTACACAATAGAAGGACAGGAGATAACTGAGCAACTTGATGGAATTACAGCAAGAGTTTGGCTTCATGAATATGACCATTGCAATGGTATATGTTTTACAGATCGAGTAGGTAAACTAAGTTTACAAATGGCAAAAAAGAGGAAAGAAAAACAAGCTAAGAAGGATAAGAAATGAGTGCCAGCTTTGAGGACGTTGTTAAACGTGCATATGCTATATCAGGTGAACATCGGCATGAATTTGTTACATTAGAGCATTTGTTGTCTGCATTGATTGAAAATGAAGACATACAGTCTGTAATAACAAATGTTGGCGGTGATTTAACAAAACTTAAAATGAGTCTAAAAGGGTACATCGAAGACCCAACCAACCATGTGATAGTTAGGTCTGGTGTATATCAGCCTAGACATACAACAATGCTTCTAGCCACTGTTAAAAAAGCAAAAACACAGAGCTTGTTTTCTAATAGATCAGATATGGGATGTATGGATTTATTTCTAGCCATGTTTAATATTGAAAACAGTCATGCCAGTTTTTTCCTACATGAATCTGGAGTAGAAAAAGAAGCGGTACTGAACTTTTTAAACAAGCAGCATCAGCCAACTACTAGTATTTCTGAAAAAGAAGCCAACGAAATTCTACAAACCTACTGTATAAATCTAAATGAAAAATCTAAATTGGGCAAAATTGACCCATTGATTGGCAGAGAACGAGAAGTTGAATCTATTACGCAAATAATTGCGCGTCGTAACAAACACAACGTAATTATGTTGGGTGATCCAGGTGTTGGCAAAACAATCATTGTAGAAGGTCTTGCCAAAAGAATTACTGAGAATGACGTACCCGACGTATTATTAGACAAGACCATTTGGAGTTTAGATATTGCAAGTTTAGTAGCTGGAACTAAGTTTCGCGGCGACTTTGAAGAACGTATGAAAAATGTAATGATGGCATTTGCAGCTCTTCCAAATTCTATCATGTTTATTGATGAGATTCATATGATAATGGGTGCTGGTAGTGGCAGCCAAGGTGCAATGGATGCAGCAAACTTATTAAAGCCTGCCCTCAGTCGAGGTGAAATACGCTGCATCGGGTCAACAACTCCAGAAGAATATAGAAAGCATTTTGAAAAAGATCGTGCATTAATGCGTCGATTCCAAAAACTTGATATTGTCGAACCAAACATTGCAGATTCAAAAAGAATTCTAGCCGCACTTGCTCCATATTATACAACATATCATGGAATTAGTTACCAACCCGCAGCATTAGACGCTGCGGTTGATTTGACGGCAAGATATATGCACGATAAGTTTTTGCCGGATAAAGCTATTGACATAATTGATTCAGCAGGGGCAAGACAAAAGATAAAACCATTGCACGATCGTGCAGAATCAATTGGTATTAGTGAGATCACCGAAGAGGTTAGTAAGGTGGCACGAGTCACTATTACCGCTGCTAACGATGATGATCTTAAAAAACTTCAAAATATAGAAGAAGACCTACATAGTGTTGTATTTGGTCAAGATAAAGCTATAGAAAAACTTGTTGATGCTGTACTGATTAGTAGGTCCGGTCTGCGAGATGGTAACAAAACAATGGGGTCGTTTTTGTTCACAGGGCCAACAGGTGTTGGTAAATGTCTTGCTGGTGATCAACAAGTCACATTACAAGTATCAGAGGAGTTAGCTAAAATCTTGCATTCTTTATCGTCTCCATAATATCAGATATATCAGGAGATGATTCC
>Ga0209777_10008732_pt1 | contig 11044 bp, 7 predicted proteins | sample FrelakmetHBP12HB_FD_187147 | JGI IMG/M metagenome (GOLD analysis project Ga0209777, IMG submission 187147) | Freshwater lake sediment microbial communities from the University of Notre Dame, USA, for methane emissions studies -HBP12 HB (SPAdes)... | ecosystem: Environmental > Aquatic >...
GTCATGGAGTGCAGCAGGTCGAAGTACTTGACCGCCCCCAATCCGACCGTCTCGGCAATGCGCTCGATCTGCTCCGGCGGCAGGTCTCGATCGCGTTTGGTTTCATCCGCCGATTGTTCGGTGATGACGCCGCGGGCTCGCGTCACGGCTTCGTCGAGGAGGTCTTTGAGCTTGATCGTTCCGCCTTCGCGGGTCTTGAACGGCTGCCCGCCCGGCGCGAGCATGTTGCCGAAACCGAGATGTTCCAACCGGACTTCGGGACGCACCCACCCGACCTTGCGGGCCGCCGCGAAGACCATCTCGAAGTGCTGCTTCTGCGAAAGCCCGACCACGTACACCAGACGCGAAGCATGGAGGGTTTCTATGCGGTGCAGGATCGCGGCCAGGTCCGAGGTGGCATAGTTGTACCCACCGTCGGACTTCCGCACGATCAGCGGCAGCGGCTGATCGTCGCGTCTCTTGAAACCTTCGGCAAATATGCACAACGCACCATCGCTGTCCACGACTCCGGCGTCGGGCTGCCGCGTTTTGATCGCCTCCAGCCGCCCGATTACTTCATTCATCAGGTCGTTGTAGAAGCTCTCGCCGCGGTCGATGAGCTTCACGCCCAGCCGCTTGTAAATCGCGTGGCAGTGCCGCAGCGACTCGGCGCAGAACGCCGTCCAAATCCGTCGGACGACCGCGTCGCCCTTTTGCAGGGCAACGACCGTCTCCCGCGATTCAACGCAAAACTCCTCGTCGGCATCGAAGCGGGCCTTGGCCTCCACGTAAAACGATTCGAGGTCCGCAATCTCCAGTGCATCCGGGCGATCGACGACCTCCGGCCTGATCCGCCGCAAATGGGCCACGAGCATTCCGAATTGCGTCCCCCAGTCGCCCACGTGGTTTTCGCGGATGACGTCGTGCCCCTCGAACTCCAGCACGCGGGCGATGCAGTCGCCGATCACCGTGCTGCGCAGGTGCCCGACGTGCATCTCTTTGGCCAGGTTCGGACTGGAGAGATCGACCACCACGGTTTCAGGGCCGGCCGTGCGATCTAATCCCACGCGGTCAGGCTGGGCGGGCGTCGCATTCGCAATTCCGGAAAGCGCCGCACTGAGGAAAGACGGTTTGAGTCGAAAGTTAATGAACCCCGGCCCAGCGATCGTCGGCGGTTCGCAAAGCTCATCGACTCGAAGATTATCGACAATGGCTTGTGCGACTTCACGCGGCTTTTTGCCCAGCTTCTTTGCCAGCCCCATGGCCGCGTTGCACTGGTAGTCGCCGAACTTTTCGTCCTGTGATGCCGCGATCAGCGCGTCTCCCTTGGCGCCGATCCGCTCCAGGGCCTCCGCCACCCGCCGCGAAAGATGTTCCAAGATCGACTTCATAAGAGGAGTGTTCTATCCGCAAGAGCCGGGTGATGCGATAGCGGGCGGTGGTGCATTTGGTGATTTGGTGATTTGGTGATTTGGAAGATGATCCCCGGCGGGGAGTCCCGGCGCGGCTGCCACAGGGGGGACGTGCCGGCTCCTCGCTTAAAGCCCGAAACGAAGATGGCTTCGTTTCGAAAAGTATTCTTTTTTCTGAGGCGACGCTCGCCGGCGACGACGAGATAGGAATAGCCGGTTTTTTCAGGGTCTTCGTTATTCTTGGATAGCGCGCACACGCACATTTTGAACGCTCCCGCAGCGGCGAGGCGTCGAGGATCGAGGACACACGCGGCCGCCAGCTTAATAACATCAGGAGCGCGCGCAATTGAATGACGAATGGCGAATCGAGAATGTCGATCATCCCGGCGGCGCTGGGGGTGAATGACGAAACGAAGAAGGCAAGGAGGCGCGAAAAGAAAAGCGGAAACGCCCGAACGCCGAAACATCAAATCGTCGAAAAGGCCAAGAGTCGAAACGTTCGAACGAACAAGCAAGGGCAATCGGAACCGCGAGTCCCGGCGCGCCGGGAACGAGCGGTCAGTGCAGCATCGCCCCTCATGGGCGGCGCAGCGGCGTTTGGTGCCGATTCGGTTGCAGCTAAGCTTCCTCAAACTCGGCGCGAGCAATCCCCAGGTCTCTGACAATGGCCCGCAATGTGCCTGGCGGAATGTCGCGGTTGGCGTGGCGCGGAATGGTGGTGAAGCGTTGGTTGGACGGGCGCCACCAGATTTCATGCGCTCCGGCGGCATGGCGGACAAACTCACATCCCAGACCACGCAGCTTCTTCGTCAGAGCGCGGTAAGTCATGCCTCTACGAGCACCTGCACCCGCAACGGGGACATGGCGGCCACCAACCCACGCGGCAATGGAACTCCCTTGGAGCGCATGGCGGCCAGCAGGGACTGTGCAATCTTGGGGGCCAGGTGGAGCACCTCGGCGATCGAATCGCCCTGCACGTTCAAACCGGGGAGCTTGGGGCTGCGGCCCAGATAGCGTCCGTCCTCCAACCGCTCGATGTGCAGCGGCAGGACATAGCCTTCCTTCTTCAGACGTCCATTCCGCACGATGCCATCCTCTACTGGGCAGGGCTCCGGCAATGCCGCAAGCGAACGCTGAACTCGCCGGGATCCATGGTACTCACTTGGAGTATAGCAGAAGCGCGCCGCCGCAGGCAAGGGCAGCGAAGAGTTAAGTTCAAAGAGGCAAAGAGGCAACAAGGCAACGAGGCAAGGAGGCAGGGCGGGAAACGCGGAGACGCTGAAAGCAGAAACGCGGAAACGGAAAAGGCAAGGAGGCGACTGGGCACAGAAGCACGAAGGGAAACGCCTAAACGCTGAAAAGTCGAAGAGCCAACACGTCGAAGAGTCAGAACGAATCCGAAGCGGGAGTTCCGGCGCGGCGGGGTTTTGGCGTTTTTGTGCTCACGCGGAGGCGCGGAGAGCGCAGAGAAAGGCAAGAAGTTTCGCATTTTCGGGGTTTCGGCGCCGAAGCGCAGCGGAGGTCCCGGCGCGCCGGGATTTCAGCTTTTCTGCGTTTCTGCGTTTCCTTCCGTGCCTCCGTGCCTCCGTCCCCTCGTCCTTCCAATCGACAATCGAAAATCGCCAATCGACAATTCCCCCACGACCCCCAAAATTATTTTCAACTCCCCCTTGTATTCGCCACGCCGTTCGGGTAGTTTACTACTGCCGGAGAAGATCGGAGCGGGGCCGTGAAGCTCGGTACGGATTCTCTATTCATTTGCGTCGAAACCTATCGCGGGCTGTTAGCCACGCCCGGCGAGGCCGACCACTCTTCACACTTCGCAACGGCCAAAACCGATTTTACCACGAAGGACACGAAGAACACGAAGAAAGACTTGGAGGAACAAAATGGTAACCGGCATATCGCGAACCTGGTCCAACCGAAGGAAACAACAACCTATTTTTTTCCCCTTCGTGACCTACGTGTTCTTCGTGGTGAACTCGTCGTTGGCGCTTGCGCTTGGGGTTCTGTTAGGGGCTTTTGGCCTTCTCTGCGGCGTGAGTGTGGCGCGCGCTGAGGAAAGGGCGAACCTTGAGTATTTTACAAACAAACAGAGCGGCAAGGTCACGTACATAAAGAACAAGGCCGTGGAAGAAGTAAGAGCGTTGGCCGCTGTGCAAGGGGCAGGAGCATTAGCTGACGCCGAGGGACGAGAAAGTGTGCTTCGTATTCCCACCTCTACACCGGTAACGCAAATGCCAACCGCGGCGGATGATCCTGTAGCTATAGCTGATACGTTTTTGAATCAAAACGGGAAACCGTTAGGTGTAGGCTCCCCGCAAGTTGAAGTTCTTCCCTACGAGATAACCGACGATCAAATTGAAATGACGCATGTGCGTTTTAGGCAATACTACCAAGGCATTCCTGTATATGGATCCGAAGTTGTGGTGCACCTTGATAAGGAAAAGAATGTTCAAAGCGTAAACGGTAATTTAATTCCCGGTATTCAAGTCGATGCGGTGCCAGTTGTATCGAAGGATGAAGCGGTAACGCTTGCTAGAAAGTATTACGCAGCGCAGTTTACCACACCTGAGCCTGAGGTCTTAAGCACTGCGCTTCAAGTATTTAGCCCAGCTCTACTTACAAACACAGCGGCAAAGAGTTATTACCTAGCCTGGGAGATTCATCTCTTTGAGGCTCGGTCACACGTAGATCAGGTATTCTACGTTGATGCCAAGACTGGCGGGCTTATCTACCAACTGGACGCTATGCGAAGCGCTAATCCCTATTCGGTTGACCGGTGGATTTTTGATTGTTCGCTTGCGGCTACAGGCGTAAGTGGGACTTGCGGGTTGAATTTTGTGCGTCACCTCAACCCTGAGTATACCTTTGGCTGCTCGGAAGGCCTCTGCCCCCGTGGCCCCCACCCATATACGTTTACCCCGTACTACGGCATGACCGACACAGACGATCTTTATAATATGTTTAGTAACATTCACGACTTTCTCTGGCTTAAGTTTGCGCGAAGCGGTGGGAATGCGCGGGGCGGGATTGGCGACAATAAGACACACGGCACTGCGAGTTACCCATACTCGCTCACCACAGGATTTACGTTTACGGATGCAGTCGGGCTTGGTGATCCAATTGCAGGATTTAATTATTACGCGGTTAACGTCCACTCACAGGCGGTTATTCCCGATCTTATTCAGCACGAGTATGGCCATTCCTTAACATACTTTCTGAGCTTTAACCCAGACGGCACATATAACAGCATGACCTATTACGGGGAAACAGGGGCTCTTACGGAGGATTTCTCTGATGTCCTGGGCGAGGGTTTTGAGAATTATCTTACTGGGACAAATGACTGGCTCTTTGTAAATGAGCCGATGTTCGGCGGCCCGTTTAGAAACCTTGCTGATCCAAAGAGTGTATGGCCAAACCCCGAGGGCTACCCCTATCCAGACCGTCATAACGATCCGGACTTTTACTGTGGCACTGACGATAACGGCGGGCTCCACATAAACGCGAACGTAATGAACAAGGGCGCCTATCTTGTGGCGATGGGCGGCTCCTTTAACGGTTGCACGATCCAGGGCCTTGGCTTAGAGAAGATGCTTCAAATCTGGTACCGGGCCGTCGCCTACTACTACACGATGAACTCAACTTTTAACGAAGCATACACAGCGCTAACCAGCGCTTGTAACGATCTTTATAGCGCTGCGGATTGCGCCGAGGTGACAAAAGCGCTTCAAGCGGTGGAGATTGATCAAGGTGGCACGTGCAGCGGGATTCCACCGGTAGCGCCTGCCTGCGCTGAGAATCCGTGTTCGGGCAATTCGCTGAGCAGCCCGGGCGTGGAGCCGACCCCGCTCCCGAAGAATCGGTCGATCTCGTTCGCTCCGGGCAACGCGGGGCGGCAGACGGCCATTCGCGTCAAGCTGATTTCGCTGCACCATCCCGACCCGCCCTACAGCGGGGGACCGTCGGTACCGTTCACATTATTTGAAGGTCAATCGCTCTACGTCGGCCCGCCGGCGCAGTATGTCGAGTCGGCGTCAAGCGGCATTCCGTTCAGGGCCTCGGCGTTGCAGTGCGCGCCTTACTACCAGGATTGGAGTACGGTCAGTCTGCTGCACGTGATGGGTGAGGCCGTCGTCCCCAGTTCCGCGTACGACGTGCAGATGATCGTGCAGGGCTGCAACACCGCAGACGAGGCGAACTACTCAGCCGCGCTGACCATGGCTACTACGCGCTGGGGCGACGTGGAAACGCCGTACAACCCGCCGGCAACTGACCCGCAGCCCGATACTTCGGACATTTCCGCGCTGGTCAATAAGTTCAAGAGCGCGCTGGGCGCTCCGATCAAAGCCCGGGCGCTGTTGGCCGGCGGCAACGCCAGAGGAACGATGGGGCCCGCCGAAATCTCGCCGGACATGAGCTTCACGCATATTTCGCTGTGCGTGGACGCCTTCAAGGGCTTGCCCTACCCCTACAAACCCGGCAAATGCACCGGCGACGCGACCAAGGCGTGCATCACGGATGCTGATTGCACCAACGCGCCGAATCCGACGGCGGGGCCGTGCACTTTGTGTCCGTGACGGATGGTTCAAGGGTTGAAGGGGGGTCCGTGGCACTTCCGGCGGATATCGGACGGATCGCCACGGTTCTGGTTTGCGTCAACCCCGCAGGGGTTTTGGCGCGAAGCCCAGGGTTGCGCCGAAGGCGCTACCCTGGGTGGGCGGGCGATACGTCGCCAACCCCAACGGGGTTGTGGCTCTATCGTTGCACCGTATTGATCCTGTGCGATTATCGCAGGCAAAAAACGCTACAACCCCGTTGGGGTTGGTGTCATTCTTTCGCACACGCCCCCAGGGTAGCCGCTTCGCGGCAACCCTGGGCTGGAGGGCGTAACGCCTTCGGCGTTGGAAGTGAACGCACTGACCTCCGACGCCGGCGTCGCCCTCGTTGGGCATCGGTTTTTCTGCCTGCCGGAAGCGGATGAACTGCGACGCCACAACGCTACGCGCTCGCGGCGCATCGGGACTCTCGGCTGTAATTGTCCGCTCCCTTCCGGTCGCGGCTCCGATGCACCGGTCGCGCCGTTCATTCAGCATTCGCTCCCGGCGCGCCGGAATGGCCTTTGGCCGGGCGCTACGCCGTTTCCGACCGCGCCCACTCGATCCGCGGAGCGTCGCCCCACAGAAGCTCAAGGTCGTAGTATTCCCGATATGCCCGCGAGAAGAGATGCAGCACGACGTCCACGTAGTCCACGATGACCCAGGCGGCGTTTTCCTGTCCGCAGAATCCGAAGGGCCTCTCCCCCACCTTCCGCCCGTATTCCATGATGGCATCCGCCACGCCGCGAATCTGCCGATCCGAAGTTCCCGTGGCGATGATCGCAAAGTCGGTTATCGAGCTGATTCCCCGCAGATCGAAAGCGATCACGTTCTCCGACTTGAGGTCGTGAGCGATCCGCGCGATTTCAACGGCGAACTGAAGGCCCCCTCGGCTTCCCACGTCTTAAATTATAACACCCCTTCATGCGTCTGCCAAGAGTCTCAGATTCGAAGATGGCCTGTTCCGACTGCGTGCCCGCCAGGGGACAAGCGTACCACAGGCCAAATGTTCGTGTTCTTTGTGATTCAGGTGACGGCTGATACACTGAACCGTGCGTCGTTTTCATCGTCAGCGATTGCGCACTCTCCCAAGGCCCTGCTGACGCATCGCACTTTGCAGCGTAAGATCGTGGCTGTGAATCCCCCTGGCATAGAGAAGATGCTCGAATTGGCGTCACTGTTGGCTTGGGAGGCTGCGGAAGTATCTCTACCCTGGACCAACGACGCCCCCGCCTCGCGAAAGAGCGATAACACAGTTGTTACGTCGACGGACCACGCGATTCAGGCGCGGATTGTCCATGCCATCCACGGAGCATTTCCGGATCACGCGATCTGCGCGGAGGAGGCCGTGGATAACGCCGCCGACTCCAACCCCGAAACGGGCCACGCCGCCTTCTGTTGGGTGATCGACCCGCTCGACGGCACGCGCAACTACGTTTCGGGGTTGCCCTGTTTCGCGACGTCGATCGCGGTTTTGGAACAGGGCCGACCCGTTGCGGCGGCGATCTGCGAGCACAATCAGCGGGCGTTGTACACGGCCTGGGCTGGCGGCGGTGCGTACCTCGACGGGCGACGCATCCGCGTTGAGGAACCGCCGCGAGAGAGCGACCACTTGCTGGGCATTCCCTCGACCAAAGACGCCCCTTCATTGCGCGTCGCACGACATTGGTTGGGAACCAAGGGCTTCGTCTGCCGCAACCTGGGCGCGACGACGATCCACCTCGCGCTGGTCGCGGCCGGAGCTATGACCGGCGCCTTCGCCCGGCAGACCAAGCTCTGGGACGTGGCCGCGGGGGCACTTCTGGTGGTGGAGGCCGGCGGGAAGATCACCGACCCGTCGGGGGACGCCATGCTTCCATTCCGGCTCGACGCCGACCGGCAACGCGACATTCCCTATCTGGCGGCGGGACCGGCCATGCACGAACGGCTCCTGGAGTCCATCCGCAGTGCCACGTAATGACACTCACGGTCCGGCGTCGCGGCGCCGGGCGTTCTCGCGCTCCAGACGCTCGAACTCGGCGGAAAGTCCCGCTCCGCCAAGTTCCGGGTAGAGCCGCCGCTGTTGGGCGATCACCTTCAAGATTCCCTCGGGCGACTCGTTCAACTTCGTTCGGCACTCCAAATCCCGCAGCAGCGACTTCCAGCGCGTGCCGGCGCCGCCCGGCAGGCCCGTCGCCAGCCGATTGAATTCCGGGAGCGCCTTGGCGAAATCCCCCATCCGATAGAGCGACTCGGCATGGCCGTACACCGCACGGAGTCCAGTGGCATCCAGCGACGAAAGATCGGTCTTGTCCAGCGGCAGCTCCCGACCGAACAGATCACGGGCCTCCTCGAATCGACCGGCCTTCAAATGCGCCTCGGCGAGCTGCACCCCCAACTCCCGACGCTGCGCCGCCGTGATTTCAACATCCGCCCGCTCCGACCATTGTTGAAGGTGCCGGGCAAGGAGCAGTGCGACCTCGGTCTGCCGCCCGGCCCCGGCCTGGTCACCGGCGGCTTGCAGCCGATCCGCTTCGCCGCTCATCGCCGAATAAAGCGACTGAAGCGTCGGACCGGCGTTTCGCGGGTCGGCGGCGACGTAGGCGGGAACAGCCTGGGCGGCCTCGTCGAGTCTGCCCAAGGCCTCAAACGCTTGCAACCGCGAACGCCACAGGCGGCCCGTAAGCGCCGTCGGCGTATCAGGAAAAGCCTGCTCAAAATCCGCCAGCATGTCGATCGCCGACTGCGGACGATCCACCCCGCCAAGCGCCGCCGTCTCCGCCACGAGCACACGGGCCTCGGCGAACAGATGCGCTATCTCGGCTTCGCGTGCCGCATCCGGCTTGCGGGCGATTGCGGCCTTGCCCAGGGCGACGAACTCGCGATACGTTGTATTTACGGCGTCGGCCCGGCGAACAAGCTCCACTGTGTCTGTCGGGCGGATATCGGCTCGTTTTCTTGCCGCACGGGCCAGCGCCCGCAGGCATCCGAACGCGCTTTCAACATAGCGCTCATGTTCGTGATCCACACGGGCATACTCGACGGCGGCGAGATCCTCCTCGCCGATTTCCTCCAGCAATTGCGCATAGTAAAACCGCCAATATCGAGCTGGCTCGGTATTCGCGTAGTTGTTCACCAACGCTTCCAACGATTCTCTGAACAGCCTGGTGGTCTCCGGCGTTCGCTTCGCGGCGTCGGCGTGGAACTCGGCCGTCAATTGCACCGCGATGATCGCCGCCTGCGTCGCGTCGCCACAGGTCGGATGGTTCTTCGCCACTTCGAGCATCCGCGCCGCGGCGGCCGGCGCATCTCCCCTGCGGTAGTTGGCAACGCCCAGATTGTAGATCACCTCTGGGGCGACCGACTTCGCCGCTCCGGTCGCCGTAGCGAGGAATTGCTCGGCCACTGCCACCGCCTGTTCGAGGAGCCGCGGCGATTTCTCGTCGTCGCCCGAGGCCTCGCGGAGCAGGCCCGCGATCAGCGCGCATGTCTCGACCGGATCACGCGGGCGCGCCTCGCCCCCCCCGCCGTCCATCATTCTGTAGAGCGTCGAATACAGCGCGTCGCGCCGCTCCGGCTCCTGTACCGCAAGCGTCGCAAGCGTTCCCCAGGCGTCTTCGCGATCCTTGCGGGCGTCGTTGGATCGTCCGGCCTTCTCCTCCGCCGCGGCCCGCGCCGTGAGAATCGAGCGCTCCAGCAGCGCCGCCGCCACGCGCACCGCGTAATTCTCCTGACCCTTTGCCGCACGCATCGCCCGCAGCCTCGAAACCTCCGCCAGGGCGGCGTCGAATCGACCGTCGTCGCGGGCGGCGCGGGCCCCTTCGATGGCCGTAAGAGTGATTGCCCACTGAATGCCATCCTGCTCCGCGGCGTCGGTCAGGCGCTCGGCCGCGCCCGCCGCCCGATCGAAATGCCGCCGGGCCGTCGCCGGATCATTGAGCCGTCGGGCCGACATGCCCGCCAGCAGCATCGCGGGAATCTGCACGTGACTCCGCTCTTGCGGGGTCTGGAGCAACTCCGGCTTTGACGCCAGCGCCTGCAAAATCTCATCGAGCTGGCTCGCGCGGACCTGGTCGTCTTCCGCCCGCGGCAGGGAGTCATAAAAAAGAGCCCACAACAGCAGGTAATTCGCCGTCGGTTCGAGGTGATCGAGTTGCTCAATCAATCCCGTGTTCTCGATCTTCTCGAAATCCCGCACCGACAGTTTGTCGATCCGCTCGTACTCGGCGCCGACTTCGCGCACCAGGACGCGCAATGTGGACGCCGCGCGCCGCGTGAGCGGGGCCAGCGCCCGCCGATCCGCGTCGCTGCCGCCGAAAAACAGGATATTTGTCGCGTAGGTCTCGCCTTCCTCGTAAAGTAATGAATGCGCCAGCGTCATCCGCCAGTCGAAACGTCGCGGATCGTCCGGGTTCTCCGCGATCAGTTGTTCGAGGATGCGGTTGGCCTCCCCGCTCGCCGCACGCCGCTCGTCCGGCGAGCGCGTCTTGTCGGCGAACTCCGCAATTTTGACCTCGCGGAGCATAAGCATCACCGCTGACGGACTGGTCGGCGGAAAGTCCTTCAGATGAAGCTCCAGCAAATCCGTCAGACCGCGCTTCTTCAATCCTTCGCGGAATAGCGCCGTACTGAGCCGCGATTCTTCAGCTGCCGCGGAAGTGGAAGGCGCGGAAGAGACCGCGGCCGAGGGAGCCGGGGGCTGCTTCGGCTTCTGCTTCTCCTGTGCCACGCCGCGTGTCGCCGGCACGCACAGGAGAAAGCCGAGCCCCAACAATAGCGGCGCGAGCAGATGCCGTCGCCACGGACCCTTCACTCGCGCTTCGGATTCGGATGCGATGTGCAAAAAAGTCACCATCGGGTTATGGCGCGGCAAAAGCAATGTTCTTGCACCCCGCACGCAGCGCCGCGTTCCAACATCCCACCACGTGATCCCAGCGAACCTCGTCCGTCGCGACGATCACCACCGGCGTCTCCTTGTCGAAGCCCGGCTCGCGCAAGACCCCTCCGAGAAATCCCGCCAGGCTCGCGAGATCCTTCGGCGCCTCCGCGAACCGGTCCAGCGAAACCGCGCAATCC
>Ga0209777_10008733_pt1 | contig 11043 bp, 9 predicted proteins | sample FrelakmetHBP12HB_FD_187147 | JGI IMG/M metagenome (GOLD analysis project Ga0209777, IMG submission 187147) | Freshwater lake sediment microbial communities from the University of Notre Dame, USA, for methane emissions studies -HBP12 HB (SPAdes)... | ecosystem: Environmental > Aquatic >...
GCCCCCTGACTTCCAAAGCCATCTCGGTTTCCATTCTGTACGCGCTGCCGATCTTGATCTTGATCTCCTCGGCGGTGCGGTCACCGATCATAAGGCTGTATTTGGTCTTGATGTGGCGCTGGATGACCTCGTCGATCTTGTTTCCGCCGATCCTGACCGATCGAGAAATAACGATGCCGTTGAGGGAAATCACGGCTATGTCCGTGGTGCCGCCGCCGATGTCGACTATCATGTTTCCACCGGGCGAGCTGATCGGTAGCCCCGCGCCAATGGCAGCCGCCCAGGGTTCTTCGATCGGCAGAGCGATTTTGGCTCCCGCGTTGCGAGCCGCCTGAACCACCGCGCGTTTCTCGACGGGCGTGATCTGAGATGGGACGGCCACCACGACCGTGGGTTTGAAGATCCGCCTCTTGCCCCCGCAGACCTTTGTTATCAGGTAATCCAGCATCTGCTGGGTAGTGGAGTAATCGGCGATCACACCATCGCACATGGGCCGGATAGCCACGATGTTGCCGGGCGTCCGCCCGAGCATCAGCCGCGCCTCTTCACCAACCGCCATGAGGCTGTTGTTCATAGTGTTCACGGCCACAACCGACGGCTCGCGAAGCACGATGCCTTTACCCCTGAGGTAGACGAGTATATTCGCGGTTCCAAGATCGATGCCGAGCTCTGGCACCAGATTAAACACGTACGGTTTCCCTTTCTTGTTCGTCAGGCGTCGCACTGACTTGCGCCCCGAGAGCCTGCAGCTTTCCTACTATATTCTCGTAGCCGCGATCGAGATGGTCGACTCCGCTGATTTCGCTAACACCATCCGCCGCCAGAGCGGCGCACACGAGCGCCGCGCCGGCTCTGAGATCGGACGCCATAGTCTGCGCTCCGGTAAGCCTGGCGACGCCATTTATCACGGCCGTTCGGCCATCCTGCTTGATGTCCGCGCCCATTCGAATCAGCTCATTGACATACCTGAACCTGCGTTCATATACGTTCTCGGTTATTACCGAGGTTCCCTGGGCTGTCGCGAGCAGCGCGGCAAACGGCTGCTGCAGATCTGTCGGAAATCCCGGGTGCGGCATGGTCATCACATCGGTGGCCATGGGTCGAGCGTTGCACCGGATCCTCAAGTGGTCCTCGCCCAGGTCGATAACGGCCCCAACCTCGCGAAGTTTCATCACAAACGGCTCGACATCGTCAGGCGTGACTCTCTCGATGCGCACGTCGCCGCGCGTGATTGCCGCGGCCACGGCGAAAGTGCCCGCCTCCATTCTGTCGGATGGTATTTCATAGTCAGCGGCGCGAAGCTCGTCAACGCCCTCGATACGCACCGTGGTGGTCCCCGCGCCGTCGATCTTCGCGCCCATTGCCGTCAGATAATTGGCCAAATGGACGACCTCGGGCTCGGTGGCCGCGTTGTGCATCAGAGTGACGCCTTCGGCAAGGCACGCCGTGGTCATAATGTGCTGAGTCGCGCCCGCGCTGGGGAAATTGAGGTACACCTGCGCCCCGCGGAGCGTCTCGCATTCGGCCTCGACAAAGCCGTGGTCCATATTGACAAACGCGCCGAGGGCCTGAATGCCCTTGACGTGAAAATCGATGGGTCGCGCGCCGATGTCGCATCCGCCGGGCATGGCTACTTTAGCGTAGCCTTTGCGGGCGAGCACCGGGCCGAGGACACAGAACGAAGCCCGCATTCGCTTGACAAGCTCGTAGGGCGCCTCCGTGGCCTGAATTTCCGTCGCATCAATGCGAACCACTCCGTGTGGTTCTTCCACGCACTTTACGCCAAGCGCGCGGAGCATCTCCATCATTGTCCGGACGTCCCCGATGCGAGGGACGTTGCGCAAAACCGTTTCACCCTTGCCCAGCAGGGCTCCGGCCATGATCGCGAGGGCGCCATTCTTGCTTCCACTGGAAACAACTGTTCCCTCGAGACGCGCTCCACCGGTCAATACGAGCTTACACAAATTAAAAAGACCTCCAGTCGGTAGCTTTGCCCTCATTGGCGTGCCGACTCGTCCCGATCTTTGCAGACCGGCACCAACCATATCTGGGTCAAGTATATTAGACAAGAGAACGCATGTCAAGCAAAAGCAGCATTATCGAGCGTGAAAACCTGACCTAAATCCCGCGTTACATCGAGCCGCCCTTTGGGGTCATCATTATTAACGCATCATCCGCCTAAAAAGTATACCCCGTACATAGAAGAACCCTGATCTGTGGGAGAAGGTTTTACTCGCATCTCTTGTCGAGCCGGCTGAACCGGCTTGACCGTAAGCGAGAACCATACCCACAAACCAGGGAAAGTCCGGTGCCTCTCGGTTCGATTATTACCCCTATCTGTTTTTTGAGAAACGTATTGCCGCCGCCAAATGCCCGCGGCGTCACTTGACTCGGAGTTGCTTGACGGCCTGTGCGACTCTGGCTACCCGCGAGCCAAGGTTCCGAGCAGTCGTCAGTTCGGACTCGACCGGCTGCCTCGACCCATCCGGGCCCGACAGTGTGCCGGGTCCATAGGGCGATCCACCGATGCCATCCGTGACGAGTATCTGCGGGTTTTGCCCGTAGGGCGTGCCCACTATGATCATCCCGAGATGCAGCAGTGGCACGGCGGAGGTCAGAATGGTGGTCTCCTGGCCACCGTGGATTGTCGCGGTGGATGTAAAGATGCCTGCCGGTTTGTCCTCCACGGATCCCTCAAGCCACAGGCCGCCGGTGCTGTCGATAAACTGCTTCATTTGAGCCGTCATGTTGCCGTAGCGAGTGGGGGTTCCCCAGCAGATGCCATCCGCCCAGCGCAGATCGTCCAATGTGACCTCGGGAACGCCGGCTTGGGCCTCCTGAGCCTTGACATAATACTCCTGCGCGCTCATCGCTTCTCTCGCGGCCTCGAGTTCCCGCACGCGCCTCAGGCGCACATTCGTTTCAGGAACGCTCTTCGCGCCTTCCTCGACCGCTCTGGCCATCTGAAGTGTATGGCCGTACGCCGAATAGTAGACCACAAGTATGTTTGTTGCCATCGTGGGCCTCCGTATCGAGCCGCCCGAGCGACTCCTTTGTGTTTATGGCAGGCGGGCTCGCCCGCTTTGTTGGTCCTTACCCAGAACAAGCTCATCTCAAAACGCAAGAAGGAAAACCGGAGATATTTGGTAAATCATGAGTAGGGTGGCTGTAATCCACGCGGAATTTCACTGTTTGTGCGAACAACACCGGTATTTGTGCCGTCTAACAACCAGTGCCTAAATTGCCGATAATGCAGCTAGAGACCGGGTTACGGCCTGGGCTGTGAGGCGATATACGGAGGAGATAGTTTGATTCGTGGAATCTGGACTTTGATTGGTCTGGCGGGCGCTTGTTTGGGCCTGGCGGCCGGCGTTTCGGCGGATACCCTGACGCTGGCGCTCGACGAGCCCAGGCTCGAACAACCGACCGCGCCACACGCCGATGAGCCCGTCAAGATCGTCGAGAGAAAGCAGACCCCTCAGGTCGTGACGGTTAGGGTAGGGCGAGTGGGGACGGTAAGTGTCTCCTCGGCGTCTATCTATCGGTCCAAGTCATCCAGGAGCGCTAAATATAGCAGCGTCGGCGCCCAAACCCCGCTGGTGATTGTCCGAAATGAGAATGGCTGGTATGGTGTCCTGATGGCCAACGGGGCCGTCGGCTGGATTCCGACAAAGAGCGTGAAACTCACGGATTACGAGCTTGTCTCGCGCAAGAGCGATGTCAATTGCGTTGCCGACAGAACAGGCGGCAAGGAGCCTCCCAGGACCGGGACCTGGGCCGACCAGCTAATACGCGCCGCCCTGAACTATACCGGCGTGAGGTATATTTATGGCGGCACAAAACCGGGTAGGGGAATGGACTGCTCGGCGTTCGTCAGGATGGTTTTCGGCCAATTCAGTGTGCCCCTGCCTCGAACGGCGCGCGAACAGGCGCAGGTCGGCGCGACTGTTCCGTTCGACCAGCTTCAGCCCGGCGACAGGCTCTACTTCCAGTGCAAGAACTCTTACATCGACCACTGCGGCATATATGCGGGCAATGGGTATTTCGTTCACTGCTCGAGTTCGAGGAACGGGGTCAGCGTCGACAGCCTGGCATCGAATTTCTACGGTCGCAGCCTTGTGGTGGCCAAGCGGTCTTAAGTCCGCAGCCGGCGAAGCTTCAGCGCGTCTCCGGCAAGCTCGCCGACAGGAGAATGGCATTGCTGACAGGTCCGGCGATCCTTGTCGATTCCGAAGCCACCACGCCAACCACCCATAGTATCTTCTCTGAATCTTCAACGACAGCCGCGCGCGCCCGGTCGCGCCTGTGGATCTTCTTGTCCACAAATACGTCCTGCAGTTTCTTTACGCCGGTCATTCCGAACGGGATAATGAGGTCCCCAGGGCGAATGTTTCTCACCCGAATAGGACCACGCACAATCGCCGGATCGATGATGATTTGAGCCGGCGGGAGCTTCGACGGGGCCGAGCAATCGGTAATCACGGCCTCTATGACCAGGCCTGCCTCGGGCACTTGGGTAATGCCCGGAACACTGATTGCGCGCTCAAATTGGGTTGCTGTTGGCGCTGGTTCCAGCGGCCTGACCGCGAAGTCAGAACCTGACCTGCAGGCCATCAGCCGGCCTGACGGAAGCATGATTGTGAAGTTGGAGCCTGCCTCCAGGGCGGCGATAATGCGATCTATCTGTTCGAGGCTGACGTCGGCGAGGTCTCCTTTGCATCGCTCGATTTCGGCTCTTATAACACGTCGTTGGATCGCGACGGGAAGGCCGACCAGCAAGCCCGCATCCAGGCCCCGCCCTATCAGCAATGAGCGAGCGACCGACTGCGATCGCGAATCGAGCAGTTCATCCTCCGCCAGGGCGATATCAGCCAGCCGGACCAATGAATCGATAACGCGTGGATTGTAGTCTTGCTGGAGCAGGGGAATTAGTTCGTGACGGATTCGATTTCTGGAGTATCTCACGTCCGTGTTGGTCTCATCAACTCGGAATGGCAGGCCATTGCGTTCAATATAGGCCGCGATCTCCGCGCGAGTTGCATCGATCAAGGGTCGGACGATATTGCCTCGGACAGGTCTGATGGAGCCGAGGCCCGTGATGCCGGCACCTCGGATGATATTGAGTAAGACCGACTCCGCGCGGTCGTCGGCGCTGTGTCCCACGGCGATCTTCCGGGCGCCTAAGTCTGTACAAGTTTGCTGCAGGAACTTATACCGCTCGTGCCTTGCGGCTTCTTCTTCACCCATCCCGGTCTCGCGCACGATACGGGGAACATCGACCAAGGTGGTAGTGATAGGAATGCCGAACTGCTGTGCAAGCCTGCACACAAATTCCTTATCAAGCTTGGACTGATCGCCGCGAATGCCGTGGTCGATATGGGCGACGTGAAGGGTGATGCCGAACTCTCCGGCGCGTGAGTGCAGAGCATGGAGCATCGCTACCGAATCCGGCCCGCCGGAAACCGCGCAGACGACCAGATCGCCCTGCTCGAACATGCGATAGCGTAAGGCGGCGGAAAGGATGTCCATTTTTTCGCTCTCCGGGCGCGAGGTCAGGCTTGCAGAAGCGTCTTCATAAGATCCGGCGCGAAATCGACTACGAGGCTGGTCTCGGGAACGGCCCGCTCGTCGAAAGGCAGACTATTGCGCTCAGGTTTGGTCGAGTCGAACAGGATGAACGGCACTTTCGCCGATGAGTGCGTCCCAGTTGCGATCGGAGTTGGGTGGTCCGGCATCAATAGGATGCGAACTTCCAGCCCCCTGCCTTTCACGCCATCGAGGATCGTACCGAGCACCTTCTCATCGCAGTCCGCGATTGCCTGAATCTTCTTATCGATGCTGCTCTCGTGGCCGGCCTCGTCGGGAGCCTCGACGTGAACCCAAACGAAGTCACGGGAGTCCAGGGCATCCAGCGCGGCGCGGCCCTTGCCAAGATAGTTGGTGTCCACGTAACCGGTCGCCCCGGGCACCTCGATGACTAGCAGCCCGACCATGCGGCCAAGGCCTTTGATCAAATCCACAGCGGCAATCACAGCGCCGCTCACCCCAAACTTGCTTCGGAAGCTGGGTATCTCCGGCAGGTGGCTTTCTCCCCAGAACCAGATCATGTTCGCCGGCAGATGGCCTTCATCACGCCTGCGCCGGTTCACTGGGTGGCTTTCGAGAATCTCGAACGAGTCTTGGATCATGGCTATGAGCTTCTGGTCACCATCGCCCTCGGGCCAATGCTCGGCAAGCGGCTTGCCGTGGAACTTATACGGCGCGGTGCAGTGGACGTTATCCGACCCGCCGCGCCAGACCATTATATGCCTGTAACTGACGCCGGGGTAGAACTTGATGACATTTGTCGAGAGCTTTTCGTCGATGACTGCGATCAGCTCCCGCGCTTCCTCGGTGGAAATGTGATCGGCGCTCGAATCGAGCATCTTCTCGCCGTCGGTGGAGACCAAATTCGTGCGAAAGACGGCGTCGGTGGTCTCCATCGGAATGCCCAGGCTGGCTGCTTCGATGGCCCCACGGCCGGTGTAATACTCGAGAGGGTCGTAGCCCAAAATGCCCATGTTGGTGACGTCGCTGCCCGGCGACATTCCCGATGGAGTCGTGTAAGCGGCTCCCACGCGCCCCATCGACGCGAGACTGTCCATAAAGGGCTTTCTCGCCACCTGGAGCGGCGTCTTGCCGTCGAGCTCGGCGATGGGTTCATCGGCCATCCCGTCGAATATAATCAGAAGATGCTTCACTGTGTCTCAGCCCAATGAATGTTTGTGCTGGATATATTATCCCGCACCTTAAAGTTCGTGAGAGTTCAGTTTCCCGGGAATCCAGAACCGCGCTAGTCCTGAGTAGCCAGCGTAGCGGCGCATCGAAGGACGGTTAATCCACTGACCGCGCTTCGATACGGCCGACAAACCCGGCCTACTCAGCGCTAACGGAGTAATGATCCCCGAAAGTCTGAACTCTCTCTAAAGTTCCTTACCCGAAAGCAGCCTGTAAGCGTCCCGGTATTTTTCGGACGTCTTGCGGACTATCTCTTCGGGCAGCTCGGGGCCGGGATAGGTCTGGTCCCAATCGAGTGTCAGAAGATAGTCCCGGACGAACTGCTTATCATAGCTCGGTTGGCCCTTGCCGGGTTCATAAACATTGGCGTCCCAGAAGCGAGACGAATCGGGAGTAAGGACCTCATCGATCAGAATGAGCCTGTCCTCGAAAAGGCCGAACTCGAACTTGGTGTCACAGATGATGATCCCGCGCTGGGCGGCGTAATCAGAGGCCCGCTTGTATACGGCCAGGGAAGCCGCCTCAAGCTGCTTGCCCAGGTGGTCGCCGACGATCTGGCGAGCGCGCTCGGCGCTGATATTGATATCGTGCCCCTCGCTGGCCTTCGTCGCAGGCGTGAACACCGGCTCCGGCATCTTTTGTGACTCGACCATATTGCCCGGCAGCGTCACGCCGTGCAGCACGACGGCTCCATGACCTGCTGAAGCAGCGCACAGGGCCTTGTATTCCTTCCACGCCGACCCGGCCAGATAGCCCCTCACCACGCACTCGATCGGAGTGGGATCCGCCTTCACGGTGATCATGGAGCGCCCGTCGAGAGTGTCCCGATATGCCTCGGGGTCCGCCACGCCGGCCTGTCCGATGAATGCGAGGATCTCATCGATGTCCGCCGTGACCAGGTGATTTTCGATAACGTCGTCGACCAGCGCGAACCAGAAAACCGACATCTGAGTGAGAACCTTGCCCTTGTCGGGAATACCCGTCGGCAGGACCACATCAAAAGCCGAAATCCTGTCGCTGGCGACCATTAGCAACGAATCGCCAAGGTCGTAGATGTCACGTACCTTGCCTGTGGCATATTTCTTGAGCCCGTCAACATCAGTGCTGATTACGATCATATCAGATTAATCTCCCTGGCAACGGCGTCCGTGTCGGCGGGCAGTTCGATAAACGGCGGGCAAATATCCATTGCCCTCTTCGGGTCCTTGAGTCCGTGGCCCGTCAGAATGCACACTATCTCACACTTGTCGGTGAAAAACCCTTCTTTAGCTTTTTTGATAACCCCAGCGACCGACGCAGCCGACGCAGGCTCGCAGAAGATGCCCTCGGTCGCGGCCAGCAGCTTCTGAGCGTCGGTGATCTCTTCATCGGTGACCTTGTCGATCAACCCGCCGGACTCGTCTCTCGCGGCCACCGCTGTTTTCCAGCTCGCGGGGTTGCCGATCCTGATCGCGGTCGCGATAGTCTTGGGGTTAGCGATCGGATGCCCGTCCACGATTGGCGCCGATTTGGCGGCCTGGAAACCGAGAACCCGCGGCAGAGCATCGATCTTCCCGGCGGCGTGGTATGCCTTATAGCCGGCCCAGTAAGCAGTGATATTGCCCGCGTTGCCCACCGGAATAGCGTGGAACATCGGAGCGTGACCCAGGTCATCGCAAATCTCGAACGCGCCCGTCTTCTGGCCCTCGATCCGAAACGGGTTAAGGGAATTCACGAGCGTGATGGGATACTTCCGCGTGATGTCGAGGACGATGTTCAGGGCGTCGTCGAAGTTGCCGTCGACTGCTATGACTTTCGCTCCGTGCATCATCGATTGCGAGACCTTGCCGAGCGCAACCTCGCCCTTGGGCAGGATAACGGCACACACAAGCCCGGCGCGCGCGGAATACGCGGCGGCAGACGCGGCCGTATTTCCCGTGGAGGCGCAGATCGTGGCCTTGCTGCCGGCTTCGACGGCTTTGCTGATCGCCATGGTCATGCCGCGGTCCTTGAAGCTGCCGGTTGGGTTCATGCCTTCGAACTTGACGTATAAAGTGATCTTGTCGCCGATCATCGACGCCAGCCGGTCCACTCGGATCATCGGGGTGTAACCCTCGAGCAGCGAGACAATCGGCGTGTCCTTGGTGATGGGCATGAACTCTCGGTAACGCTCGATCAAAGGCAAGCGTTTGAAACAAAAATCAGTCATTACCATTTCCAAACTCCGTGCTATTCTTCGACGCGAATGCGGCTGCATATCTGCTTGACAACGGGCAGCTTCGCTATTGCACCGAGGGCGTCTCTAACGTTTTTTTCCACGGCGTCGTGAGTCAGCCAGACAATTTCGGGCATTCCATCGGTGCCCGTGTTTTGCCGCATGGACCTGATGCTCACATCGTGCCTGGCAAACTCAGTGGCTATCGCGGCAAGGACTCCCGGCTTGTCATCCGATATCAATCGAATGTAATTCTTGCACACCACCGAATCGATATCCAGCACCTGACGGGTGTCAAAGCAGGTGCAGCCTATTCGAGAAGTCGCGCCATGGTTGATGTTCCGGGTAATGTCTATGATGTCGCCGACCACGGCGCTTCCCGCCGCGAGCGACCCCGCGCCCGGCCCGTAGAACATGACCTCGCCGACCGCGTTGCCGCGAACGTAGATGCCGTTGAACACTCCGTTGACGTTCGCGAGTGGGTGGCTGGTCGGCACAAATGCGGGATGCACTCTTACCTGAACCGCTCCGTCAATGAGCTTGGCGATCGCAAGCAGCTTGATCACATATCCCAGTTCGTCCGCGTACTTCATATCCTCGGCTGCGATGCCCGTGATGCCCTCGTGGTAGACCTTGGTGACATCCATCCGGCTGGTGAATGCGATACTGGCGAGGATGCTCACTTTATATGCGGCATCGAAGCCCTCGACATCAGCCGTGGGATCAGCCTCGGCGTAGCCTTTCGCCTGCGCGTCTTTGAGCACGTCGGCGAAATCCAGCCCCTCGGCGCTCATACGAGTCAATATGTAATTGGTCGTGCCGTTGACGATGCCCTTGAGTTCAAGTATTTCGTTGCCGGCGAGGCAGGTTTTCATCGGTCGGATAATCGGGATGCCTCCGCCGACGCTCGCCTCGAACATGAAGTCCAGGCCGAGTTCGGCGGCTCTGGGAAGCAGCGTCGCGCCCTCTTTTGCAATGAGCTCCTTGTTGGCGGTAACCACGTGCTTGCCGTGATCCAGCGCGCGTCGGATGAAATCCCCCGCGGGCTTGACCCCGCCTATTGTTTCCACCACGATATCGATTTCGGGATCGTCGATCACTTCATTGGCGTCGGTCGTGAGAATGGAACTGTCGACGGTGACCTGCCTGGGCGTGGTGATATCCAGATCGGCGATCTTCTTTATTCGAAGCTCGGAACCGACTTTTTGCCGGATGGAAGCCTGGTTTTCAACGAGGATCTTCACGGCGCCACTGCCCACGACGCCGAAGCCCATCACCCCGATGTTGATTACGTTTTTCAATGCGTTTTACTCCTCCCGGACCCTTACTCTGACCAGCACTTCGCCCTGGTGAACCAGCTTGGCGTTTTGGCCTGGGATATCGACGACCACGCCGGCGATTTCGCTGGGTATGGGGCTAAAGACTTTCATTGCTTCAATAAGGCCGACTTCCGTCCCCACTTCAATTGAATCGCCGACCTCCACGAAATTCGGGGCATCCGGCGCGGGTGCCCTATAGAATACGCCTACAAGAGCCGCCGTGATATCCACGATCGTTCCCTCAAACCGAGGTTGGGCGGCGCCCGCGATTTCTTCTTGAGCTTCCTCTGGTTCGCCGACCGCCTCAGCCGGCTGCACGGCCGCCCCGGCCTGAACCACCATCGCGGCAGGCGGCTGCGAGGCAGGCCCTTTGACGGTAATGGAGAGATCCGAGTCTTCCACGGTGAGTTCGGCGAGGTTATGCTCCTCGACCAACTCCACGAGTTTCTTTACCTGCGATACGTCTACGTCAAGATTATTCAACCGGCTCCTCCCAGCCCCAAAGTATAAAGAAAAGGACGGTTCGTTCCGCCCCTATTCATGTCTTATAGAAGGACCGCTCTGCCGTAGTATAGCACCCGGTTTCCGGCAGTGTCAAGCAAGGTGAGCGTTCATGAGGGCCCGGGGAGTGAGTTCAGTCTCTCGGGAACTTCCGTTAGCCCTGAGTAGCCGAAGGCGTATCGAAGGGCGGTAAGCTCCGAACCCGCGCTTCGATACGGCCGACAGACCCGGCCTACTCGGCGCTGACGGCGG
>Ga0209777_10008734_pt1 | contig 11043 bp, 10 predicted proteins | sample FrelakmetHBP12HB_FD_187147 | JGI IMG/M metagenome (GOLD analysis project Ga0209777, IMG submission 187147) | Freshwater lake sediment microbial communities from the University of Notre Dame, USA, for methane emissions studies -HBP12 HB (SPAdes)... | ecosystem: Environmental > Aquatic >...
TTTTTCAAAGTGTCGAAGATGGGTCAGAGTTGAAATGGCTCAGTATTTGTGGCAACGCCATAGGGAGACTGCCGCAGAACAGAATACCACAGATAACATACTTATTGTTGTCCAAACGGGTCTCAAGGCTTGCTTACGGTGTGGTTCTGAGCCTGGGCACCAAATAGATAGACAAGGTGAACGACCGCATATGAAGATTCTGCCTGACTCCGCACCCGGCACCAAATCATCTACCTAGCTTTCGTCTCGGACGCGTCGTCTACCCTTACCGCTGGAACCACCTTCGTCTCTTTCATGTTGGAGCAGTACTTCTCGATGGACTGTCTTGCATGTTCTTCGTTTATCGAAAATCCTCCAACGTGCCAACCGTTGGAGTCTCTGAACATCCAAGCGTGAGACAACGCATGTCGACTCGATCTGATCTTGCTGACACCGTCTAGCCCTGCCTTGTACTTCGCCATACGCCGCCTCCTGCTAACAGCCCCTTGTTGTCTGCCTTCTCAGAGGTCAGACCCGACAAGCAATCAGCTTGGTTCGTCGTGATTCCCATAACGAAACCACCGTCGAAACATCAGAGTGCAGTACGTGCCCAAGGATAGGGGTCTGACTTATGGAGCATTGGACTTTTTGAGGCGGTGGAAAACTTTTGACTTAGCTTGAGTATATCATACCCTACAGGCAAATGCACCAGATTTCTTATCATAGCCCGCCATTTCCACTCGTTAGGCGTTTAAAAACTTAGGGTTCCCAGGGCGAGGCAGAGCGAATGAATAGGCTTGTAATACAATCAAAATGGCCGGATAGCAAAAGCTCCCGCTGCGCGTCCGAATAAAACCTCCAAATATGGCAGGAGATTACATGAATTGTATGGTTCAGGTTATATGACCCGGACAAATTGACTATTCTCAGGAAGTTTTGCACATTTGACACAGAAAGAGGCCGTTGGCCCCTCCATTATCGGTGCCGATTTGATTTCCTTGCTTGCGGGCACCTAAAACATTCTGCTAAAGGGTAAGAAAATGAGAGATTCCGAGCTGTCTTCCGTTAGTAATGAGAAAAGTGTAGTTATTCAGAAAAGAGAAACCCTTCCAGCCACTATCAACAAGCTGAAATCTTTCGTCGTCCTCAAGGAAGAGGTAGCGAAGAATTACAAATCCAGGTTGCTCCTTTTGAAGGAGACCAATGCGGCTAAAGCCCAGGTTGACGCGACCTTTGAGGATGCCCTGAAAGTGAGTGAAATGCTTTTTGACGCTTATGAGCGGCTTGGAGAACTCGTTGAACAGCACACAGCCCCAAATCCTGATAAGCTTTCTCGGGTCGTCAGGAAACAAGGCGGATAGTTCGGCGAGCGTGAATATATCCCGCTTCCTGGGCTGGTCCGCAAGTCTTCCTATCTTTCGTATCGGATTCTTGTCTACGACCCCTTCTCGTTCAGCTTCATCAAAGATCGCTTTCAAGGTGTAGAGGATATGGTTCATTGTCTGGTTTGCAAGGGGGAGATTGTAGAGCCAGTTTTCAATTTCTACTGGATTCAAGTTATCAAGATAACGCTTTCCAAATTGTGGGATCAGATACTTCAACAGAATCCACCGTCTGTTGAGTATGTGAAGTCTGGTGAAATGTTTGCCCTGCTTCAACTGGCGCTTGAGCCATGAACACTTGTCCCAATCAAAGAAGTCCTTTGCATATTCAGAAAGAGTAATCCGCTTTGGCTTGGTGCCGGTGATCAACTTTAGTGCGTAGTCGTCGGCTCGCGCCTTTGCTGTCTCGCCGGTTGAATGGAAAGTCTTCTCGCTTGGCAGCTCATAATATCAGATGCCATTTGCGCTTGAAAAGTCGGTAAGGCTTTCTCATCGCTTCCCCCGGAAATCGTTCACAAATCGTTCACAGTTGGAAGATAGAGAGGGTAGGGATAGAAAGTCAAGCCATGCCGATTCTTACAACTACTGTTTATCTGGTAAGGAAATACAGGAAATGCTGCGGACTGGACTTGAACCAGCACACCCTTTCAGGCACCAGCCCCTCAAGCTGGCGTGTCTACCAAATTCCACCACCGCAGCAGGAATGGCGAACTATAGCCATTCACCCTCGAAGTGTCAAGAATCGGGGCGCAAGAGGAGGCCCGTAGCGGAAGCACGCGCCCGCGCAGCAGTCAGGCCCCCGGCCTACGCCAGTCACGAACCCGCCCCTGGCGTCATTTGTGCACCCGCGCCGCGGCCCTAACCTGCCTGAAGCCGCCTTCCCGCGGCCTGCGCCCGCCAACCCCCAGCCTTCCCGCGGATCGTTTTCCTCCTTATATTGGGCTTGTGGCCCTGCCCGGCAAAGATGGCGCTTTCCTCCTCGAACACTGCGACGTAGTTCTGCCCGACCGGCTGGTAAGGTCAGGGGCAGTGCTCGCCGCGGGCGGGAAAATCCTCTATGCCGGTGCCGCGGCAAACCTTCCCGAGCAGATCCCTCCTGGGTGCACGCGGGTATCGGGGGAAGGATCCCTGGCGTGTCCCGCGCTCTGGGAGATGCACGTACACGGCTGCGGCGGCATGAGCACGGAGAACATGAGCGCTCAATCCCTCGCGGAAATGGCACGGTTTCTGGCGGGAAGGGGAGTGGGGGCCTTCCTGCCCACCACGGTTGCGGATGAAGGCTATCTGACAAGCCTTGGCGAGGCGTTGCATTCCTCCACGGATGACATTCGCAGCCGTGCTCTCGGCATCCACGTCGAAGGTCCATTCGTGGCGCAGGCCCGCCGAGGTGCCATCAGTGAAGCTCTGATCCGGCCGATATCCGCCGAGTACCTGGACCGCATGCTGTCACTTTCCCGGGAGAAGATCCGCATCATGACGTTTGCACCGGAGCTTGCTGGAGCGGTCAGGCTGGCTGAGCGCCTCCAGGACCTCGGCATCCTGCCTTCTCTCGGGCACTCGGCCGCATCATACGAAGAACTGGGCCCGTTTGATTCCGTCTCCCCCTTGAGCGTCACGCACTTGTTCAACGGTATGAGCGGAATCTCGCACAAGGAGCCGGGTCTTGCCCAATGGGCGCTTCTGAACAAGGAAGTCTTCACGGAGCTCAACTGCGACGGCACGCACGTGCACGATGCGGGCCTGCAGCTCGCGCTCCGGGCGCGTCCGTGGGAGAGACTCATCGCCATATCAGATGCCGTTGCTCCTGCCGGCCTGCCCCGGCAGGAGAACGGCGGCCATGGCGGCGCGCCCGGCCATGCCGGAGCCCCCGGGCTTGCGCGCTCGCTCTACGGCAGGCCGCTCGTGGAAAAAGGCAACGGCCTGTACTACGAGGATACCGGGGTGCTGGTCGGCTCCCGCTGTCTCGTGCCTGACTGTGTGGCCCGGCTGGTCCTCGAGCTCAGTGTTCCCGTTGCGTCTGCAGTGGCCATGGCCACACTCAATCCCGCGCGACTTCTCGGCTTCACGCGGAAGGGCGCGCTCCTTCCAGGATATGATGCCGACGTGGCACTGTTCAGCCGCGATTTCAGGCGCTGCGCTTTCCTTTCCTGGGAAGGGCGCGTAATTCACGGCCCGCAAGTCTGAATCGTCAGGCTCATTCATCATGGGACGCGCGCGCATGATCATACGGGCCGTGCAAAATGATAAAGCGAGGGGTTTCCGGCTTGCCATCGATTCTCTGCCCCGGTAGAGTAGCGCCATACCAGGTCAGGAAGGTGATCGATCATGGCAGGGAAGAGCGTCGTCATCATGGGGGCCGCCGGGCGCGATTTTCATAACTTCAACTGCGTTTTCCGGGACGATCCCTCCGTGCGCGTGGTGGCCTTCACGGCCACACAGATCCCCGACATCGCTGACCGCAGGTATCCGCCGGACCTTGCCGGCTCACTCTACCCGCAGGGCATACCGATTGTGGCGGAAAGTCAGCTGGAAGAGCTTTTCAGGGCTCAGAAGATAGACGAGGCGGTGTTCTCCTATTCTGACGTCTCCCACCAGCACGTGATGGAGCAGGCATCTCGCGTCGTGGCCCTGGGCGCTGACTTCACGCTCCTCGGCGCGGCGCCGACCATGATCAAATCGAACAAGCCTGTCGTGGCGGTCTGCGCGGTGCGCACGGGAAGCGGCAAAAGCCAGACCACCCGCCGTGTCGCCCAGGTCCTGAAAGGCATGGGCAGGAAGCCGGTGATCGTGCGCCATCCCATGCCGTACGGCGATCTCTCCGAGCAGAAGGTGCAGCGGTTCGCCACCCTGGAGGACATGCGCCTGCACAAGTGCACCATCGAGGAAATGGAGGAATACGAGCCGCACATCGATGAGGGTTTCATCGTCTACGCCGGCGTGGATTACGCAGCGATCCTCCGTCAGGCCGAGCAGGAATGCGACACGATCCTCTGGGACGGCGGCAACAATGATCTCCCTTTTTACGCGCCGGACGTGCATATCACGGTCGTCGATCCTCATCGGCCCGGGCATGAGCTTACGTACTTTCCCGGCAGGATCAACCTGGCCATGGCGCACGTGATCGTGATCAACAAGATGGATACCGCCTCCCCGGCGGGCATAGAAAAAGTGCGCGCCAGCATCCTCGCGGTCAACCCGCGCGCGCAGGTGGTTGACGCGGCGTCTCCTATCTTCGTCGACAGGGAAGGGGATATCCGCGGCAAGCGCGTGCTGGTGGTGGAGGACGGTCCGACCCTTACACACGGCGAGATGAGCTACGGGTCCGGCACCGTGGCCGCGAAAAAGCACGGCGCGGGTGAGATCGTGAACCCCCGGCCGTATGTGACGGGCAAGATCAAGGCTACCTTCGACAAGTACCCGGGTATCGGCGCCCTGCTGCCGGCGGTCGGCTATGGGGACGAGCAGGTGCGCGACCTGGAGGATACGATCCGCCGTGTGCCGTGTGACCTGGTGATCGTGGCAACCCCCGTTGATCTTACGCGCATCATCAAGATAGACAAGCCGATGCTCCGCGTGCGCTACGCGCTGCAGGAGATCGGCACCCCCAACCTGGAAGACGTTTTGAAAGCGAGGCTGACATGGCGGTAGACCTGAAAGGAAGATCCCTGCTCACGCTCAAGGACTGGACCCCGGAGGAGGTGCGTCACGTGCTGGACCTTTCCCGCCGCGTCAAGAAGGATCGCAGGAACGGCACGCGGCAGGAGAGATTCAAAGGCATGACCCTGGCCCTGCTTTTCGAGAAGCGCTCTACGCGCACGAGGTGCGCCTTCGAGACCGCATTCGGCGAAGAAGGAGGGCACCCGGTATTCCTGTCCACCACGGACATCCACCTGGGGACAAAAGAGGCAGTGGAGGACACGGCCCGCGTCTTCGGCCGCATGTTCGACGCCGTCCAGTTCCGCGGCTTTTCGCAGGCCACGGTGGAGACGCTGGCCAAGTGGGCGGGGGTGCCCGTGTACAATGGGTTGACGGACGAATGGCACCCCACGCAGGTGCTTGCCGACCTTATGACCTTGGAAGAAGCGACTGGTTCCCTTGCGGGCAGGAAGCTCGTTTTTGTGGGCGATGGGAGGAACAACGTCGCCCATACCCTGCTGATTGGCTGCTCCCAGATGGGAGTGCATATCACGATCGTTGCTCCTCCTTCCCTGTCCCCGTCGCCGCGGCACGTGGAGTGGGCGCGGACAATGGGAGCGCGGACAGGCGCACAGGTCCTTGTCACCAGCGACGTGGAGACCGGCGTGAAGGGAGCAGACGCGGTTTATACCGACGTGTGGATCTCCATGGGCGAAGAAGAGAAAAGCGCGGAACGCATCGCCCTTCTCTCTCCCTACCAAGTCAATGACTCAATGATGGAGAAGACCGGCAACCCAAACGCCATTTTCCTGCACTGCCTCCCCGCGGTGAAGGGCAAGGAGGTCACGATGGAGGTGATCGAGGGGCCGCGGTCGCGCGTCTGGGACGAGGCTGAGAACCGCAAACACACGATCAAAGCGATGATGCTTGCCACGCTTTCTGAATAGCCTTGAAATCGCTTGTGAAACCACTATTATATAAGAGGGCGCACAAAACCGCGGGTACCGCGGTGCGGTGGATTTCCACAGGACCAGGAGGCTCCGGATGAAGAAGGCAGTGGTAGTATTCGCGGCAGGGCTCTTGCTGCTGGCGAGCCTTCCCGCGTTTTCCCAGGCGGCAACGCAGCCACAGGCCCCGGCGGCAACGGGACAAACGTCCGCGCCAGCGGCGCAAAACGTGTACCCGAAGGATATCTACTACAAGACACTCCCTCTTCTGAAGGTCTGGCTGCACTCCCTGGGCTACAAGCTGCAGTTTTTCAACAGCAACGCCGGCATATCTGATATCTACGTGCCCCTGACCTGGTTCAACAAGGGCGGGCTTTCGAAAGCGAATGTCGTCTACGGGAACGACGGCATTTATCCCTACTGCACCATCTTCTGGGTGGACGGCGTATTCGATCACATCACCTTGTATGTTCTGAACGACTTCAACTCCCAGACGTGGGGCGTGCTGCATGTGTCGGGTGACCTGAGCGCCCAGTTCGACGTCCAGGAACCCCCCAAGGAGTTCTGAGCCGGCCGGCGTACCGAATGCCTGATATCCTGAAATCGCAAAAAGCCATCCGGGAGGAGGGCCTCTCTGCGTGGCTTTTTTACAATGTGTTCCACAGGGACGAGATCGCCGAGCTAGTCCTGGAAGTGCCGGCAGACCGCTCCAATACGAGGCCGTGGGTGTGCATCCTTTTCCCGGACAGGGAGCCGGTAAAGATCGCCCATGTCATCGAGCCCGCCATACTCAGCCACCTGCCGGGGGAAACCATTCTCTATTCCACGAGAGACGAGTTCTCCCGGGCCGTTGTTCGTGTGCTGCCCGCCGGCGGGAAAATTGCCGCGGACTATTCCACCGGCATACCAGTGGGCTCGTTTCTGGACCATGGAATGGCGTTGTTCCTCCAGTCCCGTGGCGCGACCCTTGTTCCGGCAGAAGGTCTAGTGGCCCGGTACCTCGGCACCATCGACCGGCAGGGCAGGGAATCTCATGAGCGGGCGGGGAGCGTATTGCATGCTGCAATCCACGAAGCATGGTCGGAGCTCGCCTCAGCAATGAGCGCGGGCCGGGCCGTGCACGAAGGGGAAGTGCGGGACCGGATAGCCCGGCGGCTTGCCGATGCAGGACTGGAATACGAGGGACATCCGGTTGCAGGCGCAGGCATGCATACCGCTGATCCTCATTTTGCAGTCTCGGGAAGCGGCGCGCCATTCCGGAGGGGAGACGTTGTGCAGTTCGATGTATGGGCACGGGAGAAATCGCCCGGCGCTGTCTATGCGGACATCTCCTGGCTCGGCGTGTGCGCCCCCACGCCAACCCCTGCTCAGAAGCAGGTATTCGAAGCGGTTGTGGAGGCGCGCGAAGCTGCTCTTTCTTTTCTGGAACGCGGCTTTGACCAGGGCACGCCTGTGCGGGGAGCGGAGGTGGACCGGGTCACGCGCGCGGTTCTCGTTCAACGCGGTTTCGCGAAGGGTATTCGGCACAGGACAGGGCATTCCATCGGAACACGGGTGCACGGGTTCGGCGTGAACCTCGACTCCGTGGAGTTTCCTGATGAGCGGGTCATCACCGAAGGCTCCTGTTTTTCGATCGAGCCGGGGATCTACCTGGAACAGTTCGGAATGCGTACCGAGATCGATTGCTGCATCCGCGACGGCCGTCCCGAGGTCACCGGGGGGCATCGCCAGGCCGCGCTCCTGACCCTGGAGTAGGCGAAATGTACGACGCCCACGAGGCCGTCCGGTTCATAGGCTCGCATTCCTCTTTTCTCGTGCTCGGCCACAAGGAGCCGGATGGGGATTGCGTTGCTTCGCAGCTCGCCGTATCCGCCCTGCTGGAGGCCCTGGGAAAAAGAGCACGCCTTTATTCCGCAGGTCCTTTCGACAGGCCAGAGATCCTGGCCTTTGAAAGCGGGTTTTCCGCGAGTATTCCCGATGAGAAACTGGCGGGATCAGCCGTGATAATTGTGGACTGTTCAACCCCGGATCGCACAGGTCCCCTTGGAGAACGCGTGGCAGGCTTGTCCTGCCTGGTCATTGACCATCACTCCGCGGGGGAAGTCTTCGGCACCGCGCGCTACGTTGAGCCTTCGGCGCCCTCCACCACCATGCTCGTGCTCCAGCTCTTTGAAGACATGGGCGTGGCCTTGAAAGCAGAGACCGGCAGGCTCCTTTTGTTCGGTTTGTGCACCGACACCGGATTTTTCCGGCACCTCGGCCAGAATAGCGCGGACACGTTCCGCTCGGTGGCGCGGCTGGTGGAAAAAGGCACCTCGACCGCAGAAGTGTACATGATGGTCTATGGCAGGCGCGAGCTTGCCGGCAGGAAGCTCCTTGCAGAGATGCTCGAGCGGGTGGAGAGCTACTGGGACGACCGGCTGCTCCTGACCTGGCAGACAATTGCGGACCGGGATCGAATGTCGGTTGCCCAACGCGGAGAGGACGAGGTGTACCGTCTGCTGCAGACCATCAACGGCAATGTGGTCGTTGCGCTGGTCAAGGAAGAGACGGAGGGGACATTCTCCGTGGGACTTCGTTCCAACTCCACCCGGGACGTCGGCGCCATTGCCGCATCCTTCGGCGGCGGCGGGCACCGCCAGGCCGCCGGCTTCGACATCGCCGGTACGCTGGAGAGCGTGAAGAAGACTCTTATCGATACGTTCTCTCCGTTGCTCGCAAAACGATAGCAGCGAGCCCGTGCTGAGCCTCCCAGGGCTTTTTGTAGGTGAAGGCTGGCGCTGACGCGAAGGCGAAGGACGAGGTTGTAACGACAGCCTTTGGGTCCGCCGGTAGTCACTGCGGATGTTTTGTGGGACAATACATCAGCGGAGAACACTGAAACAGGCGGGATTCGGGTGAATAGATTTGTTGCGCCGCTTATCGCCTTTTTGCTCATTACGACCGGCTTGTTCGCGGATGACCTATTCCAGCTGGCCTCGAAAGGCACACCAGCGCAGATAGAGGAAGCGATCAAGGCCGGGGCAAAAGTCAACACAGAAAGTCAGGATATGCTGACCGCGCTGATGATAGCGGCCTCGAACAACACTGACGCCGAAGTAATCACCGTACTTCTCAAAGCCGGGGCGAACATCAACACGCATAGTATGATGGGGCAGACCGCCTTGATGTATGCGGCTCAGTCGAACGAGAATTCAGAAGTCATCTCCGCGCTTCTTAGGGCCCGAGCCAACATCTACGATCAGGACATTTCTGGCGAGACCGCGCTTATGTATGCGGCCCAACACAACGGAAATGTCAAAATCGTCTCACTACTTCTGAATGCAGGGGCAAAAGTCAACGATCGAACGGCGAGTGGGATGACGGCCCTAATGTACGCGGCGCAGTCGAACACAAATCCCGAAGTAATCTCCATTCTTCTCAAAGCTGGGGCAAATCGCAGGCTGAAGTCAGACGAGGGTAAAACCGCCTTCGACTATGCAGAAGGCAACAAGAGTTTAGAGGGAACAAGACAGTATCAGGAGCTGGGCAATGCAAAGGATTGATGTGCGACGGGACTTCGCACCTGTTGCAGCCAAAGGGCAGCAAGTTTTGTGCAGGTCCTGCGCCGCCTCGCCACGTCGCCGTCTGTGCTTTCCTCTGGAATAGCGCCGTGTTCTGCAACCTCGCCGCGTAGATTCAACGCGGAAAGTCTACACCGCCTGCACCAGGCGGGAGAGGACCGTTGTCGTGAACTGGACCTTTGGATCTAGTGCAAGAAAAAGCCGCCTGTTGACATTTGACTACAAGAGCGCATACTGAAATTACCATGTGCTGACACGATACAAGCGAAGTCTCCCGTCAAGTAAGGCGGCTTCGGTGTCGCGCTCCCGGTTCCCTATTGCCCAATCCTCGAAAAATCGGAATCACACCCTTGCAGGAGCTCGCTCCTTGCCTTCTCAACAGGCAAGACAAAGAGCTGCGATACCCAAGGAGGGAACAAGATGAAAAAGCGAATAGTGGTTGCTGTAGTTCTTGCGGTTCTTCTGGCGGCTTCAGCGTACGCACAGACGGCGGACTTCTTTGCGCTGGTGAAAACAGGAACGCCACAGGAAGTGCAAGCCGCGATCGACAAGGGCGCGGACGTGAATGCCAGGTACGTGAATGCCAGTGACAAGCTCAATAACGGCAAGACTCCCTTGATATCCGCCGCCGAAACCAATGGGAACCCCGAGGTAATCACCACGCTCCTGAACGCTGGCGCTGACGTCAATGCCCTGCAACCGGACGGCGGGACTGCGCTGTTGTGGGCCGCCTGGAGCAACAAGAACCCCGAGGTGATCACCGCGCTCTTGAAGGCTGGCGCAGACATCAAAGCTCGCAGTGGGGGTGGCAGGACCGCATTGATATGGGCCGCCCTGAATAACTGGAATCCTGAGGTGATCGTTGTGCTTCTGAAGGCTGGCGTGGACGCGAAGGTAAAGGATTTTGCGGAAATGACAGCCTTTGACTACGCGCAAGGCAACGCGAAGTTGGAAGGCACCGACGCCCTTAAGCAACTCGAAGAAGCCTCGAAGTAAGCGGGCACCCCCTCACCGGACCCGCACCGGCTGGGGCGGTCTCTGACACGCCGCGCAGACTATCACGCGGTTTGTCAGAACGTCCCTACCCGATGACGTGAGCCGGCGCGCTTCCCAGCCGGCTCCCCCTCCGCCCTCATAGCGCCCAGAGCAGCGAATGACCGCAACGGCCGCTCCAATAGCCGTTGCTCTCTTGCCGGCAATCGCGTCGCGCCAGAAAATGCCACTGAGTCGTTATACGCCACCTGGGCGGGAGACAAAAAGCGGTCACCTCCGTTGCTTGCTGAATTGTAAATGAATGTTAAGGGAAGGGCCACACAGCCCCTTTTACGCTGTTCATCCTGGCACGTGTCTTGCTCATTCCTTCGCGCCCGAAACATCGGTGAGGAGGACAGAATGGAAAGTCTCACGGAGAAAGTGCTTCTTTACCAGAAGTACTTGCAGGGGATGGTTCAGAAGAAGCGAGTGAATTTGATGGGATTTTCCATATTCGAAATAACTTTGATATCATCCCATCTCATCTATCGATTATGGAGCAAA
>Ga0209777_10008735_pt1 | contig 11042 bp, 6 predicted proteins | sample FrelakmetHBP12HB_FD_187147 | JGI IMG/M metagenome (GOLD analysis project Ga0209777, IMG submission 187147) | Freshwater lake sediment microbial communities from the University of Notre Dame, USA, for methane emissions studies -HBP12 HB (SPAdes)... | ecosystem: Environmental > Aquatic >...
GACCTGCCCGTCATTATACCCTTTCGCCGCCAGGACGGGTCCGAGCTTCTGCAAGTCGGCAATCGTATCCACCCCGGCAGGCACGGAGGAAAGGCCGAAGCCACCGTCAAAGTCGCTGCCCAGACCCACGTGCCGGGCATCCCCGGCCATCTGGCAGATACGATCCACATGGACGGCCAGTGTTTCGAGCGTAATCCTGTCACGCGGGTCGCCAAATTTCCATTCAAAGTCCAGGAACCTGCAGAACGGCGTCACGCCTATGATACCGTCCCGTTCGAGAATGCCCTGGATGACACCGTCCTGCAGCAGGCGGTTCCCGTTGTAGCCAGACACGAGGGCGGCCGCGTTGGAATGGCTGGCGATAATGGGACCGGGATAGAGGTCGAGGGACTGCCGCGCCGACAGCTCGTCCATGTGACTCAGGTCGAGGGTGAAACCAATGTCTGCCATCGCCTTGAGCAACAGGCGGCCGTCATCGGTGAGCGGACCCGGATCCCGCGTACCACCACAGAAGCGAGTGCCGGCCCAGGCCGGGCCGATGACCCGCACGCCCCACTCCCACCATTCGTCCAGTTCGGACGGGATGCGCACACCCTCGGCTCCTTCCATCAACGGCACAAGGCCAACGGGATGGTTTTCAGCCCTGGTATCGGCCCAATGGGCCAGTACGGTTTCCAGGTCTGCACGGGAAGCGATGAGACGGAAACAGTCGGGGGCTTCGTCCGCCAGCTTGTGATAAGCATCCAATTGGGTGCGGTAAAGACGGTGAGCCTGGTCGAAATCTGCATAGGCCTGGGTGTCCCACTCGCCGATCCGGCGGCGGATGGGTGAGACGAACAGGGTGCTGAAAACGACAGCCACGCGCCCGCGCTGGTAATCGGGCCAGCCAAGCAGTGTCTCGCCGTTGTGTTCAGGAACCGCCGAACCAGTCTCGCTTTCGAGGCGGCGCGTTTCGGCGGCAGCACGGGTATAGTCCCGTCCAAAGTTCAGGATGTTATAGGCAATATCTTCGTGGGCGTCTACGATGAGTGGGAGCATGGCAATTCAAAAACCCGGTCTCTGGAAGAAACCGGGTTTCTCTTTCCTATTCTTTGGGGGCTTCCTCGTCTTTGGAGGGTATGTCGTCTGGCTGTTCCGGGCTGGGGCTCTCAGGTTCAACCTCTTTCTGGACAGGCTCCTGATCCACCGGTTCCGGTTTGGGGCTTTCAGGTTCAGCCTCTTCTTGGTCCTGTTCAGGAACCATGACTACTTCGACAGGCTCCTGATCCACCGGTTCCGGTTCGGGGCTTTCAGGCTCAGCCTCTTTTTGTTCCTGTTCAGGAACCGGGACTACTTCGACAGGCTCGCGGTCCACCAGTTCCAGGTTGACGCCTTCGAGGTCAAGCTGTTTCAGGTCGAGGTCTTTATAAGCACCCGAGTCGACCTTGCGCAGGCTCAAGCCGATCCGGCGCTGTTCGGGATCAATCCGGATGATGCGCAGCGTGACAACGCTGCCATCATGCAGGCCGGCTTCCTTGGGATGCTCGATGCGATTCTCACTGATCTCGGAGATGTGGATCAAGCCTTCCAGGTCGCCTTCCAGGCGGGCAAAAGCGCCAAACTTGGTCAGGCGGGTGATGATCCCTTCGACCAGTTGACCGACCTTGAATTTAGCCACCTTGCTCTGCCAGGGGTCATCCTGCAGGGCGCGGATGGACAGGCCGATGCGCTTCTTCTCGCGGTCAATGTTGATGATCTTGACCTGCACTTCCTGGCCCACTTCCAGCACTTCGGAGGGGTGCTGGACGCGTTCCCAGGAGATCTCGGACAGGTGCACCAGGCCGTCGGCACCGTTGACGTTGACGAAAGCGCCAAAATCAGCCAGGCTGGTGACTTTACCAGTGTAAACCTCACCCTCTTTCAGCGATTCGATGACGCGCTCTTTGATGGACTGGCGGGTCTCACTGGAGGCGGCACGTTCAGAGAGGATCAGGCGGCGGCGCTTGCGATCCACTTCGATGACGCGGACCGTGATGGGCTCGCCGATCATTTTGGCATAACGCGCATCGGGGGTATCGCCGGTGACAGCCATGCGACGGGAGATGCCCAATTGCGAGGCGGGTATGAACCCGCGCAGGCCAAACACGGGGACGATAATGCCGCCCTTGTTGAAGCCGTCAACCTTGCCTTCGTAGGGGCCGCCTTCTTCAAGCATCTTCTCGACTTCGGCCCAACCTTTTTGTTCCTGGGCGCGGGTGTAGGAAAGGACAACATTCCCGCTGTTATCTTCGGCAGACAACACGTAGACCAGGATCTCCTGGCCCAGTTGCAGCGCGGCACGTTCTTCAGCCGGGATGGCTTCCAGTTCGCGGCCGGTGATCACACCTTCCGATTTCGCGCCAACGCTGACCAGGATCTGGGATGGGCTGATGCTGGCAAGCACCCCGGTACGGATCTCGCCGGGTTGGGGAAAATCCAGGGACATGCCCTCCTGGTCAAGGAGGGTTTCCATGTTGGTATGAGAATTGTTCGACTCTTCGGCGGGAGGATTGCTCTCAGGCGCAACCCCCTGCCCGAGAAGGGCGTCATTTTGTTCCATATGGTTGAGAAACTCCGGTGGATAAGATAGGGGGATTATACAGTCGAATGGACGAGTTGACAACCCTGACATTACCAATTAATCGGCAGCGATTTTTTTGCCAGTCTTGGATGCCTGGGCGCTTTGCAGAATATCGTGGGCCGAACGGAGGGTGCCCTCGGTCACCGCGCCGAGCATCTGGGCCAGTTCGAGGGTGCGCGCTTCGCCGGTCAGTTTTGTCACTTTGGTTAAGGTGCGGTTTTGCTCTATGACCTTTTGAACCTGGAAATGCTGGTCGCCATAAACTGCCAATTGCGGCAGGTGCGTGATGACAAATACCTGGTGGGCGCGGCCGAGATGCCAGAGTTTTTCGCCGACCGTCCCACCGACACGACCGCCGATGCCCTGGTCGATCTCGTCGAAGATGAGCGTGGGAACCTGGTCGGCGCGCGCCAGCACATTCTTCAGCGCCAGCATCAGGCGGGAGGTCTCGCCGCCGGAGGCGATCCTGACCAGCGGTTTCAGACCCTCGCCCGGGTTCGGCGCGACCAGAAATTCAACCTTGTCGAGGCCATTTCCATCGAAAGCGACGCAGTTGCCGTCTGGCAGGGGGATGCCGTCCGCGGCGGGCTTCGTCTGGAAATCCACGGCGAAGCGGGCGGCGGCCATGCGCAGGTCATCCAGTTCGACCTCGACGGCCTTGCTCATCTTTTCAGCAGATTCCTTGCGCTTTTGCGAGAGGGCAAGAGCCTGCCCGGAGAGTTTTACCAGCGCGGCAGATTCGGCGGTTTCCAGTTCGCCGATGCGCCCGGCGAGGGTGGTGATGGTTTCGAGTTGTTTGCGGGCGTCGAGGGCGAAGGCAACGGTGGACTCGATCGTGCCCCCATATTTACGTTCCAGGCGGTGGATCAGGTCGAGACGCTCTTCGACTTCTTCCAGCCGTTTGGGGTTGAATTCGATGGCCTCGAGGTAATTGCGCAGGTCACGGGCCAGGTCGGCCAGGGTCTCTTCCAGCGTGACGGACTGTTCCGCCAGGGTTGTCTGCGACCCGTCGATCTGGGAAAGTTTCGCCAGGGATTGGACCGCCTGTCCGATCAGGTCGGTGGAGGCAGGGGATTCCGAGGTGCCCTCGTCAAGAACGGTGAGAGCCTGCTGGGCCAGGCTGGCGAGCGACTCCGCATTTGCCAGCCGATCACGCTCTCTGCGCAGGTCTTCGTCCTCGCCGGGCTTGAGCCTGGCGGCCTCGATCTCCCCAGCCTGGAAGGTGAGCATTTCGGTGCGACGTTCAGCGTCACGCTGGGCTGCGCGCAGTTCCTCCAGTTCGCGGCGGATGGCGAGCAAGCCCTGGTAGGTCTTGCGGTAGGCTGCCAGTTGGGATTCAACGTTGGCATAACGGTCGAGCAGGCCGAGGTGGGCACGGATGTTGAGCAACGAGAGATGTTCAGACTGGCCGTGGATATCCACCAGCACTTCGCCCAGTTCTTTCATCAGCGCCAAGCTGATGGTGCGGCCGTTGATGCGGGCCACGCTGCGTCCCTCGCGACGGACTTCACGCGTGAGGGTGACGTAGTTCTGTTCGTCGAGCAGATCTTCGCGTTGCAGGATCTCGTGCGCGGCGGCCCGCTCCGGGCCGGATAACTTGAAGGTGCCCTCCACACGCGCCAGGTCCACATCGCTGCGGATGAGGGTGGCATCCGCGCGCCCGCCGAGCAGCATGTCCACGGCATCCATGATAATGGACTTGCCCGCGCCGGTCTCGCCGGTGAAGACGACCAGCCCCGGCCCAAAGTCCAGTTCAAGGTGGTCAATGATGGCAAAGTTTTGGATGCGGAGTTCGGTCAGCATATTTATACAAATGGTGTAACGACCAAGTCGTTACCACAAAAAAATCATCTCGTCAGTTGGATGCCGGACAGGCGGGTGTAGACAACCGGCGTGGCAATGAACAGGTAAATTCCCTGGAAGATGAGAGTAAAGATATCCAGGGTAAGCAGGTGGAGAATAATGATCGGCAGGGCGCTCAAGACCACGGCTGCGGCGATCGTGATGAAAAGGGGACGCGAGCGATGTTTGCGCGTCACCAGGCGCACTCCTTCGGCGATGACCATCCCAGCCGTAGGGGCCCCGATCACTATCAAAATCCAACCGATGAAGCTCAGACGACTGATAAGACTGGCCAGGAGGCTGGCCAGGAAGCCCAGGATGCCCGCCGTTCCAAACCCCAGGAGATAATCGTACCATTGGGCGGTGTCAAACAGTTTCAACTGGCCGCGCACGCATTCCTTGCAACGGTAGCCGGTGGGCGTGCGGACAGCGCAATTGGCGCAGATCGGTTTCCCACATTTATTACAGCGCAAAGTGGTTTCCACACCGGGGTGGTTGGCGCAATAAGTGGGAGCAGAGGGTTCGATCATCGCGGCAACCCTATGGCAGGATTCTGGTTCATGTGAGCGGTCAGGTTGCGGTAGAAGTAGCCGGGGTCTCCGAAGCGCACGAAGCGGGCAGCGTAATCCCCGGCACGCACCTCCACTTGATCGTTATCGGCCAGGCCGATCGGGATCTGGCCGTCCACGCTCAGGACGGCCTCGCTGTTATCCCGCAGGGTGATGCTGACGGAAGCCCCTTCGGAAAGAACGACGGCCCGGTCCACGGACAGGTGCGGGGCGATCGGGACCAGGAGGATATTGCGAAGTTCCGGAGGCAGAATGGGGCCTCCGGCGGCCAAGGCGTAGGCGGTGGAACCGGTGGGCGTGGAGGCGATCAGGCCATCGGCCACGTAGTTGGTCAGCAGCATCCCGTCCACGCTGGCGGAGAGATGAACCGGATGGACGGATGCGCCGCGGCTGACGACCACCTCGTTGAGGGCATGCCAGTTCCCCAGCGATCCGGCGGAGCGCTTGTGCGTGGCACGGATCATCATGCGATTCTCAATCCAGAATTGGCCTTTCAACAGATCGTCGCAAGCGCCCTGCCAGTCCTCGCGCCCGATCTGGATGAGGAACCCCAGCCGTCCCAGGTTGACTCCCAGGATGGGGATGCCGACCGGGGCGCACAAGTGAGCCGAGCGGAGCACAGTCCCATCGCCACCGACGGCGATGAACAGGTCGAAATCGCCGTCCGCAACGCCGCGGCGCAGGGAGGCATCATCCAGCAGGCCGTGGACGGTGGTCACGCCGCGGCTTTGCAAGTATTCGGCAATGGCAGTGGCAGGGGTCACGGCCCCGGGCATGGTGGGATGGGTGGCGATGGCGATCCGCCGGGGGACGACAGGGGTGTCGGACATGGGGGTAATTATACCTGTTGTTCTGGGGAGGGAGGACGGAAGGCAGAAAGCGGGAAAAAGATATTTCAGATTTCAGATTGAAGTGCAAAAAGCAGAGAGCAGAGAGCGGAGAAGAGAGAGCAGTCGGAAGAAAAGATTCAACACAAAGGCCACGAAGGACATCCTTCGCTACGCTCGGGACAGGCTCCGGAACACGAAGGAAAGAGCAAAAGGCAAAAGGCGGAGAGCAGGTGGCAGAAGGCAGGAAGCTGGGGCTTCGGCGCCTCGGCTAGTCGAACTTGAGAAACGAATGAGGAACGACTAACATATGATGTTCCTTCATAGTTAAGTATGAGGAAAGGGATTCGATACGCGGAACGAATATTGTGCTGGTCACAGGACTGACAAAACCATTCGCCGTGGGAGGAATTTGCGGGGACAAAGCGGCAGGGCGGATGCCATCCGCCCCTACCAGTGGAATGCCATGGAATATCAAATGTTAAGGTCCCAGAAAACGCGGCAAGGAAGAACAGGAGTCCGCAGACTCATGTCTGCTAAACAGCGTCCCCCAGCGACTCAACGACATGTGTCGTTTCCCGGCCGATGCCGGCTTGAGGCCGGCTCGGCCAGTCGTGTCGCTGGGACTGCCGAGGGGGCTGGACGCCCCCTCGGCTTATAGCGCTGTGCAGCTTCGACGATTCATGTCATCTACCAGCCGTGTTCGGCGAGTCATCTCGCCGAACCGGTCGATGGCAGCTCGACGCTGCCTCGACTCGTGGCGGCTTGAGGCATCGGGCTCTCGTGAGCCCGAAACGGTCGATGGCGGCTTGTAGCCGCCTCGACCAGGCCTCGGCTAGTGAAGCTGCCAGCGCGCAGGATTGCCGCATGGTTGTTATAGCACACATGTTCTATTTTTGCAAGGGCGATTTCCTTGATTTATTGGGTGGACGACAGCCCACGGACTCGATGAATGCCTTTCTAACCGTGGCAAGTTAAGGAGCGAGCAGGCATTTGTTGATTCATACCCAATCCCAGGATCATAAGACCGAGGGCTGGCCTTTTCATTCTTAATGCCCTCTCGGGCATTCGTTGATTCTTACGTCAAGCCGATCTACACCGGCGGAGCTCTTTATCCGTCTTAATGCCCTCTCGGGCATTCATTGATTCTTACGTCACTGGGATGAACGGATATAAATATTCCGCATTTAAGTCTTAATGCCCTCTCGGGCATTCGTTGATTCTTACTTCCTGGACACCGACCGAGCAATCCATCGAGGCAGTAGAGTCTTAATGCCCTCTCGGGCATTCATTGATTCTTACCCAACTCCGCCTCGAAAACGCAGAGGCGAGGAAGGTGATTGAGTCTTAATGCCCTCCCGGGCATTCGTTGATTCTTACATATTGTACGTGAATTGGAAGTATCAGACGATCTTGAGATTTTAATGCCCTCTCGGGCATTCGTTGATTCTTTCTCGCTTATGCCAAGAAAGTTGCCACCGCTCACAAAGTCTTAATGCCCTCTCGGGATTTCGTTGATTCTTACGAACCGCAGACAGTCAACGACTTCCTCCAGCGCAAGTCTTAATGCCCTCTCGGGCATTCGTTGATTTTTACGGACCTCGAAGATGCCAATGAGTTACGGCAAATCGAGAGTCTTAATGCCCTCTCGGGCATTCATTGATTCTTACCAACCTTGCCGCCGCCTTCCTTGCGAAATACCCGGAGAGTCTTAATGCCCTCTCGGGCATTCGTTGATTCTTACTATTCTATCGTCTAGTATTCAAACGGCGACAGCAGGTAGGTCTTAATGCCCTCTCGGACATTCGTTGATTCTTACGTAAAAATGCTACCTTTTGCACAAACGCATAAACTCGGTGGGTCTTAATGCCCTCGCGGGCATTCGATGATTCTTACTAACCATGAAAAAACTGAATAGCCTGGACTGGTTCGGTCTTAATGCCCTCTCGGGCATTCGTTGATTCTTGCGGAGTCAAAATGATTAAACATTGGTTTATAAAGTTTACGTCTTAATGCCCTCTCGGGCATTCGTCGATTCTTACCACTCGTGTTTGGTTGTCTCGTTGCACCGTTGACGATGGGTCTTAATGCCCTCACGGACATTCGTTGATTCTTACGAGACACACATTCGCCGCAAGGCAAAGGAGTCAAGGTCTTAATGCCCTCTCGGGCATTCGTTGATTCTTACCAACCTTGCCGCCGCCTTCCTTGCGAAATACCCGGAGAGTCTTAATGCCCTCACGGGCATTCAATGATTCTTACGTAATCATGCAAGGCACAAAGGTCGAGCAATAGGTTGCTTAGTCTTAATGCCCGTGAGGGCATTCGTTGGTTCTTACGAGATATAAGATGGATACCATAATCTTGTTTTGCAAAAAGTCTTAATGCCCTCTCGGGCATTCGTTGATTCTTACACGCCCGCGTTTACCTGGATGAGATGGCGCGAATGACGTCTTAATGCCCTCATGGGCATTCGGTGATTCTTACCTATGATTGGGACGGGTCATTCATCGTTGTGGACTGGTCTTAATGCCCTCTCGGGCATTTATTGATTCTTACCTTTAAAGACTTGTGGCCTGGGCGACGTAATCGAATCGTTCGTGAAGGAGAAGTCTTAATGCCCTCACGGGCATTCGTTAATTCTTACTCATATTCTACTCACAAGTGGAGCGAACAAGATGGAGTCTTAATGCCCTCATGAGCATTCGTTATTTCATACTCATTTACCTGGCAATATTCCCGGAAGGGTTTGGTTTTGGGTCTGATGCCCTCTCAGGCATTCATTGATTCTTACTTTTTCGTTAGAGAATGACGAAATAAAAGTGACCTGCGAAAAGTCTTAATGCCCTCACGGGCATTCGTTGATTCTTACGCACCAACCTGCAAACCGCCAAAAATGCATGGACACAAGTCTTAATGCCCTCACGGGCATACATTGATTCTTACGCCCAAGACCAACGCCATGCTCGATCTCATCGGAAAGGGGTTTTAATGCCCTCTCGGGCATTCGTTGATTCTTACCTACACGTCAATTATCACGAATATCGGCCGTCCGTGTCGTCTTAATGCCCTCTCGGGCATTCTTTGATTCGTACTCAAACGGGTCACGCCTTCAGGGAATGTGATCTTTGAGTCTTAATACCCTCACGGGCATTCGTTAATTCTTACCCTCACCACCCGCTTGATTGACCTAGAAAGCGAGAAGTCTTAATGCCCTCTCGGGCATTCGTTGATTCTTACCTAAATCCGAAGTAGTAAATTCGTTTTTGGCAGGGGTTTTGTCTTGATGCCCGTGAGGGCATTCGTTGATTCTTACAAACCCTACGGGATAATGGCTGGGGATACACCATCATGTCTTAATGCCCTCTCGGGCATTCGTTGATTCTTACTCTGAAGATAGGGTTGCCTCTGACTGGGGCTGAAATGGCTTAATGCCCTCTCGGGCATTAGTTCTAACCAAAAGCCGAGGAATGGGTTGTCGAAGAGTGTGAGGTGTCTTAATGCCCTCACGGGCATTCTTTGATTCTTACTTTATATGGATAATGATTATCAATAGATAAGGTGAGTGCAGCACCTTAACAACCGAGACAGCGCGTCTTAATGCCCTCACGAGCATTCGTTTATTCTCACCAACCCCTAGAGAATATCACTCATATGCCGCCCGGGCCTGACCCAGCCCGGTGCTTGTACCCACGCCGACGCCGGCGAACAAACTGAAAGCTGTTAATGTGGCAATCACACTCATCCAATACTGGTCATAATTCAGCGTGGTGTAGCTGATGCGCCCAACGGCTCCAACGCGCAAGCCGCCGCTCTTCATTGGCACCGGGCGCGACTCAAGGACATACTTGCTCACCGCAAGACACTCCCCGGCATAGCGCCGGACTTCCGCGGGAAAACTGATGGGTGCATAGGCATTCCAACGTTCCAGCAGGCTGCCAAACACCAGTTCCGGCATCGGAATCGGCACATGCATCCCGCCCGATTTGAAAGTTGTCGGGCTGCCGAACTGCATGCTCACCCGCCGCGGAGCAGCCTGCTTTGCCAATAAATAAGGCGCACTCAATTCCTGATAACTCGAGACGGCTGCCCAAAGAGATCTCTTATCCACGCTGGGGGGCTGGCTGCCTTGCAAGGATGGCTGAATGCTGACGACTTCAAAAGGGATGTAATCCAGCTCAATAATCTTCCCCGGCGCCAGCGCCCCACTGCCGGCTGCCGTATATAAAATGCCTGCCACATCCGGGCGGAAAGCGGTCAGGCGCAAGGTGTAAATTTCCATCGGATCGAGCGCCCCCTTAACGAACCGCCCGGTGAGAGAGGAGGCTGTAAAGGGCCGTACCAGGTTACTTGCCTCAGCCTGCGTATTCATATGCAGGTCAGCCGCCAGGCCGTCATCAACCTGGCGCACCACCTCCAGCAGCAAAGCATGGGCGGCACGCCCCCACCAGGACGGCAGGAGCGTTTCGGGAGCAGGAGCCTTCGTTGGACACAAATGCAGGACCAGCGAAATCAAGTCCATTTCAATAACGGTCCTTGCGGGCAGCATCGCGGGTGGCTTGCAGGTTGATCACCTCCGCCACCTCGTACCTTGGCGGCATGGCATTCTCAGCCGGGCGCAAGCGCAGGATGGGCGCGAAATAGCCCATACGCCCATGAAGTTTCGCCAGGAGCAAAGCGGAAATATAAGTATAGGAGGGTAAATTAACGATGATCGGTGCCGTCTGCCACTCCTGGGGTGTCAGCCCAACCTGCGCCAGTACCGCATCCAGTTGCGGCTCAAATGGTTTCCGGTGGTCAAAATGGACCGACAGGTCGATCACTCTTGCCACATCCTGATGGGTCAATTGCTCTACCTGAGATCGTTGTTCAGGGGTAAGGGGGTGAGAGAAGTTGAGGATAATCATTTAAGATTCTTGTATTGAGATTCCATGTGTATTAATTAGATTGGCGGATGGCGGAAATCCCATTGCTCAGCCAGCTTGTGCAAATTCTGCATCACCTCATCAGACAGGGTTTGGATCCTGTCAGGGGTTAATCCTTTTCTCTGGGATATGGTCTGGTGCTGGGCATGATCGATACTGTTGCGCACTTTCTTTATTTTTCGCCATAAAGTTTTCAGTATTTCCTTTTCCGTATCGGTCCAGTCTCGATAGATCACTGAACCGAATCGATTGAGATCATCCGGGGTAAATTTGCGGTCCT
>Ga0209777_10008736_pt1 | contig 11041 bp, 20 predicted proteins | sample FrelakmetHBP12HB_FD_187147 | JGI IMG/M metagenome (GOLD analysis project Ga0209777, IMG submission 187147) | Freshwater lake sediment microbial communities from the University of Notre Dame, USA, for methane emissions studies -HBP12 HB (SPAdes)... | ecosystem: Environmental > Aquatic >...
CTAACAATGCGGCCATATCTCCCTTATAAGCGCCAATATAATAAACAACCGATCCCTGTTTAATTTCTTTATTTAATTCATCTAATCTTTCACCTTCCCAAATACCTTTATGGGTTCTCATATTATCTAACCATTCCTTAGCCGAACTTTCAGGTAATTTTAACTTCCACTTTCCGTTTATTAAAACTTCAATCATTCCATTTACCCCCGTCTGGTGCGTCTGGCCAGTATGCTAAAGAGTTATTAGGATTATTAAATGGGTGATCCCACGCCTCTTTTTGCCATTCTCCGTGATACCTTCCCCACTTATTTTTAAAGTATTCTATCCTCGGCTCGGAAGGACTTATTACTCCTCCTAAGTTTATACTGTGAGCCATAACAGTATCGTGTACATCACAAGGATAAGTATCCCAACCGGCTTTACCTTTATAAAACTTCTGTATTCTAATTGATAAATCAATATCGTCAAATCCATAAGGCGTAAAGTTCTGATCCCACCTACCAATATTTTCAAATACTTCTCGTTTAAATGCTGTCAAATGCCAACCCTTTACTTCATTTACTTCATCTTTACCTTCTAATTTTTGTTGTACACCGCCTTTAACATTATTACTAGCGGCGTGGATTATATAATGGTCGGGGTAATCTTCTAAGACTTTTATAAAATCTAATCCGCCAGTTGGCCCAAACCGGATCGCAGCCGATAATATAATAAGCCAATCTGCGTTAGTTTCTTTAACTTTATCAATTCCCCGATTATGGCTTGCCATTATACCGATATTATTTACTGTATTATCTATAATCAACATATTTTCTCTAGGAAATTTACAAGTAGTAATACACTCATCAAAGTATGGTTTATAAACATAAGGTAGGCAAATAATATATTTCATATTTTTGTCATTATGAATTGTAAGTTCTTATTATCTAACTGCTTCGCCTCTACTTTAAACTTAGCTTTACTATAGAAGCCGGTTGCCCTACCAAAATCTGTTTCCGGATCGAAGAAGTCAAAACTCTTTATATCAAAACCGCGAGTATGAGTTGGATCAACCCAAAGAAAATCCGCATACCAACTAGGAGTTTGTATCCAAAGTATTCCACCAGTTATTAAAATCCGGCAGCACTCCTCTATAAAAGCGGTTATTATTGGTCGCCCGTCTTCCGAGTAACCTGATAAATGTTCTATTACATCTTTGGCTTTAATATAATCAGCCGATTGATCTTCAAAAGGATATGGGAATTTCTGTAAGTTATGGACTACATCAACTCCCGGCAGTTTTACTAAGTCAAGATTTATAAATCCTTCTTCTATTTCCTCTCCACAACCGAGGGAAATTTTATTCATATTTTCCTAGCTGTTACCCAATTCCAAAATCCTTTACCTTCTACTACAGTAGTTTCAAATCCGGCATTATTACACCAATTCTCTACATCATAAATACTAGCATTATGGTCGTACTCACCTTGATAATCTCCTCTTACAAATTGAAACCGAAGTGTTCCGGTAGGTGTAAGTAATCTAGTACTCTCTTTAATATAGTGCTGTTTTTCTTCGCTAGTTATATGTTGGAAAGTCAACATTGAGTAAATGAAATTTAACTTTTCTTCCGGAAACTTTGTAGTATAAGTTATATTTTTTCTAGTTGGCGCTTTATCCAGTTCCTTTTTATCAATATCAAATCCAATAAATTTAACACTCTTATACTTATCTGCTAGTGGTACTATCAATCTTCCATCTCCGCAACCTAAATCCAAAACAGTTCCTTTAATTTTAATTCCGTCGGTTATAATTTTTAGATGTTCTTCAGTTTCCATTTATAGCTCCTTCCGCTTGGAGAATACCAAGCATTGTTTTCATTCTAGAAGTGTAAGTATGATCTCTCTTAGTCCTTTCATATCCGGCTAATCTTATCTCCTCTCTCTCATCTTTATGTTCTAAGTAGTAGTCTATCAAATTTTTTAGCTGTACGAAATTGTCAAAACTATAAAGAACAATCTCTTTTCGATCTACAAATAAATCCGTAATACCCGGTATATAAGGTGCTATTATAAATCCCCCTCGTCCTGTTACTTCAAATACCCGATCACTAAAGTAATAACTATCTATAAAATCCTTACAAAGACTATCTCCTATTACTATTTTAACACTAGAATATAACTCGTTTAACTCTAAACCTCTGATTGTTCTCTCCGGATAGCCATACTTAATATAGTGCTCTCCATAAGTATCTGCTAACCAATTAACTAGTTTATGGCGGTAAGTCCATTCGGGATGGGAGTAGGTTACACCACCCCCGACAAAACAGACATCGGCCTTTAACTCCTCTTTAGGTGGTACTATTACACATTCATCTTCAAATACTCCGGCTGGTAGATAAAATTGATTGATTCCTAAATCTTTAAATATCTTTTTGCTTTGTATACTACCTTCGGGGCTAAAAACATAATCTGTTTTCCAGAAGGCACTACCTACTCCCATTCCGCCGTCTCTTTTAATCCCGGCGTACTTGTCGAGGTGGAAACTTACTGTTGGAATACCTGCATTATGAATTGCCCATAAATCTCCATTTTTAACAACGTCGGGCCAAGTCCTAGTCCATAAAAATAAATCTGATCCAGCAACTCTATTTAATAACTCAAATTCTTTTATCTCATCCTCTTGGATAAAATTTACTTTGTATCCTAACTTCTCTAGAGATAATGCGATATGATTTTCTGTATTGAAACTCTTACCTTGTGCATCTAGGTTTTTTCTATTACCAACATAGGAGATAAGCATATTATCTAACTGGTGCTAAATAATACAATTCTAAAAAGATAAAAAACCAAAATAACATTCCAACAAAACTACCTATCAGAAACCATTTTAATCGTTTGATTGCTTTTAATTCTTTTAAAGCCATCTCATAAGCTATTTTATCTATTTGTTGGTCTATGTAATTAGTCATAGTTTATCCTTATCTAAAAGTTCTGGATTCTCATAAATGTTACCGATTACTTCCAAATTTTCATATTTATAGCTTGTTCTGCTTGGGATATTGCTTCGTTAAATCCTTGTTTCATCCATAAGTTACCTATGTATTCACCATCTTCTAACTCGTGTGGTTTTCTCTGTTTCTCAGGCAAACACTCTAAAGCAGTCTTTTTGGCTAAGAGGGTGATTTGTTTTACTTTTTCCTCGTTTGATAACATCTTAGGCAATTTAAAAGACTGCCCACATTGGTAACACTGTGCTTTAAATCCTGTACCAATCTCGTGGGTAAATTTGTCTGGTTGCATAGGACAGGGCTTAATCTGTACCTTTTCTGCGTAGTCTTTACTTAGAATTTTTCCCACTTCCTTCTCAAACATAATATACCGCCTTTCTATTAAAAACTAAGTGGTGGGGGCAAGGATTTGTTAGTCACCTTGCATAGCCACCAGTTTCGTGACATCTTCTGGCGACCCAGAGACACTGCCTGCGTCTACCTATTCCGCCACCCCACCATTTAATTCTTAATGTTCAAACGCCTTTCTATTTAGAGTCCTTTTCTAGTTCTTCTTCAAATTTCATCTATATCCTCCTTTGAACCTTTGAAATAATCCTCTCTTGTATCATCTACTTCATCACGGATTAGGTCGTCTTTTATTTCTTTGTAAGACTCCTTTATAGCTTGTTCTGCTTGGGAGTGTTTCATTCTATTTCCTCCTCTTTGGATAGTTGTTTTATAAATTTTGTTATCCTGCCTTTATATTCCTCTGCATAAAGTAATGCTAGGTTAAATGCTGGTACTATCGAAACAGGCTCATTAATAACACAATCACTAAAGCGTAAAAGCCCTTCTTTATCTTTATAAATAAAAGTAAAGTCATAAAATGGTTTATTTAATTCCATATACCGCCTTTCTATTTAGAGTCCTTTAACTGAAGTAAGCCTGTCTGATAAGCCCTTCTTAGAAATCGTGCTACTTTCTGATAGCCATTAGAACCAGACGTATTATAAATTTTTGAAACTTGACCTATGGTTACTTCGTCTTTTAACCACCCAATAGCAAGTTCTATATCATCATCAGAAATATTAGTCGTTCTATTACTTGGTATTTTTTTAGCTTCTTCTAATAAGCTCACTTAGACTCCTCCACAGGTTGTTTTTGCCAACAAGGTAGGCACTTTTTTAAGTTAATACCATTGGTGGAACGCCTCCGATTCTAACGGAGGTAACGACAATCATTTCTGATTTCGTATTTTTCGGTAATGGATATCTCCATTACTCGCTAGCTTCGTTTCCACCCCTAGCAGTTACCCCCAGATTTGTGTCCAGAGGCAATTGCTAGAGGAACTCTCTCCTTTTATGCTATTTAGCAACTCCCTTGAGTTCGATTGCTGTAGTTTGAAGTCTCGCGATTGTGCAAGGGATATTGTGGGTTGTGCAGAACCAGATGTTTGATCCGTTTGCCTTGATAAACATATACCCCAAAATACCTGCTACAATCAAAACTACGGCTATGATCGCCCACTTTCTATAATCTTTCATAAGCCTCCTTCCTGATTCTCTCCTCGGTGTTGGTCTTAAATGGTAGTAGTTTCGAGCTACGCCTGTTACAAGTAAAAGATACTTGCTTCAGACCAACAACTAGGAGGGAATCTTTATCTCTCTTTTTCTTAAAGTACCCTAGTAACTGATATCTAGATTATATCCTCTTAGTTTACTAGTATTTAAGAGGCATTTTCGTTCTAAACATCAGTTATTAAGGTACTTTATCTCCTGATCTCTAATCCTTATGCTACAATCATAGCACATTGTTACAGATTTGTCAAGTGTTCTCTTTTAAACCGCCCTTTAGGGCATAGAAAAGGATAGTCAGGAAGTCATCAAAAGAGAAAAACACATACGGGTCGGTTCGGTTCTTACCCATTACTACTACTGGGATGTATCGGCCATTCGGTCTATCCTCTAAGGCTTGGCTGTAATAGGCTAGGGGAGACCAGGACTCTTGGCATTTCAATTCCCAATGTATCGGGATTCCGGGTGTTGTTATATCACCCTTCCAGCCGAACACCGCCCCGCTCAGAGGGGTACGTTTAGCGTGGTCATCTAAGCCTGCATCCTGTATCTTCTTGGCTATTAGACGCTCGAAGTCGCTTCCCTTAACTTTTCTCCCTTTGTATGATACTTTCATATTTCTTTCTTTTGGTGTGGGCAATACTTATAAACTCCTAACGAAGTATTACAGTTATGGCATAGTATCCTAAAATCTTTTGGGAAATTGGTTTTAATAATTTTGGTTATTAATTGAGTAAAACCTTCTTTTCTATGTCCATTCTTATATCCCCCTCTGTAACCATTAACATGATCTATGGCTAGAAATTCTCTCCTCGTTTCCCCACAACAATCGCACTTAGATCCATAATGATTTAAAACTAAATCCCTTCTTTCTCTATTATAATTATACATTCGTTTCTTTATCTGTTCTTGATTTTTACTTCGATATTTCCGTTCTACATTAAGGTTACATTTCCTACAAACTGCCATCTTTCCTGATTTAGTATCTTTTCGTGGCCCGAATTCTTCTAGTTCTTTAAATAAATTACATTTTAAACATTTTCTTGTCGTGCCGATAATTGGAGATTTTTTAGAATAATTCAAAGTTACACTTAGATCGTTCCATCTGCATTTTGTAGAACAGTATTTACTTTGTCCTTTTTTTACCTTATCGGAACGAGCTATAAATTCTCTACTGCAAGTCAAACAATTAACGATCATAATGGGTTACTTATATTATATAATAACCCGTGTTAATACGCAACTGTTATTTTATTACGTTACCGCATTTAGGACATACTACTTCTTCTATATCCCTATTTTCACTAAACAACTTCACGATCATTGCACTAGATAACCCTTCCTTTTTTACATGCTCTAAAAATTCTTTAGGGTTACTTTGTCTAGCTATTATTGCTCTTCCTCCCCAATTTATATCCTCTGGAATATCCAATCCCACTAGGCGTTCCTCTACGCTTTTATAAGCCCGTAGGGAGCTGAATGATACTTGGATTGCTTTAGCGAAGGCTTTCATTGAGCTTCTCTTGGGTAGTTTCTCTTGGGCTATTGCTAACCGTCCGATAAGTTGCTGGGAGTTTTTCTTGTTGTTTACTACTTCGATTCCAATTCCTGATAGGGTTTCTTCGTCAAAGTTAGACCAGTCGAACTCCGGGTCGAGAAGGTGTTTGATAAGGTATTGGAAGTTCTGTTCTATTTCCATTATTTAACTCCTTCCGCCATCTCACTGGCTATTTCGTCTGGTGTTGCTTCCTTTTCTTTCGATTTCTTAGGTAGTTTAATATCGAGTTTGCTTGCTAAGAAGCCTTCGATGTTAGAGTAGGTCTTTTCTCCTTTGGTTACGTTCTTCACGGTCACTCGGACGAATCTTCCCAATAGGGTGGAAAGTTTAAATTTTTCAAAGTGGTCACCGTCTAACTCCTTGCCTTCTATCGCGCAACACAACTTATAAAGGTTGGAGGGCTTACCGATTGAAATGGTCGGTCTCATTCTTCTAAACAGTTTCCGCCCGGCGTATTCACCTTCGGTGATGTTAAAGACTACGTTCAAGTTCAGTTCTTCTTTTCCGCTGAAGTTGTTCATTGCCATCTTGTTTTCGATGTTTTCGATCATCGTTTCGTAAACATCTTCTGGGATAGCTTCAAAATCTCCTCCCTCACTTATGTTAATTTTAATATCGTCAAGTTCCATTCTTACCTGCCTTTCTGTAAATTTTAATAAGCGAATCTATGTCCGGGTTTTTCCATCTAAATAGAATCATTGTCGCTAGGAACGCTTGGAAGTTTCCGTCTTCTTCTTCAAAATTATACGATCCATCTTCCTTTAAGAGAAGAACGGCGGTGCTGTTTATGGCGATGCCTTCTTCGGCTAGGGCTTGTTTATAAGCTGACAGTTGCAGGAAGGCCTCGGGGTAGATGTCTTTTCCTGTTTTAACATCTACGATTAAGGTCTTTCCGCTTTTTTTATTCTTTGCGATTATGTCTAAGGTTCCGGCGTAACTGTACTTTTCAGAGAAGACCGTACGTTCGTTTTCTAAAATCTCAATGTCGTAGTCGTCGATCCAACTTCTAAAAGCATTAGCGTAGCCCCTGAAAGCCTCTGGGACGCCTTCTACGTGTTCTTTAGTATGTTTGTATACTTCAATGATTGAGTGAACTGTCGTGCCGCGTCCGGCTGCTTCGCTCGACTTTTTGTAGGGGGCAGATAAGGCTTCTTCTTCCTTCATTGTTGGATCTTCAACCATTGCCCAGTAAACCATTTTTCCAAACCATCGTCTGAGTTGCGGCTTGTCGATTATCGATAAGGATTGAGTTACAGAAAGATAGGGTAGCTTGGGGTCTTTTTTCCAGTACAGACCGCCACGGCGTAGGTCTTTTTGGTTACTTTTTTCCACGTTTTCCTTTCTCTTTATACTCTTTGTCTACTTCTTCTCTAATAAGTTGGGCGTTCTTCATTCCATCCATCCACCCTTGGTGGTAAGCTAGCTGTTCGTCAAAAGTGTTAAATTGTTTAGAGTTGTCTATCATTTTAATCTCCTTTGCTACAATTATACTACTTGCTACAGATTTGTCAAGCCATCAAATGTTTTTAGTATCTCCCCGGTTAAATCGAAGTCTGGTTCTAGTATCTCTAGTAACTTGGTCTTTATTTCTTTGTCGAAGTCTAGTTGTTTAAGAAAGGTTAGTAGTTTTGTTTGATCTTTATACGCTTTGCATCTATTTATAAATCTCAACCAAACATCGTTGTACCTTACGGCTCTAGAATTCTTACCACCATTAGTATCTTCACGGTACTTATCATTAGCAATAAGCCATTTTAAGGCTTCTCTTATTAAATCCTCCTCACGCGGAAACATATCTTTTAAACTACTGGTGGTTCTGTCCATGTATCCTCCTCCGACACCTCTGACGCTTTTGTATGTTCTGACACCACTTCTGGTGATGATATTTCTTTTTTAGTTGATCCGTTAGGGTCGGGTGTTGTGTTTGCACTACTTGCGTCACGTGCGACAGCTGTTTCAGGTAACACTAAACCATAATATATGGCTAAACTCTTTACTTTTTCTTCTTTTCCTTCTGTAATAATGGTTGGTATATTTTCGTGTCCCCTTCTTTTTATATCAAACCCTAGTTTTTGTCTAACTACATTTGCATAGTACTTTGGAGAAAACGGTCTCTTATATCCTAGGTCTTCTCTTTCCTCGTTTAATTTCTTAGTAACCTCATCTAAAGTAACCTCCCTACCGCTTGCCTCAAAAATAACTTCAAAAATACTACCATCTAAAGAGTCTTTACGTTCTCTCTTGGTTTCTTCCTCTTGCTCCTTAGCAAACTCGACAATCTCTTTTCTAGTTTCTTCATCGGCCAAATAATAAATAGGTGTTATAACTTGTTGAACCCTTCGGTCAAAACCAGATAATTCTGTTATCCCATATTCTATGGCCTTCAAACTTACTTTATTAAGATTTCTAAAGCGCCACAAAAGAAGTTTGTTTCTTAGGTTTTGTGCATCTTCTAAAAATTGGTTTAACCTATACAAAGGAATTCTAGTTTTATTTTCTTCCATTTTTATAACTATAGTCCTTGACCGAAGGCCTGCGTCAGTAACTGGGTTTTCTGAAGTAAACAGTTTTGGTGCCTTAGTAGAATAGGCTTCAACCTCTTTTTTAGAATCGCCCTCTGTTCGCAATACAAACTTATCTCCTACTCCCATCTTCAAAAAAGCAATGATTTCTTTGTTAGACTCCCCGATGGATTCAAATTCATCTAACAATAAAGTGCCTTTCCAAGTAGAAGAAACTCTAAAAATAGAGGCCAGTGTTATTGATCCGGAGGCATCGATAGGTTTGTAACAGATACTACCAAAAACTTCCATAGCAGTAGTCTTACCAGTACTAGTTCTACCAACAAAGTGAACATAGGGAACGAAAGGAAACTTGTCGTAAATCCAGTAAAATAAAACTAAATAAGGAAGGAACTTTTTAAAGAAGTCGTTTAAATCAAAATAATTAAAGAGGAATTTTTTTATCTCCTCTACTAACTCCTTATCGCTATTGTATTCTTCTGGTTCTACAGGTAACAGCACAGCACCCTTTTCAGATAGACGATCGTTTATAGGCTTATAGGTCTTTTCGGATATTTTTACTTGCTCAACAACTTTTGTGTCACCATTTTCCTTATTATATGTAATAAATATATTTTTATTATCTATAGCTATACCATGTGACGCAAGTGTCGCAGACGTCGCTTTAGCCTCCTCTACTATAAGATCATCTGTCTCAAGAAAGGATATACACGAGACGTTGTCTTTTTTATCTAAATCCTTTTGGGCTTTTTCTTGGGATTTTCTTGCTTTCTCGTAAATGGCATCATCCATAAATTAACTTCCCAATCCACTTTTGAATTACGTAATACTCAGCAAACTCGGCTGCTTCTAATTCCTCAAAAAACCATTTAACTTCTGGTTTCATTTCTTTCAGAATTTTCATTTTTCTTTTCCTTGTACTAAGTAACTCCTTTTCTGCTACAAATAAATCATTTAAAATCATTTCCTTTAAATGATCTGGCAGAGATTCTTGAGGGGGATCGATAAATTGTTTTCTTTTTGTATAGGGGTTAATTTTATACCAGTAAGAGCTTTTATATTCAACTGGTTTGTCCAATCTTCGCTGTATAGCATCGGCACGCGCTTCTCTTAAGGCTTCCCTAGAAATCAAATCCCCGCTGGATTGAGTACCACCAGTTAAGGGGTTTCCAACGGGGGTTAAATTTTTAGGGTCGTTGTGATTGGTGGTACTCATGTTTGATACAATCTTACTACTCTACCGAGGGCTTGTCAACTGTAAACAATGCTGTAACATAATACATTATTGTAGCATTCCACTTGACAAATAAGTAACGAAAGCGAATAATCAGGGTATTACTTGCTCTTTTACATCACTTTAACCTTTTACCAAGCCGGATCAAGCAGCCCCCTTTCACTATGTTTTCTCGTGTAGGGCAGGCGCGGGATTAATAGCTTGGGACTCTTGACCGGCTCGGTAAGAGGTCAAATCAAGGGGGCAGGGAGGACTATTTAACAGCGCTAGGGTACATAAAGATAACACTTTTCCCCGATGCGCCGGCCTTCCCTTCCCCCTCGAATTTATAAAGGAGGATTAAATGAAAGAGGTTAGACTAGCCTATTTATAGGCCCCCAAGACCAAGTAGAGACAAGAAGATGGTGTTTTGGTATCTTCTCTTTCTCTTGGCAGTTCTGGGACTCTTGGCTGCGTTAATTGTTTCGGCTTGCCGGTGGAGTGGTGAAGTTACAGTTTTACACTTTAAAGAGACTAAACTTCAAAGCCAGACAAAGCAACTTCAAGAGCAGAATAAACAACTTAATAAGGAACTGAATGAGAAACTACAAAGAGATAAACAAGCAGCTCAGGCCAAAGTTCAGGCAGTTCAATCCTCTGTCCAATCCAGTGGATCCTTGTCAGTGCAACGAGTTCGATCCTCTGGAAGCTGTGAGCAATACAGACCGCTCTTTGCCCAGTATCCCTGGAATGTTGAGGTCGCTTTGGCAGTTTGTAATGCGGAAAGTGGGGGTAATCCGAACGCAATAAGTCGAACAGACGATCACGGCTTAATGCAAATCCACCAAGGAGTAGAAATATACGGAAGTCAAATTTACGATCCTGCCTTTAATGTTTCGATTGCTTATAACAATAAATATTTAGCAAGCGGTTGGTATCCGTGGAGTACCTGCACAAACGGAACTGTGAAATGTTGGTAGAGCAAAGTATTTTAAAACTAAAGGAGGCACTATGAATGAAGATAGAGACGAACACGATATTCTACTTAAAGCAATAGATAGTTTAGAAGAAAGAATATCAAGACTAGAAAGAATCATTAAAAAAGGATTAGATTTTGAACACCCTGAGATTAGTGAGGAGATTAAGGATTTATGAGTGCCAATAACGAACTAAGAATAAAAAAATATAAAGATGGTTGGAGA
>Ga0209777_10008737_pt1 | contig 11039 bp, 12 predicted proteins | sample FrelakmetHBP12HB_FD_187147 | JGI IMG/M metagenome (GOLD analysis project Ga0209777, IMG submission 187147) | Freshwater lake sediment microbial communities from the University of Notre Dame, USA, for methane emissions studies -HBP12 HB (SPAdes)... | ecosystem: Environmental > Aquatic >...
GGAGCGCCTGCAGATTGCGCTCCGCCTGATTAACCGCGTTTTGCGCTGCGAGCAGCGTGGAGGCCGTCGCCGGCTGTTTTAATTTCTGCAAGCTGAGCTGCGACTGCTGGAGGGAAACCTGCGCGTCATGCACCGACTGATTCGCATCCCGGACCGTGCGCCGCGCATTCGTATCGTCGAGCGTCATGAGCAAATCGCCTTTTTTGACCGCCTGCCCTTCCGTGACCGCGATCGAAACGACGGCGCCGGAAACATTCGGTTTCACGTCGATCTGCGATTCGCTGGTGACCTGGCCGGTCCCGGCCACGGACGTGATGAGCATGCCTTTTTCCACCGTAGCCGTCACGTAACGGACCTGCGCCGTCGTGGTGTTGGTTTGTGAAAAAATATACCAACCGCCGGCGATCAAAACGATAAGCACGATGGCGGCGCTGATTTTGTGCCGGAGAATGAATTTAAAAGTGCGGTTCATAGGGCATGGGAGCCGGCAGAGGGGGCGGAATAATTCTGATCAGCCGTGCGGTGATCTGCCCGTTGGCATCCGGGGATCCGATCACGACGATCTGTAAATTAGGAATAAGGTCCTGGAGCGTCGCGTTGGCGCGTTGCTGGCGGATGATGGTTTCGCCGTTCACGATCACGGAGCGTTCCGTACGGTCCTCGGCTTCGACCGTAATCGTTTGGTTTTCATTTTTGAGGATCGTACCGAATACGCCGTGCGTCTTGATATCGTCCTGGTCGATCATGTTGCCGAAAAAACCCTGGGAGGGTCCGCCGAACACGCGGTGGTAGTCCTGTCCCCAAGTAAACGATGCCGAAGCGCGCTGGTGTCCGACCATCATGCCGATGCGGAACATGAGCAAAAGCGCCGCAAGCGCAATCAACCCCGAAAGGATGATCGTAAACGCCCTGGAGGCGAAGAATTCTTTAAAAGTCATAGATGAATATTAGGCGTGAGCCGGAGCTTTTGCGGGGACATGGGCAAGACCGCGGTAATAATGCCGCAGCGTGGCCAGCGCGCCGAACAGAAGCGCCAAGCAGGCGGTGAACTCGATGTCCGGAAACGATTCCGACAGCGTCGCGAGAAACGACGGCGCGTTCTCAAGGACCGTCCGTTCGTCCGAAGCGATCAGCGATGCGTAGGTGAAGAATCCGGTCGCGTGCAGGTCCGTCCACAATTGGCGCGCGGCGAACCCGAACGCAACGATGAGAACGGAAAAAAGAAAGGAATGGATCAGCCAGCGCCGGCGGCCCAGACGGGATTCTTCCTGCCGGACCGCACGCAAAATCCGGCCCTGAAGCGCTTCGGGCGGATCAACATCGAAAACGGGTCGCGAGGAGTCCATGAGAATGGGTTGCCTACAGCGACTATACGAACAAAACGCCTGCATTGGTGCAGGCGTGTGAACATCTTTTATTTCAGCACTTTTTTGAGCGCGAGCGTGCCGCGCCGATGCTTGCTTTTGACCGTATCCAGCACGCCTCCGACGCGTTCGGCGATTTCACGGTAGGTCATTTCGCGGAAATAGCGCAGGTAAAAAATCACCTGGACATCCTTCGGCAAGCCGGAAAACGCTTGTTTGAGTTGTGCGTTCAACAGGTGTTGGTCCACGATCAAATCCGCGGACGGTTGCGAATCCGGAAGCTGTTCGAAAAAATCTTCCGCGTCCTCCTCGCGGTGCATCGCGGAAACCGGTACCTCCCGCTTTTTACGAAGCGCGTCCAGCGCCGTGCGTTTCGCGATCTGTAACAGCCACGGCCTGAACGGACGGCGCAAATCGTACTGCGCCAGATGCCGCATGGCCTTGATAAACGTGTCCTGCGACGCGTCTTCGGCGTCCTGCGGATCTTTGGTGTACGACAACGCCGCACGGTACACGACCGGAAGATAGCGCGTGACGAGCGTGTCGAACGCGCCTGACTCGCCGCTCAGATAGCGGAGCACGAGCGATTGGTCGGACGAATCCATGCATGCGGTATACCCTAAAATACCGGAAAACGCAACATCAATAATTTATGACGTCATTTTTTTAAGAGCGAATAGACGCAACCGCAATAATTCTGCCGGTAAATCCCCGCTTCCTTCGCGCGTTCCTGCGATTGATTCTCCCCGTTCTGTTTTTTCCAATCGCGTCCGAGAAACGGCAATCCGTGGGTCGTCGACAGCGCTGCGCCGATCGCGTTGATCTGTCCGGAGTTTTTTCTGCGGCTGACCGACAGCGTGGTCGCGACGCGATCGAACCCGTTGGCTTTGGCGAAAACGAACGTCCGGTCCAGGCGGAAACGGATGCACGCTTCGCAGCGCCGTCCGCCTTCGGGTTCCTGCGCCAGCCCTCGCACGCGCGCATGCCACGCCTCCGGATGATACGGCGCGTCGATAAACGGCAAACCGAACCGGTCTGCCATGATCTGCGCCGCGTCGCGCCGGCGGAAAAACTCCGCGGTCGGATACAGGTTCGAATTTTCGTAAAAAACCGTCACGTCAAACTCCGGCATCAGCAATGTCGGGACGTAGGCGCTGCAAACGCCGCAACAGGCGTGCAACAAAAGGCGCGGACGGATCATGCGCTTCCATCTTTGCGAAAATGGACGGTTCAGGCAATAGGAGGAGTGCCGATGGATGTAACGTCCTGAACAATGCCGTCAAAATACAGAATCTTGCCCTTTCTATCTTTCTTTGCGATCGCCGTAAGTTTCATCGTAAACGGACGGCCTTTCAACGTCCTCATCTGAAGCTGCATGTCCTTGACAAACCCCTGCGACGAAATCAAATCGCTAAAAACCACGCGCTGTTTCGGATCTTGATACAATTCACTCACCTTGACCTTCATAAACTGTTCTTTGGAATCCGCCTCGAAAATCGCGGCAATGGCATCGTTCGCTTCCAAAAAATGGCCGGCCGGCCCGGGCGTATTGCGGTAGACGCCGACCGGAAGATGGTTAATGAATTCACGATACGTCTCCTGCGCTCCCCTGAGCTCCTCCCGTGCCCACCGGAGCTCCGTGATGTCGATCAGATAAATCCGGAAGCGGCATTCCACCGACAGGTATTGCACCGTCTGTAAAAACGCGGATCCGTCCCGGAGCTTCACTTCCCGAGTAATCTTGCCAAGTTTCAACAATTTTGTCCGCAGCTTCGTCACGCCCTCAAAAACCTGTTGCGGGTGTCCCGTCGACTTCAAACGGGGAAACGTCCGCTTGGCGCTGTCGTTCAAAAAGACGACGCGGCCCTCGCAATCGAGCTCGATAATCGGATTCGGATTGGTCTGCGGATACGAAGCGAGCGCCAAAATCTCGCGCTCCATCGTTAATTTCTGATCGATATCGTGGCACAGCGTGCCGGCGGTGTTTTCAAAAATGCGTGCGCAAACATAAACGAAAATCGAGGTCCATAAAAAAATCTGGACCACCATGAAATCGTAGCCGTTCTCGGTGCTTGCCTGGATCAGATGCCACCCCACGAGAAGGTACGCAACAAAAAATCCGGCGATAAAAACCATCAGCACCTCCCAGGACGAACCGCGACCGGTGCAGCGGTCTTTTGTCCGGCGGTAAACCCAAAAGAAAATCACGCTTGCCGCAAGAAAAAAGCAGAGCGAAATCGAGATCGAAGCCAGATTGATCACAAGACCCATAGTCAAAAGGAGCGCGATGGATTGACGGACCCGTGCATCATTCTATCACGAGAAACGCTCAGGCAACAGATCGCCGTAATCCGCTCCGATAAAACCGCCAGAGGCAGAACAGGACAACGAACCCGGTCACGGAACCGATCGCCGAAATACGGAACGCGGCCTCCGGCGCCCGGATGTCCCAAATCCTTCCCAATCCGTATCCACCGGCGATGAGTGCCATGCCGGTGATCGTGTGGAAAATCGCATAGGCGCTCCCCCGCGCCTCATGCGGCACGAGATCCGCGATAAACGCGCGGCCCGAACCCTCGGTCAGGGCGTAAAACAGTCCGAACAAAGCGAACAGGGAAAGCGCGTGGATCAGGGACGGATCGAAAGAAAAACCCAGTTCGACGACGGCGAGCACAAGCCAGCCGAACGCGAGAAGCGGCAGCCGTCCGATGCGGTCGCTCCAGATGCCGATGGGATAGGAGAGTACGGCGTAAAGCAAAGTGAACCCGGCGAACAGCACCGGGATCCAGTCCAGCGGAATGCCGATGTCGCGCGCGCGCAAGAGGAACAGCGAATCATTGATGCGCGTCAGCATGGCGATCGTGGTGCCGAACGTGAAGATCCAAAATGCCGTCGGAAGTTTTTCGCGCGTGCGCCTGGCTTTCGGTTCAACGGGTTTCGGCTCACGCACGCCGAACCCGATCAGGGCGAGAGCGACGGCGCCGGGAATAACCGCCAGCGCGAAAATAATACGATACGTATGCGCGGTCGGCGCAAATAAAAAGAGGAGCGCCGCGGCCAGCAGCGGTCCGAAAACGGAGCCGGCCGTATCAATAAAGCGGTGGAACCCGAACGCGCGCCCGCGCACGGTCTGCGCCGACGAATCCGCGACCAGCGCGTCGCGCGGCGCATCTTTGGTTCCTTTGCCGATGCCATCGATCGTCCGGAGCGCGGCGATGGAAAAAAAAGAATGGGTGAGCGCGAGCAGAGGCCGGGCGATGGAGGAAAGCGCGTACCCGAAAAACACGAATGACTTCCGGTTCTTATAACGGTCGGACAAAACGCCGGAGACGAAACGGAAAATACTCGTCGCGCCCTGGAGCAGGCCGTCGATCAATCCGATGCCCGCGGTGCTGATCCCGAGGAGCGCCAGAAAACCGGGCAACACCGGCGTAATCAAATCCTGCCCGAATCCGGATGCCAGCGCCACAAACGCCACGATGACGACGTTGCGCGCCAGCTTGGGTCGTTTATTTTCCATGCAAACATTATACCATCAAGACCTATGCAGTTGTCGTATTTTCGAAGACAGCGGTGTCTGAGCAACCTAAATTGAGCCGAAGGCTCTACAGGATGAATGTGCGAGTTCGCTGTCAAGAAAATGCGGCGACTGCGTAGGTCGCCGTCATCAATTTTCTGGCGCTTTCCACTCCTTGATCGCCCGTTCCCACCGCTCGATCGTCCCGCAATCAAACCACTGGCCGGCCAGTTCGCATCCGCCCAGGCGGTTGGAGAGCGCGAGCCGCGGCCACAGATCCTTTTCGAACATGAGGAATGTTTTGTCGCGGTTGACTTCGCGCAAGATCTGCGGTTCGACGACGTATAAGCCGGTATTGATCAGCGAGGACGGCGGCTGCGCCGGTTTTTCATAGAACTTGATGATATGCGCGCCCTCCATTTCGACCACGCCGTAATCGGACGGGTTGGGAACGGACAGGAGCGCGATGGTTGCCGCATATTGCGGATCCAGATTTTTTTGCTGGCGGTGAAACGTCTCAAGCGCGGAAAGGTCGAACCCCTTCAACTCGTCGCCGTTCGTGACGAACACCGGTTCGTCGCCGATGCGGTCCGACAGATGGTGCACGAGCGCGCCCATGGTTCCCATCGGTTCGTGCTCCTCCCATAATTCAATGTTGACTTGCGACGCGGAATCCAGATTCGACAAACACGCCTCGCGCCACGCCTCGAACGCGTGTTTCCATTTGGGCGGGATGATCACGAGAATATCTTTGACGCCGTAGGACGCGAACAAACGGACCAGCCAGGTGACGATCGCCTTCCCCTGCACCGGCACGAGCGGTTTCGGAATTTCATACGTGACCGGCCGCAGCCGGGTCCCTTCGCCTCCGGCAAGGATGACGGCTTGGGTGATCATAAGGTCGTCTTGGTATATTTTAATATCGCCTGCCACTGCGCCTCGGTCACCGGGTGGACCGTCAGCCGCGGCTGGTCCACGAGCGGCATGACCGTCAGTCCGTAGGTGTTGCGGATTTCTTCAAAATGGAGCGGCCGGCCGCACGGCTGCACGGCCTTCAACCCGACCGAAACCCATTGCCCCTCTTCCGCCGTCGGATCCGGATACGCCTCCTTGGTCACTTCGGCGATGCCGCGGATCTCCTTGTCGTCGCCCGCGTCAAACACGAACGCGCGGTCCCCTACCTTCATTTCACGCATAAAATTCCGCGCTTGATAGTTGCGCACGCCGTCCCAGGACGTTTCGCCGTCTTTCGTCAATTGTTCCCAGCTGTATTCTTTCGGATCGGTTTTAAAAAGCCAATAGGCCATAGTGCTTCAATCTTGTGGTAAAGGAGCCGGAAAGTCAAAGTCATCTATTCGCAAGCGGGTGGACATTATTTTAAGAATGCGCGAACCAGTTTCTCCGCCTCTTCTTCGGAATGCACCCATTGAATCCGTTGATCGCGCCGGAACCAGGTCATCTGTCGTTTGGCGTATTGCCGCGTGGCCTGCTTGATGCGCACGACCGCCGCTTCGAGCGTGATTTCTCCACGGATGAATTGCGCAATCTCGCGGTAGCCGATCGACGTCATCGCCGGCGCATCGGATGGAATCCCTTTTTTCAAAAGCGACCTTACCTCCTCGACCCATCCGCGTTCAATCCTCCGGTCCACCGCTTCGTTGATCAGCCGGTACAGCTCCTCGCGCGGACGCGTGATGCCGATAACAAGCGGATCCACCACAGGCTTGGTCTTCTGCCGCTGATCTGCGAATGATTTGCCGGTATACACCACGACCTCGAGCGCGCGCAAAACGCGCCGGCGGTTTTTCAAATCTACGGTTTTTGCGGCAGATGAATCGAGTCTGACCAGCTGCGCCACGAGCTCGTCCAACGACTTTGATTCCATGGCCGCCCGGAATCCGGTCTGCGGCGGAACGGCCGGAATCCGGTAGCTGTCCACCAGCGCCTGCGTGTAGAGCCCGGTACCGCCGACGATAATCGGCAGATGCCGGCGCGCGACGATCGTACGGACGGCGGCCAGGGCGCGACGCCGCCAGTCCGCGACAGTCATACTTTTTTTCGGCGCGAGAAAATCCATCAGATGATGCGGAACGCCCTCGACCATAAAAACGCGAGAGCCGCGATAAACCCCGGATTTTCCGTTCCGGGGTTTGCCGGTACCAATCGTGAAATATTTATATCCCTGGCGCGCGTCCGCATTGACGATCTCCCCGCGGAACCGTTTGGCAAGCGCAAGACCGTACGCCGTCTTGCCGGACGAGGTGGGTCCCACGACGCAAACGACTTTAGGGAGCATACGGTTTGACCATCTCGCCCTTCAACAGCCACGCCTTTGCTTCAAGGATGCGGACGGACACGACGTTCCCCACCAAGGATACATCCTGCGTCGGGAATTCGACCAGTTTCATCTCCGACGAATTGCCGCTCGCCGTTTTGCCGTCCGCCCGCTCGACCAAAACCGAAACCTCGCGGTCTTTATACGCCTGGTTTTTCTCCAGCACGGTCTTCTCCATGAGCGCGTGCAATGACTCCCAACGCGAACGTTTTTCGTCCGAGGAAATATCGTCCGAGTACAATTTGTACGCAAGCGTGCCCGTCCGCGGCGAATATTTGGCGTTGTAAGAAATGTCGAAGGCAACCTCGCGGTAGAGCGAAAGCGTATCCTCGAACTGTTCGGCCGTCTCGCCCGGAAACCCGACGATGATGTCCGTTCCCAGAGCGATGTTGGGCCGCGCTTCCTTTATCTTCCGGATGATCTCCAAATATTGCTCGCGGGTGTACTTCCTGTTCATCCGCCGCAACACCTCGTCATTACCCGACTGCACCGGCACATGCAAAAAATTGACCTGCTTCGGCAATTTCAACGCCTCGATGACCTCGTCCGTCATCGCAACCGGGTGCACGGACGTCCAATACAGCCGCTGTAAACCGTCGATCCGATTTATCTCCCACAGCAGCGCCGCAAACGGATTCTTAAAAGGATTGGCGATCGAATAAGCCGCCGGATCCGGCGCAGAATACGCATTGACCGCCTGCCCCAACAGCGTGATCTCCCGCGTTCCGCTTTCCGCAAGCTCGCGGCATTCGCGAAGGATGTCCGCCGCCATCCGGTTCCTGACCGGCCCGCGCGCATACGGCACCACGCAATAAGAGCAGTACTTATCGCACCCGGTTTGGATGGTGACGAAGGCGGAAGAGATGGAAGGACGCAATGGTTGAATGGACAGGTAATCCTCCCGTGGTGGCGCGGCATGCCGCGCACCCGTGCCGTCGCCCCCCATCCACCCCGGCCGCAACGCCGCAATCCACTCCGGCAACTTCACCAGATCCGCAATCGGAAAATACAGATCCACGCTTGCCAATCGCTTGTGGATCACCCCTTCCTTGTCCCGTCCCGGCATGCATCCGGTCACAGCCACGATCAGGTCCGGATGGTTCTTTTTGTATTCAAAGTATTTTTCCTGTGAACCAAAAATGCGTTCTTCGGCCGACTGTCGAACACTGCATGTGTTCACGACGATAATGTCCGCCTTCGACTCCTCCGCCGCCGGCTCAAACCCGAGGGTCTCCAAAAGCCCGGCGATCCGCTCGCTGTCATGTTTATTCATCTGGCACCCGTAGGTAGTAATGTGGTAGGTAAGTTTGCGCACGAAAAGACGTTACCATGACTTGATAGTCGGTTCAATCTGAGTGTGACGATGGCCCACGAAAATACGAATGGATCATACGAAATTACGAATTACGAATCTGACAGCCCTATTCGTAAATTCGTATTTTCGTACCAAATTCGTACATTCGTGGGACATTGGGGCTGCTTGTTGACTACATCTCCTCCTCGATTTCCATCAGCCGGTTGTATTTTTCCACGCGCTCCGAGCGCGACAGCGAACCGGTTTTAATATATTCCGATCCGCACGCCACGCACAAATCCGCGATCAGCGTATCCGAGGTTTCGCCGGAACGGTGCGACACGGACGTAGACCAGCCGGCGTCGTGCGCCATATTGATCGCGTCCACCGTTTCCGTGAGCGAGCCGATCTGGTTGAGCTTGATCAGAATCGCGTTCGCCGCTTTGGTTTGGATTCCCTTCTTCAGCCGCTTGATGTTGGTTACAAAGAAATCGTCGCCCACCACGTCCAGATGTTTCTCGCCGAACGCCGGCATCGCCTTTTGCCAGGACGACCAATCGTCCTCGGCAAACGGATCTTCCAGCGACACGAACGGATAATCCGCGATCCAGGCCAGATAGCGCTGCATCAGCCGGCCCGCGGTAAAATCACGGCCTTCGGTTTTGAATCGGTAAAGCTTTGCCTTCGCATCGTAAAACTCCGAACTCGCCACATCGGCCGCAAGGCCGATCTCTTTTCCCGGTTTGTATCCCGCCTTCGTGATCGCCTCGATCAGCAGGTCGAATGCCGTTTCCACGTTCGGCAACTTCGGAGCAAAGCCCCCCTCGTCCCCGACCGTGGTCGCGAACCCGCGTTCTTTGAGCAGCTTGGCCAGCGCATGGAACGTCTCGGCTCCGGCGCGGATGCGTTCGGCCATCGTCTTCTGCTTGGGCACGATCATGCACTCCTGGATGTCCAGCGACCAGTTGGCGTGCGCGCCGCCGTTGAGCACGTTCATCGTCGGAATCGGCAGATGCGGCTTGCGTCCGAAATCAAACGTCTCGCGAAGCGACCGCCAGAGCGGCATTCCGCGGTGGACGGCCGAGGCTTCGGCGCACGCAAGCGACACCGCGAGGATGGCGTTGGCGCCGAGTTTGGATTTATTCTCGGTTCCGTCCAGTTCGATCATCACATGGTCGATGTCCTGCTGACGGCCGGCGTCAATCCCCCGCAGAACCGGTGCGATCTTCGCATTGATGTTCTTCACGGCCTTGAGCACGCCCTGTCCGCCGTAGCGCTTGCCGCCGTCGCGCAATTCCAAAGCCTCGTGCGAACCGGTGGACGCGCCGGACGGCACCTTGGCTTCGGCCGTGGCGCCGGACCGGAGCGTCACGCGGCAGGCGACCGTGGGATTGCCCCGCGAATCCAGCACCTCGCGCCCAATCACCGAATGTATTTTATGATCGCCGAACATAAAGGACGAAATAAGGAATCGAAAAAACATGGAGAAACCTCCTCTAAAATACTCTCTCCGCGCGCGGACGGCAATCGCTCTAGCTCTTCGGCGCCTCCCGGGTCAGGCGGTCCTTGGCTTTTTGCGTCAGCGATGAAACGCGCTGGACCAGCACAACGATCACGACCGTGATCAGGATGGCGTAGAGAAACTTGGCGTAAAGCGAGGACGCTTCGCCGAAAATCGCCTTGAAGAGCGACTGGATCGCGTCGTTCCAAGCGAGCGCGGCGATCAGGGAAAACGCGGCGGTCAGCAGCTCGAACGTTTTTTGGAGCACGACGAGATGCAGGCGCTCCTCCTGCTGCGGTGTGGACTCTGGCATAGGAAAAATTAATGAATTATTTTTGTATAAATGGAACCAACCCCGGCAACTTGCCTTTCTTCGCCAAAAACTCGAGAAGCGCCCCGCCACCCATGGAAACGTGGTCGAAAGCGTTCTGCGTTTTCGTTTTATAGACAACCGGCAGCGTGTCTCCCCCGCCGACCGCGGCAAACGCCCGTCCCTTAGCCCGCGCCGCGATCGTCCGCGCCACAAACCGCGATCCGGCGCCGAACGCCGCTGTCTCGACCTTGCCGACCGGTCCATTCCACAAAATCGTCTTCGCCTCTGCGATCGGTTTTGCCCAGGCCGCCATGGTCTTGGGTCCGATGTCTACCACGGACGCATCCTTCGGAATCGCATCAGCCGAAACCGTGCGCGCGGAATCCAAATCCTCGTGCGCGTTCGCCACCACGACATCGAGCGGTAACGTCACCTTTGGGTTGCGCGCCAAACGTTTGGCGATGGGAAGCATGTCTTTCTCCACAAATGATAAGCCGACCGGTTTGCCGATCGCCGCCTCAAACGTGGTTGCCATGGCTCCGCCGACGAGCATCTTGTCGCAATGCGGAAGCAGCGCCTTCAGCACCGGAATCTTTGTCGATAACTTTAGCCCACCAATGATAACAAGGAACGGATGCTCCGGCTTTCCGAGGAAAATCGAAAGATGACGAACCTCCTCCGCAAGGTTGAATCCTGCGTACGCGGGCAAATACTT
>Ga0209777_10008738_pt1 | contig 11039 bp, 10 predicted proteins | sample FrelakmetHBP12HB_FD_187147 | JGI IMG/M metagenome (GOLD analysis project Ga0209777, IMG submission 187147) | Freshwater lake sediment microbial communities from the University of Notre Dame, USA, for methane emissions studies -HBP12 HB (SPAdes)... | ecosystem: Environmental > Aquatic >...
GGGGGAAGTCTGCAGGAAGGATTGTGGAGGACAGGGCCCACGGGATCCTGAGCGGCGTCTCCCTCGGCACTCCATGGAAGTTCAGGACACCCCCGGCTGAATGAAAGCCCCTGCATAAGGGCCTTCCGGGATCACGGCGAGCCGTCGACCGCCTGCCCGTTCAACCGCAGCGCGCAGATCCCCGAGCAGGTCATTCACTGGAACCGCTCCCGTCACCGCATGCTCTTCCCTGCTCAGCCCTTCCGAGTACAGGTGGACTTTGCCGACGTCGAGTGCTTTCAGCAGCATCACCGTCTGCCATTCGTCGATCGCCGCCCGCGCCTTGCGACGTGATTCGGCGCGGAACAATTCTTTCCCTGCCCGGCACAGGCGCTCCTGCGCGGCGCGGAAGTCCCGGGAGCCGAAGCCCTCGGCGCAGCGCGACACCACGAAGAGATCGCCACCCGGCTCGAGGATCGTCGCACCTGCGCAGATTCCTTTCACTGCCTGGTAGTAGGTCAAATCCAGGGGAAAACCGGCGCCCGTGGAGAGAACAACGGGAAACGCAGCCGGCACGCCGACCCGGACGGAGGGGCTTGCAAACGCAACGGCTGCCGCGAGGCTTTCCTCCGCGCCGCCATAGCTGGCAAAGGCGAGCTCGCGAGAGTCGTTGATCACGACGCTCACCGCCAGGGTCCTTCCGAGCAGCCGCAGGGCTTCTGCCTGGGTCTCGTGCAGCGGGTTCCCATCAAGTGAACACGCCTCCGCTTTCGGATGTTCCAGCAGGCGGGTGGAATGGAATGCCATGATCGTATCCGCGTGGGCGCACCCGGGGAGCACGAGCTTCCGCCCGCCGGACCAGCCGGCCATGAAGTGAGGCTCCACCAGGCCGACAGCGACGCGCACGTCCGCATCCACCACCCTCCGGTCGATTCTCACCGGGACGCCCTGGCTCGTGGTGCCCAGTGTCACGTGAGCGTCATCCTGACGGGCGGAATGATTGGCGATCACCGCGTGCTCCGCCACCCAAGGGTCCCCGACAACGGCGGCAAGCTCCTCCTTCTCGTTCGGGCGATGCAGCCCCGTGGCCACGAGGACGGTGATTGCCTCCCGTGCGAGCCCTGCCGCCGACAGCCGTTCAATGAGGGGGCGGAGAACGAGATAGTTGGGCACCGGCCGGGTCACATCGCAGATCATGATGCACGCGGAGGACGCGCCCCGGGCCTCCCGGACCAGATCCGCTGCGCCCGCTGGAGAAGAGAGGGCAGCTTCGATGCATGCCGCCGGGTCGCTGACCCCGAGCATGGGCCGGCGCGAAACGACCGTGACGTTCCACGAATCGGGAACGCTCACCTCGAGGCCGCTTTCACCATACCTTAGTGAGCAGCGCATGCAGCATGTCCTGTCCAGCATTATCCATCGCGTGCGTGCATCCGCAAGGCCCCTTGCGGCGCTGCGCCGGACGCGCTAGAATCCGCGCTGACTCACCCATCATCGACGTCGACCGGTCAGCCAGAAGCCGTCCCGCAGGAGGCCGCCATGAGTACGGAAGAGTCCCTGTCCCCCGAGAATCTCGACCCTCGGAGCGAGCAATTCGGCGTGCGGGAAGAGAACGGCCATTGGCGGCCGCCGTACCCGTGCCGGTATGCCCCGCTGTTCGCGTGGCCCATCCGTCCCCTGGCGTTTCTCAAGTGGTTCTTTGGATACCCGGGCTTTCTCTGGCCCATCAACACTTTCTTCGTCGGGCTTGCGCTTCTCACCTGGTACGTGTTCCAGCCGTCGCTTGCTCAGGCCGTGCAGCTGAAGCCCGGCTGGATTGCCCTGATGCTGCTGCGGAACATGATCTTCCTGTGGCTCGTCTCCGGCTCGCTCCATCTCGTGCTGTACACCCTGAAGCTGCACGGGAACAGGCGCAAATACCATCCCCAATGGCAGGCCACGAACAGCAGGAAATTTCTCTTCGGCAGCCAGGTCCTGGATAATGTGTTTCGCAGCAGCATCAGCGGCTGCCCGATCTGGACTGCTTACGAGGTGCTGTTCATCTGGGGGGCCGCCAACCACTGGTGGCCGTACCTGAACCCGGCCGAGCACCCGGTCTGGTTCGTCGCGCTCTTCCTTCTCATCCCCCTGTGGCGGGAGACGCACTTCTATTGCATCCACAAGCTGATCCACTGGCGGCCGTTGATGATGGCGGTGCATCGCGTCCACCACATGAATCCCAACCCCGGTCCCTGGACCGGCCTGGCGATGCACCCGGTGGAGCATCTGCTGTACTTCAGCGTGATGGCGATCCATTTCGTTGTCCCCTCGCATCCCCTGCACTTCTTTTTCAACTCCCAGCTCACCGCGTTGACCCCGGCCATGGGACACCACGGATTCGAAGGGCCGCTTTTCAATGGAAGGCTGGTGACCGGATCCTATTTCCATTACCTGCATCACCGGTTTGTATCGTGCAACTTCGGCGAGACTACGGTGCCTCTCGATCGATGGTTTGGGCTGTTTTTCAACGGGATCGGCCCCTACCGGACAAAAAGGAATCCGCAGGAATGATCGGCGCTTAACCCCCCGCCGATCCGCGGATACTTGCTCCCGCAGAGGGGCCGTTGCCTCCTTCCGGGCCCTGGTTGCCGAAAACGCGTTCGAGTGCGCCGCGCATGACGGTGCGGTCGGCATCGACACCGGTCCAGTGCTTGATGCCGATGGCGCCCTGGTTCACGAGCATACCCAGGCCGTCGAGCACCCGACAGCCCCGGGCCTCCGCGCGGCGGACCAGGAGCGTCCTCGGCGGGTTGGGAATCACATCGGCCACGATCATGCCCCGCCGCAGCGTCTCCAGGTCCAACGGGAGAATCTCTTCGGTGTTCGGGAACAGTCCCACCGAGGTGGCGTTGATCACCACGTCCACGTCACCCGGCACAGGCAAAGGCGATTTCCAGGGAATTGCCTCGGCGCGAACCGGCGTCCTTGCGGCCAGGAGGTCGGCAAGCTCGCGGCCGCGGCTCCCGTTGCGGTTGGCCACGCGCACGCGGGCTGCCCCGGCAAGGCAGACTTCCACGCCGATGGCGCGTGCCGCTCCGCCGGCACCGATTATGAGGACGCTCAGTCCGCGGGGATCAACAAGCTCGCGAAGAGATTCCAGGAAGCCCTTGCCGTCCGTGTTTTCCCCCTCGAGCCGTGAGCCCCGCCGCACGACGCAGTTGACGGCGCCCATGATCCGTGCCGACTCTCCCAGGCCGTCAAGGTGGGTGATGACGGTGACCTTGTGCGGGATGGTGCAATTGAAGCCCGCAAAGCCCATGGCGCGGGCGCCCCGTACCGCGTCTCCGAGGTCGGCAGGATCCACCTCCAGCGTGAGATAGCGCCAGTCCAGACCGTGGTGGCGATAGGCGGCTTCCACCATGACCTGCGTCGGGTTTTCCGCAACCGGCTTGCCGAAGACCGCGGTGATTTCCTGTTTGAAGCTCGGTGGCGTGTTCATGGGTCGCTCCTTCCTGATTGCTGCCGGGCTATTCTTCCGGGGGGCCGGGCGGGGCGCTTGCGACGTCACCGATCTTTACCTTCTCCGGGTCGAAGCGCCGGGCTGCAGATGACATCGCGTCCAGCGCCTCGTCTGCCGTCATGGTTGCTCCACGGCGGAACCGCAGCGGGTTGAGGCGCGCCACGACGAAGGCCTTGAGGTAAGGGCTCGTGAAGCTCCGCTCCTTGAGTGCCGCCACGGCCGCGGCCACCAGGTCATCGAGCTCGAGGAGCTTTGACGCCCTCCTTGACCGGATCTGAAGCGCCTCGGAAATGGGCGACTCAAGGAACGCCTCCACCCGGCGGAGGACCGGATGATAGGCGCCTCCGCTGAAGCGGCCGCGCTGCTCGTAGGTCAGTCCCAGCGTCAGGAAGTCCGGCTCCTCGAACTCAAGTGCGCAGTCCTTCTCCAGCCGCGGATCGAGCTCCGCGAGGGAGCGCGCCATGCGCATCACTTCGAGAGACTTTTCCCGGAGGTTGTGTCCTTTTTCCGTGTTCATGGCGAGGATCTGGTAGGCGACGGAAATCTCGGGCACGACCACCGCAAGGATGGAGCGGGCGCCGAGCTTCCGCATTGCGGCGAGGCGGTGGTGCCCGTTCGGCGTCCAGAAGCTGCCTTCTGCCGTGCGAACGGCAATGATCGGGTCGAGGAACCGGCCCATGCGCCCGATGACATCGCCGAGTCTCGCGACGTGGGTGTCAGACAGGTCGCGCTGGAAAGGCGTTGGCACAACCAACTCCACGGGCAGGCTTGCCACCAACTGCCAGAAGCCGCCCATCGGGTCGCGGTACGCCCCGACCACCCCGCCGCCGCCTTCCTGGATTGCCTGGCACAGCGATTGGATTTCTGGCGGCAGCGAACCGCTGACCACCTCCGGAGCGGTCAGCCCTTGCGGTGCTGCCGGGCCCTTCTTGCGGCGCGGCTTGGCTGCGCGCTTCGGTGTCTCCGCCGACCTTGGTCGTCTGGCCATCGAGGATCCCCCTTGAGGAACAATGTAGCATGCTCCGCACTTCTGCATCGAGAACCGGTCGGAGCAGGTTTAGGGTATTCATCAGCAACGCAGCAGGCAAGAACTACACCGGAGAAAAGCCGCGCATCTCACATTGGATTTATTAGAGATAATTTCCAATCTTGACAATTGGTATCCAGATTACTAGACTTTGACTTTGGCGAGGTGCGCTCAGGCCGCGGTGTGCGAGCCGCCGGTTGTCGTGCCAGGGTTACGAGGCGCGCGGGAGAAAAAATGAGTACCGAAGCAGAAGAAATAGCAAAGCTTCGACTGGAAATAGAAAGGCTTTCTCATGACGCGGAGGATCTCCGCATCATGAATGAAAACACCATTGACCACAGCACGCAGCTGGAGAACACGCTGATCGAGCAGAACTCCCGGCTCGACCTCCTGAAAGACAAGATGAAGAAATTCCTTTCCCCCCAGCTCTACAAGGCGCTGTTGGGGGGGACCGCGAATGCGGAGATCATTCATAAGAGAAAGAAACTGACCGTTTTCTTTTCCGACATCGTGAACTTCGCCGCGATCACTGACTCCGTCGAATCCGAGATGCTTTCCGATGTGCTCAATCAATACCTCAACCGCATGGCCGAGATTGCCACGAAATGGGCGGGGACCATCGACAAGTTCATGGGGGATGGCGTGATGGTGTTCTTCGGAGATCCGGAGTTCACCGACGATGTCACCCACGCCCATAATTGCGCGCGGATGGCCCTGGAGATGCTCGCCGAGCTCTCCATCCTGCGGGTCCACTGGCGCGAGACGGGAATGTTCCAGCCCCTGCGCGTGCGCATGGGAATCAATACAGGCTACTGTACCGTCGGAAACTTCGGTTCGAGCAACCGCATGGAATACACCATCGTGGGAGGCCAGGTGAACATCGCGTCGCGGCTGGAGACCCTCGCGGAGCCTGATTCGATCTACATCTCCCAGGCGACGTATGCCCTCATCCAGGACCTGACCGAATGCGAGTTCGTGGACAACATATCGGTCAAAGGCATCCATTACCCGATCGAGGTCTATCGCCTGATCGGGATGAAGGGAGAGCAGGCGGCGTCCCTCCTTCAGCCGCTGAAGAACGGATTTCTCCTCCGGGAGATCTGCTTTGATCCGTCGACCGCGACCCGAGGGGAAAAGCAGTTGCTCATGAAGGCCCTCCGTTCGGCCGTGGAAATGGTGGAGAAAAGCGGAGAGGGAAAGAAGGCATGATCAGCACGACCGAAACTGCGCCTTCCAGAGGGCGCATCACCCTTCGGTTGCAGGCGCGCGACTTCAGCCGCGACTGGCGGCGCTACAACCTGGTGGCCAATTATGTGGCGGAATACACCTCCTACTTCTTCGAGCATAAGGACAGGGCGGAAAATGTCATTTCCAGCGTCTTGTACGAGCTGCTCGAGTACATGGTGGGAATGAGCCTCGATGACTCCGAGCTTGCCCTGGGATTGATCACGCGGGACGGCAGGCTGTACTTCGAGATCGCGACGAGCGGTGCCACACGCGAAGGATACGGACAGCACCAGGAGCTCCTGGCGGACCTTGCCCGCGGAGACCTGGACGGCCTGTACCGGCGAATGCTGGTTTCGGAGTCGGAGGGACAGGGGAGCCGGAGGTCGCTGGGGATCGCCATGCTCGCCCACGACTACCGGGCCGAGTTCTCCACCAGCGTGGACCGTGCCGGGGCGGTCGCCATGAGCGCTTCCATCGGCCACGACGAGATGAATCCATGACGATCAGCGGCGAACGATACACCATCAGCTTTGACCCTCTTGACCAGCAGGTGAACTTCGAGGGCTACGTCCGCACCACCAGCCTTGAGGACCTGAGCGCCATCATGGACTACCTTGTGGATCTTCACGGACGGCATGAAGGAACCATGAGCCTGAACTTCCGCAAGCTGCGCTACATGAACTCCTCGGGGCTGAAAGTGATTGCGAGCTTCCTGTCTTTTGCCAGCCGGTCCAGCAAGATGCGCATCAAGCTCATCGGCTCCAAGGTCATTCCATGGGAGGAAAAGTCCCTGGCGTCCCTGCGCTCCCTCTGGGACGGGGTCGAGTTCATGGTGGCCGACGAGCGCTTCTACGAAAGCCAGGGCATCATAGAAGACGAAGCCTTCATTCCTCTCCTGCGCAACCAGACCCGTCTCCTGTGGCCCCGCGAGAAGCCCGTTCTTGTCGAGCACGGGCTTCGCGAGGGCATGCGGGTGGCCGATATCTGTTGCGGATGCGGGGACGTGGCGCTGCTGATCGCCCGAGAGTTGAAACCCGGAATCGTGATCGGCATTGACCATTCGATGCCCGCCATCGACCACGCGAACCGCCTCCAGAGAGAGTTCAAGGTCGGCAACGCCGAGTTCCGCATGGGAGACGCCACGGCGCTGATGGTGGAGGACGAGGTGTTCGACTTCGTGCTCTGCCGCCTCTCCCTGCAGATTTTCAGCAGGCCCGAACAGATCCTCCGCGAGCTTCACCGGATCCTCCGTCCCGGCGGACGTCTCTACCTGACCGGGGAAGACTACGACCTGATCGTCGGCTGCCCCAACGAGGCCGAGATCCGCAACGTGTACGGCAAGGCCGGCCAGTACGGCCGAAAGATCGGGATGGACCTCTACAATGGCCGCAAGCTCTACGGGACCCTCATGGGCATGAAGATGAAAAACATCAAGGTGGACACAATCGATGCGGACAACCTGGGCTCCAACCGCCCTGTTTTCAGCGAAGTGATCGCGAGCTGGCGCCATTTCTCCGCGGAGACCATTGGGAAGTCGCTGGCCATCTCCGAGGGGGAGCGGACGGAGCTCCTCGCCGGGTATGATGCACATCTCTCCACGATCCGTCATCCTCACGGCTATACCAAGTGGAGCGTGGTTGCCGCTTCGGGGGAGAAACCGAAATGAAAGGAACAGGCATGCGCATCAGCTTCAAGGCAAAGCTCCTCTTCTTCACGCTGCCGATCCTGCTCATTCCGGCCTTCGGAATGGTGATCTTCTTTCTCAACAACTTCAATTCGCTCACGCGCTTCTCCCTGGAACGGAATGCCGCGGGGATCCGCCAGTCCAACCAGGAATACCTCACGAATCTCGCCAGCGACAAGGCGCGTCTCATCAGCCTCCAGTTCAAGCGCGCGGTGGACAGCCTCACCATCTTCGGAAAGGCCGCGCAGAAGATCATCGACAACTACGGAGAGCTCTCCCCCCTGGACGACGTCTACCGGACCCGTCTGTTCCACGATTCACTCATCCCCTACAAGGGGGCAATCACCAATCCAAAGTCCGACCCCGTGAATGTCCTGATCCCCCCCTCCCTGGCCTCGCGGGCACGAGCCCGCGGGTACCTGCAGACGAGCTCCCTGCTGAACCTGCTCATCGGTCCGGTGTTCGAGAGCAACGAGAACAATATCTTCGTGTACTTCGTCGGGGACCGCGAAGCCCCCGTCACGCGCGCCTTCCCGAACATCAACCTCGCCGAGGTGCTCGGGGATGGTCTGGACACCCTGTTCTGGAAGGATTTCTTCAAGGAGAATGTCCCCTACTGGGAGCGGTACTACACGGACAAGTCGCTGAGCGCGGCTGTCACGGCAGCAGTAGGAAGCCCTGTCACCTTTGACCCGCCGTACGAAGACGCGGCGGGCCAGGGCAAGATTTTTACCCTGTTCTACCCTTTGTGGAACTACTCGAAGAACCAGTTCGCGGGTGTGGCCGCGGCGGACGTGTCGCTGGCCAAGATACTTGCCAACGTCATGAGCGTGCACGTGGCCAGGACGGGGTACGCCGTGCTGCTCAACGGAGACGGCGAAATCATCGCAATGCCGGATCAGGCGGACAAGAGCCTCAAGGTGAAGACGGACACCATTGAAAGGAATGGCCTGAACTACTACTACCGGTCCCTTTCTTCCAGCCAGGACCAGGGGATCCGCAAGGTCTATGACGAGATCATGGGACACGCCTCCGGTTTCATTACCGTGCCCATGGATGACGGCCAGAGTCACGTGCTGGTGTACGCCAGCCTGGACCCCATCAACAATACCCAGTACAAAACCGACAGCTGGAAAGTCCTGATCAACGTCCCCGAGCGCGAGACCCTTGGAACGCTGTTCGAGACATACGGGGCCATCACGGCCCTGAACTCGCGCACCACGCTCCTCTCCCTGATCGTGGTGGCCGTCATCGTGGCGATCGTTACCCTGTTGACCTTCTTCTTTGCCGGCAGGATCACCCGCAATATCGGGCAGCTTTCACTGGCAGCGCAGAGGATCTCCCGCAAGGACTACAGCTACGACCTGCAGATCCGCTCCCGGGACGAAATTGGTGATCTCGGCGGCGCCTTCATGCAGATGAGCCGGGAGATCCAGGGCTACACTGCCCACCTCGAAGACCTGGTTCGCGACCGTACCGAGGAGTTGGAAAAAGCATTCCAGGAGATTACCCACCTCAACGGGAAGCTCAAGGACGAAAACCTGCGCCTTTCCGCGGAGCTCGACGTGGCCCGGCGGCTTCAGCTCATGGTGCTGCCCGGTCGCCAGGAGCTGTCCGCGATCAAGGACCTCGACATTGCGTGCATGATGAATCCGGCCGACGAGGTCGGGGGGGATTACTTCGACTGCTTCACCTCTGATGGCTCGGTGATGATCGGGATCGGTGACGTCACGGGCCATGGTCTGTCCGCCGGGGTCGTCATGATGATGGCGCAGACCGCCATCAAGACGATCTCCCTCATGGGAGAGTCGGACATGAAGCGCTACCTGTCCCTGGTCAACAAGGTCCTGTACAGCAACATCATGCGGATCGCCGATGACCGCAGCATGACCTTGTCCCTCATTGACTACAGGGACCGCACGGCGACCATCGTCGGCCAGCACGAGTCTGTCATCATCTGCAGGGCCGATGGGCGGCTGGAGGTGAAGGACACCAGGGAACTGGGAATGTTTGTCGGCTTCGAGCCGGACATCTCGAAGTTCGTCGCGGAGGTCAAGGTGTCCCTGGGCGCAGGTGACCTGATGGTGCTCTACACGGACGGGGTCACCGAGGCCGTGAACGGCACGAACGAGGAGTTCGGGCTTGCGCGGCTGTGCGACGTGGTGACAACCTTTCACGAGCGACCCTCCGAGGACGTCCTGGAGGCACTGCTCGAGCGGTTGCGGGCCCATATCGGCAAGGCCAAGGTCTATGACGACATTACTCTCATGGTCGTCAAACAGAGGTGATGGCGATGGCGGAAGGCACAACCATTCTCGGCAACTGGAACGAGGCGCCGGCAGGGGCCGAGCAGAGCATCTCCGTGCTTGGCCTGGACGCGGTGGACCTGTCGCAGAACTGGAGGCGTTGCAGCCTGAGTGCGGATTTCCTCGCCCGGTATTACTCCTACTACTTCCCCTACCGCGAGAAGGCGACGGACCGGATCAGTCGGGACGCCGCGGAGAACACGATTTCCTATATCCTCAACGAGCTGATCGAGAACACCGCCAAGTATTCAGATGCAACGGACAGCGGGGTCGAGGTGGCGGTCCGCCTGCGGGAGAACGACGTTCTTTTCCAGGTCTCCAACCACGTCACCGCGAAGCGGGCAGCAGAGTTCACGCGCCTCGTCTCGGACCTCCTGGGGGGCAACCCAGAGGAGCTGTACGTCGCGCAACTGGAAAAGAACACTGATTCCTCCGGTCTGGGCTACCTGACGATGATCAACGACTACGGAGTTTCCCTCGGCTTCATGGTCAAAAAGAAAGCAGATGATGTCTTTACCGTGAGCGTTCAGGCGTCGATGAAATGGAAGGAGGCGTGAGAGATGGAGCTCAGGGGTGAAGATTACGTCATAACGTATGTCGAGTCCCGGAACGCCGTGGAGTTCTTCGGGACCCTTCGGCTGCGCGATTCGGCGGATTACCGGTCTCTCACTGAAATGCTCGAGACCGCCCTTCGGGACGCCAAGGGCTCCATGGTCATGGATTTTCGCAACCTCCAGTTTCTCAACAGCGCAGGGATCAACACGATCAGCCGCTTTGTGATCACGGCACGAACGGCCAATACGACGCAGCTTCGAGTGCTGGGCAATCCCGAGATTTCATGGCAGCAGAAGTCGCTGGGCAACCTGCAGAAGCTCTGGGCAAAAGTCAGCATCGAGATTCACTAGGAGAGCCTTCCGCTGCCGGCTCACCCTCCAGGAGCGGCACATGACGAGATGGGGCATTATCGGCGCGGGCGAGATAGCCCGCGTGTTCGCCAATGGGGTGAGGTTCTCCCGAACCGGGAGAATCGTCGCGGTGGCAAGCCGGACCGAAGACCGGCGGGCGGCGCTCGCGGAGGACTTCGCTGTCCCCCGGCGTTTTTCACGCTACGAAGACCTCCTGGCGGACAAGGAAGTGGACGCCGTTTATGTCTCCGTCCTCCATCCCGACCATGCCCAATGGGCCATCTCGGCGGCACACGCGGGAAAACACGTACTCGTGGAGAAGCCGATGGCCATGAATGCACGAGAGGCAGCCGCGATGATCGAGGCTGCCCGGCAGAATGACGTCTTCCTGATGGAAGCCTTCATGTACCGC
>Ga0209777_10008740_pt1 | contig 11039 bp, 10 predicted proteins | sample FrelakmetHBP12HB_FD_187147 | JGI IMG/M metagenome (GOLD analysis project Ga0209777, IMG submission 187147) | Freshwater lake sediment microbial communities from the University of Notre Dame, USA, for methane emissions studies -HBP12 HB (SPAdes)... | ecosystem: Environmental > Aquatic >...
CGATCTGACCGTCGACGGCCTTGAGCCGGGTACGTGGCGGCTGGCGGTCGTGGCCTGCGACACCGCAGGCAACCGCCTGGCGACCGCGGCCGAGGTCAGCGTCAGTGTGGCGCCCGTGGCGCGGCCCGCCGGAAACTTCCGCGTCGCGTCCTACGGCGCGGCGTCCCGCACGGCAACGCTTGCGTGGGAGCCGAGCCCGGACGCATGAAAAAAGCCCGCCTGGGCGGGCTAGAGAAAGGACCGTGAAGAATGCCCTCGACCTATACGCCGAACTTGAACTTAGAGAAGCCCGCCCACGGCGAGCACGTCAACGATTGGGACGCCGTGCTGAACGCCAACCTCGACGCCATCGACGCTGCAGCCTGGAAGGTCCCCGTGCGGACCGCAGACCCCTCGTCGCCGGCCGAGGGCGAAACATGGGTCCGGTCGGACCTCACGCAACTGCGCATCCGCATCGGCTCAACAACGTACAAGGCAGACCTCGCAACGGTATAACGCACCGGAGCATGCCATGCTCACGTACCGGATGGACTTGACGAACTTCGTGCAGGGCGCCCGGGCTGGCGTGCGCGTCGCCGCCGGCGCGGGGCTCCGGGCCGACTTCATGGAGTTCTCGCCAGACGCCGACACCCTCGGCCTCTGGCACCTGCACCACGACGGATGCCTAGGCGAGGGCACGGGCCTGGAGGATGCCTCCGGCGGCGGCCATACCCTCGTCAACCACGGCGCCACGGCCCAGGAGGACGGTCGCCGGTTCGCCCGTAACGACGGCGATTACATGCAGGCGTCCTTTCCCGGCCAACCGGCGCGGTCCGAAATGACGCTGGAGGCCTGGGTGCGCGGCTGGGCCGTGCCGGCGGATTCCGTTGCGATCCTCGCAGCGCTGGTGTCGTCCGACCAAAACTCCTGTCTGCTTGTATGGGGGGGGCGTGCAAGCGAGCCTTCGGGATCCTGGATTGAGGCCTTCGCGTGGAGTGGCGAGGATCTCTTGCTAGCCACGTGGGCGGGAACGGCGGTCGATGCGCTGCTGGCCGCGGCACGAAGCTGGCACGTGGCGGCGGTCCTGGACACCTCCAGTCTCCTGCGGCTGTACGTCGACGGGCGCGAGCGCGCCGCGACCAGCGATCCGCCCCCAGCTCTCCCCGCCGCCGACTATGATTTGTACCTCGGCACGTTCCCGGAAACCTCCGATCAGTACCTGGACGCCGTGCTGGACGAGGTGCGGCTTTCGGGCAGCGCACGCTACGCCGGAACGTTTCCGGCCTCTCGCTTGGTCGCGTCCGGCACGTACACGGGGCTGACGTTCGACAGCGGCCGGCCGGGGGCCGTCTGGGTCGGCCTACCGTCCGGTCATGTGTTGCCCCAGGGCACCGCCCTGACGTGGGAGACCCGCGCGGCCGACGCAACCGCCGGCGCCGGCGAGCCCCAGGCGCCGTGGCAGGCTTACGACGGCACCCCGTCGTCCCTCCCGCGCGGCCGCCACTTCCAGTGGCGCGCAACGCTTGCCTCGTCGCCCGATAGGTTGGTATCGCCGACGCTGGAGAGCGTCGACGCCCTTGCAAGCGAAGCCGGCTACAACATCTATCACGCCACCGGCGCTGGTCCGGACCTGCTGGACCACGGCGAGCCTTGGGCATGCACCGGCCCCGGCATCTCGCAACTCGCAACCGGGCCGCTCGACGCCGCCGCGGTGCACTGGTTCTCCATCCGCCCCGTCGACGGCCGCGAGATCGAGAGCCCGATCGCGCAGGGCGAAGTGCGCCTGGAGTTGGACAGCCAAGGTCAACATGTCCCGAACCGGCCGACCGGCGTCCTGGCGCTGAGCGCTCGCCCTCTGCCCAGCGGCTGCGTAAAGGTCACGTGGAATTACCGTGTCGGCAGGACCGGCGTTCCGCCGCAGGTATTCCACATCTTCGGCGATGGCGGCAGCGGAAACATCAACTACGCAACGCCGCTCGTCGAGATTCCCTACCGTGCGTCCGAGACCTTCTACGGCTGGACAAGCGGCCAACTGGCCGGCGGCGGCGAGCATCAACTGGCCGTCCGCGCAATAGCGGCAGGCGGCGTGTGGGACGAGCAACCGGCGGTCGCACGCGTCACCCCTGACCTCGCAGCCCCCGGCGAGGTGGGCAACCTGGAAGCAGAGGTGATCCTGTGACCCTCCGAGCCAACGTAGCCGCCTGGTTCGCCGACGGCCCAGTCGTTCCCGGGACAACGCCGCCGCAAACCGAAGTTCTCCTGGACGGCATCGCCCAGCCGCGCCTGCGGCTGGACACAGTGGAATCACGTCAGGGCGCCGCCCCGCGAGCGTGGTTCTCGGCCGGCCTGGGCCGAGACGCCGAGTCCGGCGAGGACATGCGCGTGGAGCACCTCGCTCCGCAGGTGCGGCCGGGCGCGCTGGTCACTGCACGGCTCCTCCGGGGCGGTGTGTTGGCCGGGGCCGAGCGCCGAGACCTTGTGATCTTTGAAGGCCGTGTCTCGCGTGTCGATATGGGCCTTTGCTCCGAGGGAGAGGCCTTGCACTTCGAGGCCGATGACCTCGCAGCGGAACTCCTTCGCCGGCGTGTCGGAGGGCAGCGCATCCGAACGTCGGCTGACGAAGCCGCGGTGCTGGGCGGCCTCGAACTCGGCTTCAATCTTGACGACCGGGCCAACGCCTCCGCCACCCCCTACGACCCAGGCAGCGGCGAAGCCTACACCATTTTCGCCGCTCCGGGCGGAGGCGCCACCGCGTGGACGCTGGACGAGGCCGTCGCGCACCTGCTAGCCGAGTACGGCCGGTCCGAGGTCGTTGGCACGCCGCCGCCAGCCGAGATTCGGTCGGCGCTCGAGGCCTCCGTCCTGCGTAACGTCCGGCTGGAAGGCCGGACACTCGGCGAAGCGCTTGATGCCCTGCTGGAATTGGCCGGCGGCATGGTAACCGTTGCCGTTGAGCCGCACGAGAACGGCGTCAGCCGCCGGCTTGAGATTCTCATGCCCGACGGCGCACCCGCCTGTTGGCTCGCACACCAGCGCCTTGGCGGCCGTTTCGACCCTGCGGCAACGCAGTTTTCTGACATGGCCGCTACGATGCGTTTCGAGACTGCTCCCCGCCGGTACGCGGCCCGGGGAGACCGCAAGGTCTACGAGTCCACGTTTGAACTCGTGAAGGGCTGGGCGGCGTCGCTGGGGTCCAACAACCCGGAAGAACTCAACCCAAGCCAGAATCCGAACTTCGACGGCGTCCGCGATCTTTTTCGCAAATGGGTCTTGAACGAGAGCGGCGAGTACACGGAAGGCCAATACTACAGCGGGCCGGCGGCGAACCTCGGAACGCTTTTCGAGGGCGCGGCCTACTGCCTCCGCCGCCGGCGGTTCATCGAGTGCCTGTCGTGCGACGACCTGGGCCGCAGTTTCGGCGTCTACGTCGAGATTTCCCTCAACGGCGGCAGCACGTGGCGGCGAATGGCGATGGCCGCGCGGGTCCTGCGAGACGAGTGCGGCATCTACCTGACCGATGACCCCTTGCCCGCGTCCTTCATCATGGCGGCCATGCGAGGCCTCGTGAGGATTCGCGTAACGGCCGCCATCGAAAGCGATTCCTGCATCGTGGCCGAGCATGTCGCGCCGGGAACGTCGGAACTTCCAGGACGCACCCGCCACCTGAACGTGCCCGCCAGCTACCGCTGCCGGAAACGCGCGCCGACAAGCCGCTTCTACGGCAACGCGCCCGCCGACGAGACCGACGACACCCAGCGGCTTCAGGAGCTTGTCAATGCCGCCTACGAGGCGGACCGGAGGTGCCCGGTCCCGGCGCACATCGAGGTGCCTTACTTGGCGCTGGGGTACCGCGTGGGCCAGCGGTTGCTCGGCGTCCAGGGGCGGCATCTGGATTTCGCCCGCCGGGAGAGCAGCTACGAATCGGCCCCCATGGTGAAAAAGGTCCGTTGGCACTTTGCGCCGACGCCGCGGACGGAGTTGGAACTCGAGTAGCCCCGGCGTGCGAGGATGCGAACATGGCAGAGGACCGACTGAAGATTCTCGGGCTGGATGCAGCGCTCCTCAGGCAGGAGGAGCGCGAGGCGATGCTGCCGCGGTCGGCGGAAGGACGCAACGAGGTCAGCCCGGCCGCGCCGACTTATCGGCTCCTGTGGTGCCAGATCGCTTCGGGCGCGCCGGGCGATCCGCCCGACGAGCGTTACTACGCCGACGAGGTCCGCCCGCAGGGGGCCGGCAACAGCGGCCATGTTGAGTGGGAGCCGGTGCCCGGGGGGCTGCAGGGCATCGTGGTTCACAACATCGCCGAGACGGGTCCCGGCAGCCACCTCTTGCCAGAGGGCCTGATTGTCCGCGTCGAGGAGCGGCTGGACCGCAGCGAGCCGCCCGAAATGGTGTGCCTGGCCTACGTAGAAGTGCAGCAAAGACGCATCGCCCGAATCGTCTCTTATGACACCGGCTCTTATAGCGTCCAGCCGGTTCGCCTGGAAACAGGCGGCTACGTCGACGACGGGCCGACGCTGTCCGGAGTGCCGAACCTGGGCGAACTCTGGCCGGACGAAGCAGGATACATGGGCGGCCCGGCCGGCTACGACCGCTACATCGAACTTTTCCCGACAGCCGGCGGCTGGGCGTTCATTCTGCACCCGCCGCGCATGGTGTGAGAAGTCAACAGTCCCGAACCACGAGGGTGTGCCCGATGCCTTGGACCTCCGACCGCTGGCCGCCTGCAAAGGCCGACGCCATCGACACCGACACCATTATGAACGAGCTGCGCGCGGCCCTGGTCGAGCGAGACAGCCTCGTTCCCGCCGGATATGTGCCGGCGGAGTTCAGCCGCTGGGATCCCCTGCGCGGAACGCCTGCGGGAGGCGACTCGCCGCCCTGGCCGACCGTCGCAAACTTCCAGTACGAGATCCAAGAGATGCTGCTCCTGGCCTGGCCCCTGCAATGGTGGGACCCCGGGCGCAACACCCTCTACGTATTCGAGAACCTTTGCCAGGACGCTTTCGCCAGGAACACCTGGACGTACGACCTGACGGCGACGGACGAGCAAGGCGCCCCGATCAACCGGTGGACGCCCGCGGCCGCCGGCCTGTTCGGCGAACTGTACCATGCGATCAACCAGTTGCATCATCTTCAGGTAGCGCCGGCGATCTCCGAGAGCACCCGCCGCGACAGCGTATACAACCTGACGTTCGGCATCAGTTCATGGCCGGACGACCGGGCGGCCACGCTGGCCCTGTTCGACGGCGAGGACGACGGGCAGACGGTGAATCTTGCGTTCCTCGTCGGTCTGGGCGGCGAGGTGTTCGACGACGGGTCCACCCAGCAGTGGGTGCTGGAGTCCCGGGAATTCCGGATCACGTTCGCGACGGGGGCGCTGGCCGGTTACGAGGTGACCGGGGCATGGCTGGACTTTTCGACCGAGGCGCCGGAGGGCTCAGCGGACTTCTCCGACACTTTCACGGCCGAGGCCGCCGTAGACGGCGGCGCCACCCTCGGCGCCTTCCAGTCCGGTGATTACGGCCCAAAACGGTTTGAGGTGCCGGCCGGTTCGGTTCGCACCGACGCCGACACCGTCTTCGTCATCCGGTCGGCGCGCGGCGACTACGAAGACCGGTCCGCATGGGACCCGAGCGGGCCGAACTATACGTCCACTTATCGCGAAGGGTTGGCTGTGACCGGCCCGATCCGCCTCATCGTGGAGGTGAACTTTGAGTACCACGGCTAAGCCCCCGAAGAACCCAAGCCCCTACGTGACGCGAGACGTCTGCGAAGCGCTGCACGGCGAGCAGAGCAGCGCCAACGAGCGCACGTGGGAGGAGATCCGAACACTTCGGCGGCTGGTGATTCTCCTGGTCGTGGGCGGGCAGTTGTTCTCGGGCGGGCTGAATGTGGCGGGCCTCGCTTACTGGCTCGAGCAGCACTCGGCCCAACCTCACCCCGCGACGATACAGATGCTGGCCGCTGCAAGGGCCGAGGTCCGGGAGGACCTGCGAGATCTGAGGCGCGAAGTGCGAGAGTTGGCGGCCACCGCCCTGAATCGGCCTGAGGCCGGTCCCCCGACCGGCCAAAGCAAGAAAGGAGACGCATCATGACTCACGCGACGAGAAGTTCCTGGCTCGCCCTTGTGCTGGCGGTGCCGGCCATCCTCGCAGGCTGTTCCGCCCCGGCTGCCCTGGAGCGCAGCCAGCGCCTGCAACTGGCCGCCATGACCCAGTACCGGGACGAAATGGCTTCCTACCACGAGAAGGTCAAGTTGCAACTGGAGGCGGACAAGCGCGGGGAGTTGGACGCGGCCCTGACGGCGTCCATGACGCAGGCGGCCGACGCCAACGGCCGCATCGACGCCAAGGCCGCCCTCGAGAAGGTCCGCAAGCGCCTCGACCTTGAAGAGGAGTTCCGCACAAACCTCGCGCGGCTGGACGGCGAGTTCCGCCAGCGCCAGGTAGCCATCGAGCGAGCCATCGAACTGGCACGCGACACCGTGGACCTGGTGGCCGACTACAACCGCCTCGGCGTGCTGATCCGGAGCCTCTTTGTGCGCGAAATCGACGCCGCAGAGAAGGTCCAGAACTACGAAACCGAAAGGAGCACCTCCAATGCAGGAAGCCCAAGCGAACCTGAAGCAAGCAGCCGTTGATTTCCTGGAAGCGGCCCAGACGGTCGCCGCCAGTGCCGCGAAGGAGTCCACCGACCCTCTCGACCACGTCGACACCGGCCTCTTCGCGCTGGGCGACCTCAAGCCGGCCATCAGCGAAGAGGAACTGGCTGAACTGAAACGCAGCCTGGCCGGCGAACGACTCCTCCCCGCAGCGGTCTTGGAACTGGTCGCCCTCGCGCGGCAGGTGGCCGCGGCGCTGACGGCCACGTGAACACGGTAACACTCACCCACTGCAAGAACGAAAGAAGGAGCAACGTCATGACAGAACTCGTGCGAAGCAAGAAGATGATTCTGAGCCTGGTGGGCATTGCCGCCGTGGTGGCGCTGGTCCTGGTCAACCGCGACCTGGAGACCGTAAAATGGGTCGGCGGCTTCATTGCGGGGATCGTTGCCAGCCTGAACCTGGGCCAGGGCCTTGCAGACGGCCTGTCCGATGGGCGAACAAGCGCCGGGGGCGGGGCTCAGTGAGAGCGGCGCGGCTTGACAGAAGCGGCCTCGCGCGGTAGAGTTATTTGTGACGCATATCACTGTGCGGCTTCTTGCGGATCGTACTTACAACCCGCAAGGGGCGGTTCTTTCACGAAATGTGCGCCGGCCGTGCGTATATCTCCAGGGGGAATAAGCGCGCAGGTTCTCTCGACACGTCGCGAACAGGGCAGCGGGAAACACAATGCCCACACTGGCAGTTGTTCAAGGGCCGGATCACGGAAAGGCCTTTGACGTCAACGGGAGTACGCTCGTCATCGGGCGAGACCCGTCGTGCGACGTTCCGTTGCGCGATCCGGGCATCAGCCGCCATCACGCCCGCATGGAGCTCCGGGGCGACCATTACGTCCTGAAGGATCTCGGCTCAGCCAACGGCACTTACGTCAACGGGATGCGCGTCACAGAATCGAGCCTCCAGGCAGGAGACCAGATCCGCCTGGGGAACACCATCCTGGCCATGGGCGCGCCGGAAAGCACCGTGCTCGAGCAGGGCGGCCTTCCTATCCGTGTCGATACGGAGGGGAAGGTTGACAGTTCCATCATGGCGACAACCGCCGCCAGCGGCGACCCTCACCTGGCTTTTGCGGGCGGCGAGAACCTGGCCGAGATGCGCGCCAGCCTGGTCGGCCTGGCAGCTCTTTACCGCATCGCCGAAATGCTGGCCCACGATTACGACATCGACCGCCTCTTGTCCGGCGTCATGGACATGATCTTCGACGTGGTCGACGCCGACCGCGGCTTCATCCTCCTGAGGGACGAGCATAGCGGCGCCATGGTGCCCAAGGCGATCCGCTACCGCGAGGACCTCATCGAGCAGATCCGCCGCGAGCAGGCCGCCGAGCAGACCCATCCGGTCGCGCCTGAGGGGGCGGGCCCGGAGAAATCCCGCATCACCGTCAGCCGCACGATCATCAACTACGTGCTGAAGCGCGGCGAAGGCGTGCTTTCGACCAACGCCATGCAAGACCAGCGGTTTGAGGAAGGCGAGAGCGTCCAGGACTTCGGCATCCGCAGCGCCATCGCCGTTCCCATCAAGAGCCGCAACGAGATTCTCGGCGTCATACACGTCGACACGCACGTCAGCCAGGGGCAGTTCTCGCCGGAAGACCTGAAGCTGATGGCGGCTATCGGGTACCAGACAGGTCTGGCGGTCGAGAACGCGCGGCTGATGGCCAACCAGGTCCAGCAGGAGCGCCTGGCGGCCGTGGGCCAGGCGATCGCCAGCCTGTCGCACTACACCAAGAACATCCTTCAGGGCATCCAAGGCGGTTCACACGCCATCGAGAACGGCCTGACGCGCGTGGACGTGGGCGCGGTCGGCCAGGGCTGGGATATCGTCCGCCGCAACCTCCACCGCATCAACAACCTCGTCCTCGACATGCTATCTTACAGCCGCCAAGCGCCGCCGAATCTCGTGAAGACCTCCGTCAACGCCGTGATCCACGAGGTCGCCGAACTGGCCCAGCCGGCCGCGCTGGAGAAGAAAATCGCGCTCAGCACCCAGTTGGACGCCACGCTGCCCGAGATCAACATCGACCCCGACGGCCTGCACCACGCATGCCTGAACATCGTCAACAACGCTATCGAGGCGGTCGCGCCGCTGACGGGCAAGGTCGAGGTCAGCACCCGCCTTTCGCCCGCCGCCAACGAAGTCTGCATAACCGTGGCCGATAACGGTCCGGGAATCCCTCCGGAAGAAGAGCCGAAGATTTTTCAGGCCTTCTATTCGACCAAGGGTCAAAAAGGGACCGGCCTCGGCCTCGCCGCCGCCAAGAAGATCGTCGAAGAGCACAACGGGCGAATTGTCGTCAAGTCGCAGCCCGGCCAGGGAGCTTCCTTCATCATCCGCCTGCCCAGGAAATAAGGCCCGCGTTGATAGCTCGCTTTTCGCTTTTCCGCGTGGTAAATTGCCGGCTCGCGGTGCGCAAATGGTGCTGCGCCGCACAGGGAGAGCACGGCCATGAGAAGCTGGATCGTCACGGTGCCCAGCGGACTGGCGGGATGCATCGCGCTCGCCTTGGCGGCCTTCGCGGCACCATCCGATGAGCCGGCGGCCGCAAAGGCCCCCAGCAACCACATTTCGTTCAGCGGAGTCTTTCCGCATCTGGCCGTTACCAACGGCGGCGCGAGCGAGGCCGGCATCGGCGCCGTCATGCCCTGGGCGGGCAAACTTTGGTTCCTCACGTACCCGGCCCACCAGTTCAAGGGCAGCAACGACAAGCTGTACGAGGTCGATGCGGCACTGAACCTGATCGCCAGACCGGAGAGCGTCGGCGGCACGCACGCCAACCGGATGATCCACCGCGAGTCCAACCAACTCATCATCGGCCCGTACTTCATCGACGCCAAGGGCAACGTACGGGTCATCTCGCCGGCAGTCATGCCCGGACGCCTGACGGCCGTCGTCCGGCACCTCACGGACCCCGCCAACAAGGTCTATTTCGCCACCATGGAACAGGGGTTCTACGAGGTCGACGTCCGGAGCCTCGCGGTCAAGGAACTCCACAAGGACCGCAACGTCGGCGGCAAGAATATGCTGCCCGGCGTCCACGGCAAGGGCTGCTACACGGGCCAGGGCCGACTCATCTACTCCAACAACGGTGAGGGCGGCGTGCTGGCCGAGTGGGACAGCGCCAAGGACCTCGGCTCGCCCGGCGCATGGACGATCATCGACCGCAACAAGTACACCGACATCACCGGCCCCGGCGGCATCTATGGCGCGCCCGACGACGCCGCGCCCGTCTGGGCGATCGGATGGGACGCCAAATCCGTGCTTCTCAACGTTCGCGACGGCAGCAAGTGGACCCGCTTCCGCCTGCCGAAGGCCAGCTACACCCAGGACGCCGACCACGGCTGGTACACCGAGTGGCCGCGCATCCGCGAAGTGGGCGGCGGCCATGTGCTGCTCAACATGCACGACATGTTTTACGACTTCCCGAAAACCTTCCAGCCCGGCAGGACCGCCGGCCTGCGCCCGATCTCGACATTCCTCAAGATGGTCGTCGACTACACCGACTGGAACGGTCGCCTGGCGATGGTCGATAATGACGCCTCGCGGCAGGGGAACCCCATCCTCGGATGCCCACAGTCGAACGCCTGGTTCGGCCGGTGGGAGGATCTGCGCGGCTTCGGCCGGCCCGCAGGCTGGGGCGGCCCGTGGGTCAAGGACGCCGTGAAGGCCGGCGAGCCCTCGGAGCCCTTCCTCCTGGCGGGTTTCGAGCGGCGCGTTGTGCACCTGCTGCACGATGCGGGCGCGCCGGTCGTCTTCACGCTGGAGACCGACGCCGCCGGCGACGGCAACTGGGCGAAACTTACGTCCGTGACCGTGCCGGCGAGCGGCTACGCGCACTACGTCATCCCGCCCGAGGCCGCCGGCGAGTGGATCCGCTTGAAGACCGACCGCGATGTGAAGTCCGCCACCGCCTACTTCCACTACGCCTCGGGCGGGCAGGCCGCCGACCCGGCGATGTTCCAGAGTCTGGCCGCCGCAGACCAGACCGCACGGCGGTCCGAGGGCATCCTCCGGCCCGCCGGTGGCGAGGACATGGTTTTGCAATTTGCGGCAACGGTCACCGACAACTCCGGCAAGGCCGGCGAGACCGGCTACTACGTGATGGACGCCGACCTGAAGCTCCGCCGCACGAATGACCCCGCCGCCGAGAAAACGCTGCGCGAAAAGTGGGCGCCGAAACAGGACTTCGAGGTCGACGCCGCCTCCGTCATCGCCAAGGACAAGAAGGGCAACCGGTACCGCCTTCCGGGGGGCCCCGACGCCCTGAACGGCCCCTCCGCGGCAGGCTGGCCGCGCGGTGTTCGCGAGATCGTCACCGAGCGGAACATGCTCAACGCCTGCGGCACGCTCTACGAGTTGCCGCGCGACGACGGCGGGGGAATCCTCAAGGCCCGCCCG
>Ga0209777_10008741_pt1 | contig 11039 bp, 7 predicted proteins | sample FrelakmetHBP12HB_FD_187147 | JGI IMG/M metagenome (GOLD analysis project Ga0209777, IMG submission 187147) | Freshwater lake sediment microbial communities from the University of Notre Dame, USA, for methane emissions studies -HBP12 HB (SPAdes)... | ecosystem: Environmental > Aquatic >...
ATGCTCAGTAAACACCCCTGTAATTAACCGTGGAGACAAGGTTATGCTTACAATTAATCTGTCAGCATGCTTCTTTGGTCTGCCAGAGAGAACCGACATATGGGGCCAGGTCATTCCTGAAGACGGATCGCCCGGTATCTTTTCATTCAGAACACCAGTTGCATACACATCCGACGTATACGACATGTATTAAAACTAGAGAAACAAAAAATAAAACCATTTGTTTGTGTGGCGAATAGACCACACAACAATTTTTAATTTTTTTAAATGAATTTTTTGCTAAATTCAATTTTTCTTGTTATTTCGCTTCCTTGTTAAGAATTGTAGTTATCTATTTTCATTTTTAGCATCATGAAAGATATCCGTGTTCCAATCGAAGATTTTGAACCATAGGTTTTTATTCTCTATTTTGTTTTCAGGTATAAAGGATGGGCTCTCTTTTGGGTGCCTAAAAATCTTATTTATTGGGAGGTGAAAGAGTTAGAATCTCTTTAAAGAGGGGGCTGTTAACTGATAATAAAGCTGCTATCGGCATAGGTGAGATGATAATTTTTATTGCGATGATTCTAGTAGCCGGGATAGCCGCCTCTGTTATTATTCAAACTATGAACAGCCTCCAACAGCAGGCAATGCAAACAGCTGAGCAAACCGTTGGGGAGATATCCAGTGGTTTGAAAATAACTCAAATAAGCGGCTATAACAATAGGTCAAAAATTACACAGCTTGCTATTTTTGTAACCCCCACTGCAGCTTCTAGAGATATAGATCTAACCTATACATATATATCTTTATCAGATACGAATAATCAAGTCGTTCTAACATATAATGGTAGTTGTTTTAGCCGCAGCGTCTCAAAAGGATTATTTGGCACATTAAACTCAAGTAATCTTACTGCTACGAGCTATGGTGTTATGGTAATAAGAGACGTTGACAATTCATGTTCGTCCATCACACCAAATATAAACAACGATGATTTAGTCGTTATATTGATAAATACATCCAAATGTTTTTCAGGTATATCTAAACGCACAGAAGTAACTGGAAGCGTGATACCAGAAAAAGGAATCTCTGGATTAATAGGTTTTACTACACCCAGTGCCTATGTTGACACCATCATTGAGTTATATCCATAAAAAAGGCATCGTTAATACAAAAATCTAGTTTTTATCTTCCAAAAAAGATTTTGGCGATATCATACAAATCCATATCAACTAACTTTGGTATGGAAACAGCATCCTTAAGCTCAACAGGTATAATTTTATCGCCTTTCAAGGCTACCATTTTTCCATAGTCACTATTTTTTATCAACTCTACAGCAGCAACACCAAATCTTGTAGCTAAAACACGATCATGAGCGGTAGGAGTACCTCCTCGTTGTACATATCCAAGGACAGTAACTCTCGTCTCCACATTCATGCGCTTCTCTATTTCCTCTGCTAAAAAATGCCCGATTCCACCCAGTCTGACGTGACCGAAATCGTCTTTCACATTATTTTTCGTGATAAATGTTTCCATGCCTTTGGGTCGTGCTCCCTCTGCCACCACAATGATGCTAAATTTTTTACCACGTCCATATCTTTCTCTAAGAAAACCGCAGACTTCGTCTATATCGAAGGGTACTTCAGGGATTAATATCTCGTCAGCTCCGCCAGCGATACCTGCTACCGTTGCAATCCATCCTGTATGTCTGCCCATAACTTCTAAGATCATCACTCTATGATGCGACTCAGCAGTTGTATGTAGCCGATCTATGGCTTCAGTGACAATAGAAACAGCGGTATCGAACCCAAAAGTATAATCCGTACATGATAAATCATTATCTATTGTTTTTGGGATACCAACGACAGGCATGCCCATCTGATATAGTTTCAGGGCTACACTTAAAGTATCATCCCCACCGATAGCTACAAGAGCATCAATTCCAAATTTTTTAATATTCTCAATAATTTTATTCGCATCCTCCTCATTTTTAAACGGATTCGTCCGTGATGTACCAATAATTGTACCACCTTTTGGTAGAATTCCAGAGACAGAATAGTCTGTAAGCAGTTCTATTTCACCGTCGATCAGTCCTTTCCAACCATTTTTTATACCGATAATTTCCCAATTGTACTGTATAGATTTTCTTACCACTGCTCTTATCACAGCGTTTAATCCCGGGCAATCTCCTCCCCCAGTAAGAATTCCTATTCTTTTCATGAAGCTCTTGACCTTTTTTAAATTAAAAATTAATTATTATGTTAACCTCTCCAACCTTTTATCAGCAATTCTCTTTTAATATTTTCTACAATAATCGATGTAGTTCTAAATTAGTAGCCTGTTATAAAATGCCTTTTATGAATACATCTACAATTAAACTAGTGATAGCCACAATCCATACGAAGGGAACAAAAAAGAGCAGCGTAACCAAAATGTGGCTGCCTCTCATCGTTCTTAAAGTAATAGCCAATAGAAAACAATGTGCTACCAAAACAAAGAATATTATGATAAAACTATTGGCATAAACATATGGGGGGACAGTATTAAGCAATCCTCCCAATCCTGTCCCAACATTTCCCAGCCCTTCAGTATTAAACGGATTGCCGGTTTGTATCATTATATCATTGAGATATCTACCTATTACAAGTGAAATATATATGCAGAAGGCTATGCCAAATGTAATTCCTGCAAATAATGCTCCAGTGGTACTTATAATCGTTAGTTTTTTAACACGTAAATCCCTAATTTTTCTAATGTTTTCGGCTATCATACTTGAAACCTTACGTGGATTTGCCGCCGCATAAGTTGCCTCTCTGAACATTTCGCTGGATCGTTGGATATAATTACTTCCAGTATCTACTCCAAACCATTCCCAAGCCACATCATCATCAATCCTTGTTCTTAACCTTTTATAAAGATTTCTTATGTGCTTAGTTAAAACTCCATAGTCCTTTTCGCTTAAATAATAAACTGACTCGTTTATCCTTCCCCCCCTCATTGTAGATATGGAGCCAAGGGCCGGCAGGAAACCTAGGAAATTAACCTCTTTTCTTGTAATATCTCTTTCTTCCATTAATATTTTAACACCAGGAACCAACAATGGAGTTATAGATATTGCAACCATGATTTCAAACGGGATCATCTTAATAAAAGGAATAGATAAATTACCATATTTTGCAAAAAATAAGGCAGATCCAAGCAATAAACTCGCCAACAGGCAGGACTTAAATAGCCTGTTTAAATCAATTTCCATTTCTCCTTTCTCGCCAGTACGATGCCATATCTCGTCTGCTGGGACCATGGCTCGCAATAAATATAGTAGCATCCCTTCACTGATTAACAACATGAATGATGATAGGTAGATAAACAGGTTCATATCTTGGGCGCCTATTATAATGGGTAAAACTATCCCTAAACACATAACAAATATAATGGCAATGAGCAAGCTTACATAGACCTCGTTGAGAATGAGAATATTTTCATTGCTATTTTCATACATAGTCTTATATTCTTGCAAAACAGCCCCTTGTTCTGTTTCGATAAATTCTCTATGGTCCACACCACTGTCAAGACTTTGTGAAAAACGATCTAAAAAATCCTTGAGTATTTTACTTGATGTTCTCTCAGACACAAATCGAAAACTTTTTGAAAGAGGTAAATGCCATTGGGTAGAAAGTACGCTTATTCTTTTCAATTCCTTGCCAAGACTGCCATATGCCTTTTTGCCGCCGAGAACATTGATTATGTCCTTTAGAGATAGATCTGAGATGGCTAGAACTCTGAGATGTGTTATAAAAAAAAGCATTTTACCGTTTATGTCCGCCTCTTTATTTTTCCAGCTTATGAAAGGATAGAGAACCCCGAGGAGTATCGGGATTGTCCCTCCCACTATAAACGTGATGGGATTTAGATTCAAAGGCACTGGAACGACTAGTCTTAAAATAAAAGGTGTACAAAAGACCAATACCCCCATGAAGATCAGTGGGAGCAAAATTTGTTTGAAGTATTTTTGTGGTTCGTCAAGACTCATATAAGCTATTTTAAACTGTGATGATAAATCTTGTTTCTTATCATCTTTTTTCTTTTCCGCTCTTTTTAATTTTTTCAATTTCTTCTTTTCTTCTGACATTTTCTTTCACTAAATTGATATGGGTAATCCCTTTTCCCCCTCTCTGTAGAAAGTCCAAATAAACTGCACTACCTCGTAATAATCCATTATTTCCTCCTCAACCATTCTATCAAGTATTTGCTTTCTCCGATCATATTCTTGATAGATCTCAGCTGTGTCAATATATCCTGCGTTTTTTGCTATCTTCTCTTCTAAAATGTAACTATTTCTATTTGCCTTGAAAAGATGTCTGTCGTCAATTGGATCCCATTGAAAAGCTGTTCGTGCCATCACACCATCCACTTCTCTGTTATATCCCTCAATCTCTTCCAGGCTAGTACATCTTCTAAGTTTTTTTCCTTTTCTCTCCAAAGCTGATTGTATCAAGACGACGTCAAGATTATCCATAAATGTCTTTGGTACGTTGATTGGATCACCTGTAAAACGTTGTACAACCTTCGTTAAACTACCCGCGTGAAAGGTTGTTATACATGGATGTCCTGTCTGCATGGCCTGAAACACAATATTTCCCTCTGCTCCTCTAACTTCTCCAGGAATTATATAATCGGGCCTTGACCGTAGCGCAGCTTTCAATAGATCGAATAAATCTACCTGCCCTTCTTTAGGTCCTGTTGTCTTTGTAAGCAATCGTTGCCAGACGGTATGAGGTACCGTAAGTTCAGGTGTAGATTCAGCAGTAAATATCTTTTTTTCAGGTGGTATAAATGGAATTATTGCATTCATGGTAGTGGTTTTTCCGCATGCAGTTTCACCACAGATAAAAAAACTCCTTCCGTATTGCGAACAAAGCCATAGATACGCACCAATTCCTGAGCTGATAGTTCCCCATTTTATAAGCTGTGTGATACTAATTGGAGTCTCAGTAAATTTTCTGATAGTCATACTGGGACCTTTTATACTCACTGCACTGCTGTATATGATGTTGCCTCTACTACCATCAGGCATAATTCCATCTACAATGGGCTGTCCCTCACTAACAGGACTACCAAGTTTCTCGCTGAACTTGCGTACAAAAAGTGGCGCATCATCCTTATTTATCTCGATGTTGGTTTTGATCATCCCAAAAACTTTGTGGATAAGATGAATTTTCTCTCCGGATATAACGTGTACATCTTCAAGATAAGGGTCTCTCATAAAAGGTTCAAGCGGACCACTACCAACTAGATTCCTAATTAGGGCATATTCGATATTATTTTTTTGAAATGAAGTAACTTTTAACTTATCAGCTTTACCAAACTTACCAAAAAAACCTTTTTTTGTCAAATCAATATCAACTGCTTTTTCATCTATTACCACACTCTCGTCAATGAGCTCTCTAAGAACTTCCCTTAGTTCATCATCGGTAACGACACTTTTCTTTTCGGGTGCTCTTTTCACTATCACCTTTAGTAAATTATCAAGTGTCTCTTTCTCCGACTTACTCAACTCGGGCTCAATAGCATGATATTCTACTTCATCCATGTCCTTTGTTTTGTATATATGTATGAAAACAGAGCCTTTTGCAGGATATATCAGGTTAGGATATTCTTCATCTCTTGCTTCAAATGGTAATACAGTGTAAAAAACAGGGTTGCCAATTTTTTGTTTTACATTCTCAACATATTTCTTTAGATGAGAATACTTCTCAAGCAATTGTTGTACGTCATCTTTTTCCATCTCTGTCATTTTTTCTCCTAACTAATTATAGTGTACTGCTTGATTCTTTGGAATTTACAATCTATTTTCCCCTTCCAGTTTCCTTCTTTATCTCGTTGTTAAATCGCACAGTCATTTTTCTTTTAATATTTTAACTGCTACACCGTTATAGGTAATGCTTTCTCCCCTTCTCGGTAGAAAGTCCAAATAAACTGCACTACCTCATAATAATCAAATATTTTTTCTTCTACCATTCTTTCTAGAATATGTTTTCTACGATCATACTCGTCATAAATTTGCATAGGATCTGCATATCCTGCCATTTTTGCTATTTTCTGTTCCAGGATGTAACTATTCCTGTTTGCTCTGAATACAAGCTTATCATCTCCTGGATTCCATGCGAAAGCCGTTCGTGACATTATGGCATCCATCTGCCTGTTATATCCTTCAATTTCATTTACTGAGAGAACTCGCCTGACTCGCCCTCCTTTTCGATCCACAGCCGATTGTATCACGACGATGTCAAGGTTGTCCATAAACGTTTTAGGCACGCTGATGGGGTGCCCTGTAAAACGCTGTATAACTTTCGTTACCGAACCCGCATGGAATGTCGTTATAACTGGGTGTCCTGTTTGCATGGCCTGGAAAACAACCCTTCCTTCTATCCCTCTGGTTTCACCTGGTATTATATAATCTGGTCTAGATCGTAGCGCAGCAATCAGAAGATCACCTAGTTCTACGTGTCCCTCTTGTGGCCCTGTCGTTCTTGTCAGCAACTGCTGCCATACCGCATGAGGTACGTGTATTTCGGGTGTAGTCTCAGCAGTATAGATCTTTCTATCGGGCGGTATAAATGGTATTATGGCATTTGCAGTTGTGGTTTTACCCGACGCGGTTTCACCACATATAAACAGGCTACGACCATATTGTAAACAAAGCCATATGTATGCACCAAATCCCGCATCGAAAGTTCCCCAGTTTATAAGTTGCGTTACACTAAAAGGAGTCTCGCTAAATTTTCTAATAGTCATGGTAGGGCCTTTCATACTTACGTCCTTACTATGTATGATATTTACTCTGCTACCATCGGGCAATGTACCGTCGGAGATGGGCTGCCCTTCACTAACAGGACTACCTATTTTCTCGCTGAATTCCTGAGAAAATGAAGAGGCCCATTCCTTATCGATATTTACATTCGTCTTTATCATCTCAAAAACTTTGTGGATAAGATGAACTTTTTCACCAGTTATAACGTGAACATCCTCAATATATGGGTCTCTCATAAAGGGTTCAAGTGGGCCACCGCCTACTATGTCCTTGGTTATATCGTACTCTAGATCCATCTTTTCTGCAGGGGTAACTCTTATTTTATTGCCCCTTAATCCATCTAAAAAACCTTTTTTCGCCGAATCAGCATCGCCCGCTCTTTCATCTATGATGGTGATTTCATTTAATGCTTCTTTGATAGCTTTTCTCAGTTCATCTTGAGTTCTGATGTCTGTTTTTAGATGTGCTTTTTCATACAAAATCTCTAGAATCTTTTCACGTTTCTTTTTTTCGTTTTCGTTTAATGTAGGTTCGATAGCATGATACTCCATTTGATCCATGTCCTTTGTTCGATAAATATGTACAAAAACAATACCTTTTGTAGGATAAATTATATTGGGAAATTTCTCTCCCCTAAGATCACGAGTTACCTTATTATAAAAAACAGGCCTTTCCATTTTTTTTTGTATTTCTTCAAGATATTTTTTAAGATGAGGATTTTCATTTAACAGTTTTTCCTCTTCTTCTTTTTCCATTCTTGTCATTTTTCCATTTCACCTTAGAATGCAACACCACTTGTTTCAATTGTCAGTCCTACGCCAGGTCTTACAGAAAAAGTAGTCAAAGGTTCGTATTTATAACGTGCACCATTAAATTTTTCAAGATAAATATTGTGAACTATGCCAATTCCTGGCATAGTTTCTCGTGAAACTTTAAAATGAATATCCGAAATCATCTGAAAAGCATTGTGTATCTCTGCAGGCCACTCGTTGGGATTTCCTGTTACAATTATTATCTTGCCTGATCCCTTTAATCGATTAAAAAAACTGGTAAGATCAACCAAATTATCCTTGTTTAAGCTTTCATTAAGGAGAGTGGAAAGCGAGTCTATAAATATAATATCTGGATCAAAAAGCTTTTTGCAAGACAATAACCCATCAAGAAATGTATTTTTTGGTAGGGTCTCGGCTAGCATAACTTCCGTTGATATAAAAAAAAGTTTACCTCTCATCAGATAGCTTCTAACATCATATCCAACAGACGCCGTCTGTCTAAGGAAACTCTTAATAGTATACTGGGTGGAAACATAGGAACATGTAGATCCATTCTTCAAAAAACTATAACAAAATCTTTGACAAAAAATACTCTTGCCTGTGCCCTCTTTACCCTCTACAAAAATCAATGAGCCATCTGGTATGACTTTTCCAAATCTTTGGGAAAAACCATCGTCTTCTCCTTTCCGTTCCAGATGTATAGATTTTATTCCCGCCATCTTTTTTTCATCCCATCCAGTTTTTTTTAAATTGTGAATGTGAATTCATCTTCAATTGCCAAAGGCCCTACTGCTCTTAATGTATGATCTCCAGAAGATATTTTGCTATTAACAACATATAAAGTGGCAATATTTCCAGGCTGTATGTAGTCATCCGAAAAATAGTAATTTGCTACAGTTATAAGATCCCCATCTACAAACAATTGAAATGTTTCGTTTGTTGTTATTAGCCTTTTATCACCAATATTTTTTATATAAAATCGGTAGTAACCACCAGCATTCTGGATAGCATTAGGATCATTAATGATCTTGAAATCTGTGGCAAGCTGTTCTTGTAGTCTATCGCCTCTATTTGAAAAACTTGTAGTAACATTTGTTGTAACACCTATAAGAACACCTGATACGGCTCCGGCTACAATTACTGATGCGATGAATAATATGACATGAGTGCCAGTTAAACTAAATCCCATAGTAATCCCCTCACATTAGCCATACCCCTCATAATCAATAATGCCGTTCCCAGTAATAAATTTATTTCTTTTAGATCCAACTGATGCTACATTGACAAATATGTTTGTTTCTTCAAGAGGATAAATGTAAGGCTGTAAATATACGAATGAAGTCTCAGTACCGTTTGTTAGTAGTGTACAATCTTTCGTTTTAATTGTGGCGCTTCCTATGTTCTCAATTGTTATGTTCAAATATGTGTATTGTTGGTTTTGTTCTGATTCTACTCTTATAAAGGATGTTGGCGAATTGGTCATTTTATAGGTTGTGTTTATCCATGTTGCACTTCTTGCTATACTTGATATGCGTAATTCGTCAAGGGTTCCGGTTATTCGGTTTCCAAATATTAGATCATTATTATTTGTTGGAATGTTTCCGATTAGAGTAGTAGAATTTTTTAATTTACCATCTTCGTATAGTTTTATCGTTGCACCATCATAGGCTAAGACAACGTAGTGCCAGTTTGTATCTATAGATGTTGTAACATCTGTATTGTTTATAACGCCATAAACTGTTGTTCCATCTGCACTTATTTCTAAGGCGTATGCATTTCTTTCTTTGCTAATTATTTCTTTATTGTACCCATTTGTTCTGAAATGGTATGTGGCATTTGTCCATCCCTCATATCCGTCGTTGACTATAACCTTCCAATAATACGTTTTGCTATTTAATGAAAAGTTGTTGTCGTTATTCTGCCGGTACGTTCCATTGTTTATAGATTCATTACTACCGATGAAATTCGGACAACTACTATCTGTGCCCCAGTACCAGGTGATGTTCATCTTATATCCATTGCCATGATTGACGTGTATGCTTATTGTTGGACTTAGACTGGTATCGATGGATTGATTGAACGGTTGTTCATTACTCAACACCGGTACATATTTTGTAGTATTGCCTCCACTTGTATTGCCGTCTGACCATTGTATTGGGTTCCACTTTGCAAAACTCCATGCTTGATAATAATAAGTCGTACCCGGTGTTAGACCTGCATCCTCGTAATTAGATCCACTACCATTGTAGATCATAGTTCCCTGCCCTCGCGTCCAACCTGATGTGGTCTTTCTTTCTATGTATGTAGTATTTGATCCAGTTCCTTTTGTCCAAGTGAGATATATCTTGGTTGAGCTATTAGTTTGTACTTTGAAACTCGCTTTAGCTGGTGCAATTGGTTTAGTTAGTAACTTTACTTCATTTGATGTACCGTTGAATCCTTTAATATTGTATGCCCATGCGCGGAAGTAATATAATTGTCCTGGTGCCAGACCGCTGGCGTTGTAGATAAAGGCGTTTCCTTCTGAAACCACTCCAACTGTTTGGTTGTTTGCATACGGTGCCCCTGAATCTGTGTCATACCAGAATCCGCATGTCGTCGTAGCATTACCATCATTAATTAGATATCCTCTAAGTGTCGCATTGGTCTCCTTTATATCTGTGGATGTGTTTGTTGTAACTGTTGGGATGTAAGTGAGTATATAATGGCAACTCGTGTCTGCAGTACCTGGTGCATTTTCTTGATTTTCAGCATTGTCGTTGGAAATTGAATAAAATTGATAGTAGCCAGTTCCATTATCAAAACTAAAACTCCATGACCACGGTAACGCAGAATCGATACCTGCATTTGTCCAACCAGCATCCCAGGTTATATTATTGGTGCTAAACCGGTAATAAAGCGTGACATTTTTGACGCCGCTTATATCATCACTTGCTGTGGCATTAATGATGCGCTGAGAAGAAGTCATTTTATAGGGAGATATTATGTCGACACTTGAAACTGGTTTTTGGTTGTCATACCCACACCACGTATCATTCCCAGTAAACGTCTCTTTGTTCGTCGCATTATCATACGCTACACTATAGAACCTGTAGTATCCAGTTCCATTGGGGAAGGTAAAGATGAAATTGATGCCTTTCCATGGCGTGCTGTTAGTGCTGCTAAACTTCCATGGCCCCTTAAATGTAACATTATTAGTACTGTTATAATAATAAAGCGTCACATTCTTCAAGCCACTATACCCAGTATCCGCCGCAGTAACAGTAAGCGCCAAAGGACTCGTCTTCTTCCAATACGGCGATATCGCATTAACCGAAGATGTCGGCAACTGGTTATCATACCCGCATTTCGTATCATTTACAACAGGTCTTGCTTCCGCATTAGTCGCATTATCCACCGCAATGCTGTAGAACCTATAGTATCCAGTTCCATTGGGGAATGTGAAGATGAAGCTGATCGGTTTCCATGGTGTAATG
>Ga0209777_10008742_pt1 | contig 11039 bp, 8 predicted proteins | sample FrelakmetHBP12HB_FD_187147 | JGI IMG/M metagenome (GOLD analysis project Ga0209777, IMG submission 187147) | Freshwater lake sediment microbial communities from the University of Notre Dame, USA, for methane emissions studies -HBP12 HB (SPAdes)... | ecosystem: Environmental > Aquatic >...
AGGAGATCCATCAACCAGGGTGACCGAGGCATGAATAATGTAATTGCCTGGCACTAAAGCCTTATCAGGAAGGAAGGAAAAATCAATGATTCTGGCGGAGGTGGGCAGCACCGGAGAGTAAGAGACGGGCTGGGAAACATTGGCAAGTACTGTGCCCTTTTCGTTACTCATGGTAGCATCCATCTTGACCTGATAATGAAAATTACCGGTATTTTTGAATTCCAGAGTCGCATTCTGCCGTATGGGGGACACGGGTTTCTCCAGATTGATGTCTTCAATCTTGCCGGTCATGATCCGCTCCGTACCGACGATTCCGAGGCGGACTGGTATATTTATGGCCAAGCTGAATCCCACGGTGCCGTTGCCGATAGGCTTGGTGTGGATGTTGACGATGGCATATCTTCCTCCTGCGCCCACATCGGAGGGAATATCACCCTGCACTGTGAGAGTCTGCTCCTGGCCGGGCTTGAGACGAAAGCTGGCAGGCGTGACCGTGAGGAACGGCCGGGCGGTATAGTTGCTGCGGTCGTCTTCAGGCGAGATCTCAAAGCTCCCGCCGCGGGACGGCTGGCCGTAGCCCATAACATCTGCCAGGATATCCACAGACGAATTGGTCTCCGTTAAATAGACAATGATATCCTGGCTGAAATGCTCACCAGGAGCAACATCGGCCTCTATGGTGGCACCCTTTACTCCCAGACCTCCGTAGGCCGTGGAGACAAACAGCATAAGAAGAACCTGCATCCAGATCAATATGACGATTAAGTTCTTTTTCCTCGACATTTTCAAAATCACCATCTAAACTGTTGAAGTCTGTTTGATTATGTAAAACATTCGGTCTACCATCATGCCGCAGCGGCAGTGAATGTGAGGATGGTATGGTAGGTGTGTCCGGTATTGAGGGATTCGTCCTCGTAGGATACCGGCTGGGTGAAGCCCAGGCCGACCTTCTTCTCGCCACCCTTTTCTCCATTTGTCACAAGCTCCTGATTGCTGTTGGAAACCTTAATCCTCTTTCCGATGGCATTGCCTTCGGGGTATGACTCAAGAGTCAGGGGCAAGTGCAAAGCCTTCGAGCTGTAGGTGGATCCATCCCAATCGGTGAGGGTGGACACCTCCGATCTTACATAAAGCGTCCAGCCCGCCTTATTGGCTTTCACCGTGATGCCTCCATTTTTATCCAGCATTTGAGTATAGGGGCTAAGATCGGCGTCAAGGCTCCATGGGAGGTAGCTGGTTTTGACATCGATAAGCAAAAGGGAAACAATGGATGCGCCGATGGTAAGCTGGTTTGCGCCTTGCACGGTGGCAGGCATGATGCATACCATCAATAGCAAAATAATTACTCTCAATGACATTTTTCCATCAGTCTCCCATATTTATCAGGCATTCCTAAAAAGTTAAGGATTGCCCGGTTCAGCTCAGGCAACTGCAATCCTGCTTTTCTGTTACGCCGCTGCAAGAGTGAATGTCAGCACGCTGTGATAATTTCCAGCCGTCAACGGCTCATCATCAAAGGAGACCGGCTGGGTAAACTTCAGTCCTGCCTTTTCCTTAGCCCCCTTTGGTCCATCTCCCCATAGAAGTTGTGGTGATGTGGTCATTGTTGACACCGTATGACCGGTGCCTCCATCCACAGGATCAGCCTGGAGGGACATGGCACTGGCCAGCGTCTTCGTCCCATAGCTGCTGGTATATTCAGTGAGCTTCGCCTTATCTGCGGCCACAGTGACCGTCCATCCCAGCTTATTGGCTTTTACCGAAATGCCGCTATCCGCCAGTATAGTATCGGCAAAGGGTGTGTGATCAGGATCCAGGGGCCAGCTACGGTCAGCCGCATCCACATTTAGTTCCAATTTGGAGGTGACCGTTGCTCCAATACCCAGGGTCGTTCCTGTCGCCTGTGCGGTCATCATGGTTCCGCTCAAGATCATCAACACGATTGTGACCTTCATCAAATTGTACACGATAATCATCTCCTTCGTTAGCATTTTAGATACTGATATGTACATGATTTAAAAGTATTTATATCTGTTGAAGCCAATGAACCTATAAGGATAAGGAATTCATGTAGTCTACTGAATATGAAATCTGTACCAAAATACCTTGCATGCCTAGATGGAACTTATTGAAAACCAATCGAATGTAATCAAACTCCTCTCGTGCCGGCTATGCGATCCGCGAATGATCGGTTAACTCAAGGAGGGTAGACTACCAGAATTCACTCAAGTAAGGGTTGAGCCAAATAATGATTAATCATCGGTGAGAGAAAAGTAAATACATCCGGCCCACAAAGATATATCGATGAGGCTGAAAAATCTGATGATCCTGGGATTTCTCCTCCTGCAGCTCGCTCCGGGTTATGCCACGGATGTGGCCGCGGGTCGACTCCTCCAGGGTGGGGTGCTAGTAAAAACGGAGCTGATGGATACACCCTTTCTGGAGATCTCTCTGAGAGAAAGCAATGATTCTTTATGGAGCCTGTTGCCCTCCTCCTCCAATCGAAAGGATCTCAAACTCCTGGTTTTGGCCAACAGGCCCTGGAAATTGATCATAAAGGATGCCGATCCAGAGACATCAGGACGATTGACGGAGTGGAACGGTCAGGAATATACCAATACTCAACTGAGCAATCCATTGACGGTGGTAGGATCAAAACGAGTTGTTCTCCCTAACCTGGCGAATGTGCCCGTTCAGACCGGAGATCCCACGAAACCCCAGGGCCAGGATATCAGGATATCCCTGGAGCAGGAGGTTTCTGAGGTGGACTCGCCGCTGCCCCCTGGAAGCATTTATTACATCAAAATGAGCTTTACGCTGGCAGCCGAGTAATGTCAAGAACTCATTGAGCTGACAGAAGGCCCAACCATTGACTCTTCGGCGTTGGTTTTTGCCTGCCATCTCATTAACTCCTCCTCTAATGCCGGTTAGGTCCTCCAGAGCGATCTTAGCGGGGATATCTCGTGCTCTGGTCACGATTGCTTTGCTGATTCCATCCCCACCGTGAACGATGGGGACTTTCCGATGTTTCGACTTCTCGTCGAAACTCTCGCTGACCCACGGTCAGCGATATTCGTCCATCGCAATCCTACTAAGTTAAATATCAAACATTTGTCTATTATAATGATTGATTCTCGTCGGAAGAAAAAATGAAATGCCTATATTTTCTGCTTTATTTGATGCTCTCTTACTGGATTCTTAGTGGCTGCGCCGCTGAAATCACCCCCCATGATTTCCAAATACAGATAGATCTTCCAGCAACCGTTATCAGCAACCTGATCATCTATGTGGTCATCCCCAAAGGGTTTTTTTGCAGTGATAGTGATAAAATCCTCGGCCCTGCCGATCCAATTTCTGAAACACAATATTCAACAGCTGACGGCAGCAAAAAAATTGTATGGGAATTTGGAAAAATGGACAACTCTCCCGATCAAGATATCACCATCGAGCTGCAGATCACCGCCGCAAATACCAGAGACAACCAGGAGGGGTCAATCCATGATGCAGTTGCGGTTACTGTCCAGGGAAAGGACTATGCGGGAAAAACCATTTTCGGATTTTCCGAGTCGGATAAGATTCGCATAATAGGGCCCGACATGGAGGTGTCCAGAAGGTTTGAGCCATCCAGCGGCTGGCGCGGCGACATCGTGAGCTGCACCCTCAACGTGCTCCATTCTTCAAGCAGTACTGCCGGCGCGTACGACGTGGACCTCCAGGAGAGCCTGCCTCAAGGACTGAGCTATGTGCCCTATTCCATGGAGATCGTTAACGGGCCTGCCGGGTCCAAAGACGATTCAAAAGGTCTCCACTGGCATTTCTCTCAAGTAGATCGATCCTGGAGCGGCGACCGGGAGATTCAGCTCAGGTACAAGGCCACGATCGACTCCCAGGTACGCTCCGGCGACTCTCTGATGTGCCTGGCCGCACTGGATTGGACCAGTGCACCTGGAGAGAACCCTGAAGAGAGGCAGTATTCCAAAACCTCAGAAGACCGCCTCATGCTCACCCCCAAACCATCGGACCTCAAGATATCTCTGGCCGATAACCCGGACCCAGTGCGCCCCGGAGGAATACTCAACTACACCATCACCTACCTGAACAAAGGCGGCTATGCTATTGGAACGGCCATTGAGGCCAAATACGATCAGAACCTGGCCTTTATCTCCGCCAGTCCGGGCCCGGACCCGGGAACAAACAACCACTGGACGCTGGGTGATCTGGACAAGGACGGCTCGGGAACCATAAAAGTTACTCTCCAGGTCAGCCCTGCTGTGCCAGTGGGCTCTGTGCTCACCAGCTCTGCCAAGATATCCAGCTTTGATGGTGCCAACGTCCAAGCGTCGGCCAGCACCAGCGTGAGCAACACAGCACCTTCGCTTGTTATTGAGAAAAACGCCTCAGACCAGCTCATTCGGCCCGGAGGCACGTTAAAGTACACCATCGATTACCGCAATGCTGGATCGAGCGAGACCACCAACGTTACTGTAGCTGACAATGTGGACCCGAACCTCCTCATCGATCCTGCCGGCTGCAACCCCCAGCCCAGCAAGATATGGACGGATGGCAACGGAACCCATCTCTGGTGGAATGCCAGCATCCTGAAATCCGGGATTTTTCTGCCGGGTGATAATGGGCAAATCGATCTGCAGGTGAGCATGCCATCCATACCGGAGCATCCCAATTATGACTGGGTCTACAACAACTACAAGATCGACTCTGATGAGAGCCAGGGCAGTTTTAAGACCTTGCAAACAGCAGTAATTCATTCCCTCTACATCAGGAAAACTGTAGAAAAGCAAGTATACGCCCCCGGAGAGATGGTCAACTACACCCTCCTCTACGGAAACGACGTGGCCGCATTGGATGCAGAAAATGCCGTGATAACGGATGTTCTTCCCGATGCTGAATACATGGAATATGAGGGTGCTGAGCCGAGCCCCACCTCTGTCCAGGGCAACGTCCTGGTCTGGAACATCGGAAAGATCCCAGCGAAATCGAGCGGAACGATTTATATCTATGCCAAAATGGTAGGCAACCACTCCGACATAAATTTCAAGTCAACTGGATCAGTATCCGGCCAGGGGTTTGTCAATTTCCATCAGAGGCTAGATACCGCCGAGAAGCCCGATCGATTGACGAATTATGCCAACATCACCGCCAGCTATCTGGGTGTGCCTGAATCCGATGAAAGCTCTGCGACCATAATGCTCGCTGATGCCCTGGGAACATCCGTGAGCATCACCGGCCACGGCAGCGGAACATATTCCAGGGATGAGGAGTCCGAGCTCCACTCCAAGAACAAGACCATCCAGGTGAAGACCGGCCTCAAAGAGGGATACCGAGCATCCACTTTCTCTCTACCCCAGGGCAGGTCCATAAACTATGACTCTAAATGGTCTGAGGCCCAGAGCGCCAAGAACCGGGTGACTGGAGCCTCTCTGATTGAGCGATATATGTACGCCCGCAGAATCGATCGTGACAGCATCCTGAGCCTGGACAAGAACGGCTCGACCCTAGCCTCGGAGACATCCTTCGAGGGAGCGGGACATGCGGGCATGCTGAAACGCTCCGACGTAAACGCCGCATATCCCTCAAGGGCTCCTACCTACGAGTCGCAGGAGGATTACCTGGGCAGCTTCAATGTCTCCACTAAATTCGATGAGTACGGCAAGAATGTCGAATCCAGCCGTTCTGTTTCAGGAGTGGGCTATGCTGCTTCCGACAAACGCATCGGCAGGAGCCAGAGAAGCTACGAATCTGGAACAGGCAACTATCAGGCCGAGGATAGCATTCAAACCCAAACCAACTACCTGGCCAAAGACTTAAACGCCTCATACGGATCCATGAAATACAACTACACTCCGGATGTAAACGTGCATCTCTCCCAGAAATGGAGCGAAGGCATGTGGTCCAGGTCGGGCACGCTGCCTGTCAATGGTTCGAATAGCTCTACGCCTGCAAGTTTCATCGGCGAGGAGTTCTCCGAGACTGATTATCTCAAGAAGAACACCACAGCCAAAGGCCTCAACGAGATGGATACCGAGGCAGAGTTCTCAGGAAGGGCTCAGTTCAAGTCTCAGTATGTCAAGTCAGAAAATCAGACCAAAGATGAGCTCAGCCTATATGATGAGTATGTTGGAAAATACAAAATAAACCGCAAGTTGACGCTCAGTGGGGTTGCAAGATTCGACGAGCCACACCTCAGCATAAGTAAAGTGGGCAGCATGGAACCAGCCGGAGGTAGCTTCATCAACTACGTCATAACTGTGGTAAATGATGGCAACCGCGCTCTGGGGCCGGTCTATGTCCTGGATCTATTCCCATCGGGTACAGAGTATGTCTATTCCTCTTTGAGACCTTCCGAGCTTGCCTCCAACTCCGCCCAATGGACGCTGGTTCACCTGGGCATCGGATCAAGTTCTACCATCGAGCTGAAGCTTAATGCCACAGAGGATCTGGATAATCTCGTCAATCGCGTGCAAGCCCGTGGTGGATATAACGATGAGTGGGTCTCGGCCGAGAACTATTCCGCCCTACAGCTCAATTGGCTCTCCTGCTGTCCTCCGCAGCTACGAGCAAGCAAGACCGGTTATGTGGACGCCAATGACAGCATGCTGGTGCATTATAGAATCGCTCTCAAGAACCGCGAGAGTTACGTCATGGCGGCCATCATCAACGATGACCTGCCGGATGGAATGATGTTCATCAACTCCACAGTGCATCCATCAGACTACAGCTCTGGGCAGATGAAGTGGAACATCATAGACCTGAAACCCGGCGAGGTCAAAGTCATTGATTACCTGGTCAGAGCTCTTCAAAACGGTGTGTTCGTGAACCAGGCCCATATAGAAGCCGCATCTGTCGATGGATCTGATAGTGCATTTGCCGATGTCTCCTGTCAGGTGCAGATCGGGAGCGCCTTCAATTCCGTCTCGGATTCGAACTGGCAGCCTCCAGCTTGCTTTGGACTCAATTGCACTCAACAGGAATTCGGAGAGGATTGGATGCCTTGTTATACCTGCGGGGCTGCGGAGCCGCAGCCTCTTGACACATCCTGCGCCTCTTGCGTTCCTGCCGTGGATGGAGACTCGGATGTACCATGAGTTCTCCAGCCTAAGCCTGTCCAGCAAACGATCTGCGCACGGCGTGGGCCGTCATCTCAACTGAGTTGCGGGTATCATCGGCCAGGTCTTGCATAGGAAGAGGTCGGAGACTTCAATGACTTTGGCAACGCCGAACAGCTAGCAGCTTGGGCTGGTCTTGTCCCAACAGTTTATCAATCAGCCGATAAGCTCATAACCGGAAGCATAACCAAACATGGCTCAAGGCATATCAGGCGGATATTGGTCGAGGTTGCTCAAGCTATTTCCCGATCAAATAAGGGTAAACTGAAGAAATTCTTCCGTAGAGTTCAGGCTAGGAAAGGATATAATGTGGCCACTGTCGCTTTAGCTAGAAAAGTGCTGTGTATACTCTATCATCTAGTAGTGAACCGAGAGATGTACCGGGACGGACACTTTGGAAATCTTCCGGCAGGTGTATCTATAAGAACGATTTATTAGTGATATCTATGAGCAGTGATATCACCGACATCACGCAAACTGAAGGAGAGTTGCGAAAAGCCTTTCAAGCCGCGCAAGCCTGTAGCGCCCAGTACGAGCTGATCGTCTCGATGATATCCTATGTCGTCTGGCGTTAGCAAATGCCAAAGGAGAGTACATCGGCTCCTATATCTCGCCGGTTGCGGACAGGATGCTGGGATGACCAAGCTGATGGACGGTGCCGGAAAACCGGTTGGCCTTGCCACCACCGAACGCGATATCACGGCGCACAAGCGTGCGGAGGAGAACCTCCGACGCATGGCGACGGTGGTGAGGGACTCCAACGACGCGATCACGATCCAGGACTTCGAGGGCAAGATTACCGCCTGGAACCGCGGCGCTGAATTGATGTACGGCTACAGCGAGGAAGAGGCGTTTATCACGAACATCGATCTCCTCACGACCCCGGACAAGGTTGAAGAGCAAAAGGATTTTATCCACCGTTTGATAGCGGGCAAAGCGATCACCTCGTTCGAGACGCAACGGGTGACCAAAGACGGGCGCGTCCTCGATATCTGGATGACGGTGACCAAGCTGATGGACGATGCCGGAAAACCGGTTGGCCTTGCCACCACCGAACGCGATATCACCGAGCACAAGCGAGTGGTGGAAGAAGTCCACAAACTCAACGTGGAACTGGAGCAACGCGTCGCCGAGCGCACAGACGAGCTTACCCTTTATGCCCAACGCCTGGTCAGATCCAATGCTGAGCTGAAGGAATTTGCCTATGGGGTCTCCCACGATTTGCAGGAGCCCTTGCGCATGGTGACCAGCTATGTGCAGCTTTTGGAGAAGCGTTACAAAGGCAAGCTCGACCCAAATGCTGATGAGTTCATCAGCTATGTCGTGGAGGGCACGATACGCATGAAACAGCTCCTCCAAGCCCTCAGCGACTATTCCAGAGTGGGTACGCGATCCAATCCCATGCAGACCGTTGAGAGCGAGAAAGTTCTGGAGGCTGTACTGAAAAATCTTAAGATCGTTTTGGAGGAAACCAATGGTACTATAACTCAGGATCCTTTGCCGATTATTATTGCCGACGAGATGCAGATGTTGCAAATCTTCCAAAATTTAATAGGCAATGCCCTCAAATTCCATGGCCCACAACCGCCTTTGATACATGTCTCTGCAAAGCAAGAAGGTAAGAACTGGATCTTCTCCGTCCAAGATAACGGCATAGGCATAGATCCCCTGTATTTCGAGAAGATATTTATCATATTCCAGAGGCTGCATCGCAGAGATGAGTACCCTGGGACTGGTATCGGCCTGGCCATCGTCAGGAAGATAGTGGAACGACATGGAGGACGCATATGGGTAGAATCGGTGCCCGATAAGGGAACTACATTCTATTTTACAATACCATTAGACCATGTCAAAGAGGGCCTGGATATATGAATATGGATGGAGAAGGCACCATAGAGATTCTGCTGGCCGAAGATAACCCTGCAGATGTGCGTCTTACTGAGCTGGTTTTCAAAGAATGCAGAGAATCGATCAGATTGAGCGTTGTCCTGGATGGCATGGAATGCATGAATTTCCTGCAAAAAAAAGGAGAATATGCCAACGCACCCAGGCCGAACATCATCTTACTCGACCTTAACCTGCCCAAGAAGGATGGTCGTACGGCATTGGCAGAAATAAAAAGCGATCCGGAATTAAAACAGATTCCAGTAGCAATCTTGACGGCGTCAACGGCAGAGGAGGACATTTTGCAAGCCTACCGGATGCATGCCAACTGCTATTTGATTAAGCCCGTCGAGCTGGATAGGTTCATAGAAATGGTAAAATCATTGATAGATTTTTGGTTCGGGACAGCGAAATTGCCGACACGGGGTCGATAAATGAGCGCGAATCCAATTAAGATTCTCTTGATAGAAGATAATCCTGCGGATGCCAGACTAATTCAAGAAAATCTATATGACGTCACCAGCAATCTCGGTGATCAGAATAATGATGTTGCTTTTAATCTGATTTGGAGAGACTGTCTGTCTTCTGGACTTGATTTCCTGGTGCAAGAAGATGTGGATGTAGTCCTTGTGGATCTAAACCTGCCCGATAGTATGGGTTTTGAGACATTTTTGAGATTACAAAAAAAAATAGCGACAAAACCAATAATAGTATTAACAGGCGTGGTCGATAGAGAGCTGGCGACTAGAGCCGTTCGTGAAGGTGCACAGGATTATTTGATAAAGGGTGAGGTAGATGGCAGATTGCTCAGCCGTTCCATCAGCTACGCCATCGAACGCAAAAAATCTGAGGAAGAGCTTCACCTAGCCCGGAACAATCTGGAGAAGAAGGTTCACGAGAGGACCATAGAACTGAAGGAGAGGTATGACGAGATTGAACAACTGGTCTATGCCATTTCTCATGACCTCATTTTGCCTTTGGTTACTATCAAAGGGTTTCTTGGTTATCTCAAGAAGGATGTTGCATCCGGCAGCCGGCAGCGGATCGAAATCGATCTGGGTCTGGTAGGGGATGCAGTTGAGAGAATGGAGGTTCTTTTGGTCAGGGCCCTGGATGTATCGAGCACAGGCAAGCTATCGAATACCAGAGAGAAGGTTCTCTATGGCGATATTGTTCAGGAAGCCTTGAGTCTGGCGGCAGATAGGATCAGATCCAGCGAAGCCAGGATCACAGTGGCAAATGACTTTCCTATGGTGAGCGTGGATCGGCCGAGGATTGTGGATGTCCTGGTGAATCTGATCGAGAATAGTATCAGATATGCGGGCAATATTAGGCCGCAACAGATCGAAATAGGATATCAGGCCAAAGAGGGCGAGACCGTTTTTTTTGTCAAGGATGACGGCCTTGGCATAGACCCAATAATGCAGAAGAATATATTCCGGCTATTTTACCAGGGCAGCGAGGCGGAAAATTCCAACGCAGGACTGGCCCTATCCCGGAGGATCATCGAGGTTCATGGGGGAAGGATGTGGATAGAATCGGTTGTGAACAAAGGCTGCGCGGTGTACTTCACCCTGCCGTCCATTTAAGCATTCAGGTCAGTTCCGGGTAGTCTACCTTAAATAAGTTTATATGCCTTCGTTGCATGATTTAATCGGGGAAAGCAATGAAGACAGATAGATTAGCTTAGCAGGTTCGTTTTGTTGGAATAGAGACTGTCCTGGCTATGGCAAAGTAGATCACGGAAACATAGTCCGGTATGGTCGCACTGACAAAGGCACGCAGCGTTTGAAATGCAAAATCTGTGGCAGAGTATTCGTAGGGAATAAAGGGACAATATTTTACGGCTTGCATCATAGCCCAAAAGAAATCCTAGAATGCCTGGCTATGCTTGCCGAAAGGAATAGTCTGGCAGCCATCCATAGAGTAAAAGGGATAAAAGAGGAAACCGTTCTGGATTGGCTCCGCAAAGCTGCAAACCATGCTGAGGAGATCGAAACGTTATTGCTTGCTAACCAACATCTGACTCGT
>Ga0209777_10008743_pt1 | contig 11037 bp, 7 predicted proteins | sample FrelakmetHBP12HB_FD_187147 | JGI IMG/M metagenome (GOLD analysis project Ga0209777, IMG submission 187147) | Freshwater lake sediment microbial communities from the University of Notre Dame, USA, for methane emissions studies -HBP12 HB (SPAdes)... | ecosystem: Environmental > Aquatic >...
TTTGTCAACGAAATCAAACAAGATGAGCTAATATGATTGGAATATGCCGGACCGGTACAAGCTATGGTCGGGGCGGGCAGATTCGAACTGCCGACCTTCTGAACCCCATGTAGCCTGTGTAAAAGGCGGAGGCCGCTTGCCTCCTTTTCAATCAATTATTGTAACTCGTTTTCTACCTTATGGCAAATATGTAATTAACGTCTTAGTTACCAGCCAATAGACTCTCAGAGAAGCATATAATCACATCTTTGCTTAAAAAGTGGATAATCGCCTGTCTGCCTATTCCCATCTCTCATTTGACCAACTAATATTTTAAGGTCTTCATCATCTATTGGGACTATAATCCCCCTTTCATCATTTGCTGTATCTCTGCACCTTTTCATGAACAACTCTTTATCCTGTAATCTTCTACATATTATTATCCCGAACTTGCCCCGCCTTACAGAAAAACGACCAGACATTTGGTCCAATTCCGGATTAGCAATGTCTCGGCTGTAATTCTTACACTCGACAAATACATACGGGGCTGGTGCGTGGTCTCCTATCCACTTAAAGAATCCTTTTGTTGCTACATTCGTATAGGTAATATCAATTCTCTTTCGACCCTCATGAATCTTCTGTTCGATTTCCGGACAAGACAACTCTGTTGATAAGAGAGCTGACAATAGCTTTTCAACATTTCTATGGTATGTCGTTGCTGCTTCTGTTCCCTCAGGAGTGTTCAATACGTCAACCAGCAACGTATCCCAGTTAGGTAATTCGCTTCCGGTTGCTTCGGATAATCCTAAATGGTCGAGTGGGCTACCGACCTTTTGCCTCTTATTAGCTCGGTAATGCTCTAGCACTTCTGGGTGGTCTCTAGTGATTTTTACAGACGCAACCTTCCCTGCGCCGTATTTCTTTACGAGATCCTCATTAGTTACACGCTTTTCACCGTTTTTTAACAACTTCACTAATTCCGTATTCGCTGACAGTTCCACTTCCCTCAAGTGCTCAAGCAAATACAATCTATAGTATTCATCTGGGTCATAATCCATGTGAAGTCTTACTATTGATTTTGGTACTAGTAATAGACGCTTTCCATCTGTAACTGGTTGTTGAACCATGCATGTATACCACTCAAGTTTGTTAGGGTCCCATAACCTTCCTGACCCAACCTCCTCAAGTGGAATTTCATAAATACGACACATCTGCTTTGTGTATTCAATCAAAGGGTATCTAATAATATTTGTCGTTATATCCGAGACTATATCTGGCCCGACATTCTCAACCATCAGAATAGTATCTTCAAGGTCTTCTAACAGTCCCGTTTTCACCGCTTCGCTCTGCGACAAGCTGTCAGCCACATTGACAGCTGATTCATCGCCAAGTGCCCTGCCCTGTGCTCTACCTCGCGACAATCCTAGATGTGTTTCATTAGGTTCACGCAAAGCTCCCAATATCCCTCTAGCTCGAACCTCATCACCCGACCTTAAAGCTGTGATAACAGTACTAAAACAATTCTGGATTAGTGACCTGCACTCAGCGCCCCAATCTGATTCTAGTAACCTAAGAGCACGAGGGTCGATAAAAACCCTCACATCACCGACAACGTCAACATCTACGAAGTCTAATTCCGGCTGTGTTCTCCCCAGGTGGTAGTACTGAGACACTCTCATACATTTTCACCCCCAGGCAAATTTCATGTCAATTGACTCTATTACGGACGCATATTATATGTCAAGTGCTCCATCACCTTTAATTATCATTACTTAGGACCTGCGGGCGTTCCCAGTTTACTAAGTTATGTAAAGCCTAACTACGCTCTCTGGGCTTATACTTAATGCTTAAAGGGCTTGACAGAATCATAAATATACATCATAATGATGCATAATAGTGTTATTTTGGTGATATTTGGTGACAAAACAATCAAAATTAAAACTACCCCGTCTCACGATTACCTTGGGGCAAGGACAACATAAAGCTCTTGAGACAATTGCTCAACGTAATCACGCAACTCGTGCATTTATTATCCGATATGCTCTAGAACGTTTTATAAGCGAACACCAGAAAAAAGATTCTCTTCTAGATTTATAGTGCCCTTAGGAATATCAAATGACCATAACTTTAAAACAAAACACGAATATAATACAACATAAAACCAGAATAACACCTTCATATAAAACCTATTGGGGTACTATGTACCAAGGCGATTGCCAAAAGGTCTTAAAAAGCTATCCAGTGAACCGTCGAAAAGGGAAAGTGCAGCTCATCCTCACATCTCCACCTTTTCCTTTAAACAGAAAGAAGGCGTATGGTAACTTCACAGGCATTGAATACCTTAACTGGCTTAAAAATCTTGCCCCTTTGTTTCGTGATTTTCTGACTCCAAACGGGTCTATCGTATTAGAACTTGGAAATGCTTGGGAAGCAGGAAATCCCGTCATGTCCACTTTATCACTAAAGGCTCTTATTTCTTTTCTAGAAGCAGCGCATTTAAATCTCTGTCAAGAGTTCATTTGTTATAATCCCGCTCGCTTACCAACACCAGCACAATGGGTAACAGTAGAACGTATCCGGGTTAAAGATGCATTTACTAGAGTATGGTGGATGTCACCCGTTACTAGACCTAAAGCAGATAATCGCAAGGTACTGACAGAATATAGCCAGAGCATGAAGGATCTTCTCTTAAAAGGTACATATAATTCGGGACCCAGGCCATCCGGTCATCATATTGGTAAGAAATCATTCTTGGTAAATAATGGCGGAGCCATACCTCCGAATTTACTTGTACCTACTCCCCATGAATCGAACCTGATCGAAGTCCTCCCTATATCAAATACAAGAACCAATGACCCTTATCAAATCTATTGTCGTCAACATGACTTATCGCCACATCCAGCTCGAATGCAGTCCGAACTCGCGGAATTTTTTATTCGTTTCTTAACCGATAAAAACGATCTTGTTCTAGACCCTTTTTCGGGCAGTAATACTACAGGTTCCGCCGCCCAAGAATTGAAAAGAAGATGGCTCTCCATCGAACTAGACCCACAATACGTTAAGACCTCAGAAGTCCGTTTTAGGCCAGAGTTGCTTACTGAGAGCTTGACTTAATACTCTGTTTGGTCACCTTGGTCACCAACATTTTGTAGCCGGGCTAGGTCCGCTTCTGACCTCAACGTTTGAATCAAGGTAGCTGCTACACGACGCAGCTCTTGGGTAACAAAAAGTGACTCAGGGTCATAGTCATAGGTAACAGACTCATTCTCTATTACATTATTATTTCCATTGCCCGCATGTTGTGTAGTTCCAGACGCAGCTCTTTGCGAGCAATCATATAACTGGAAGAGGTGGAAAGCAATATATGCAACATACCTATCCACTAAACGGTCGGCAGTACCTTCTCCAAATCGTCTCCCCCACTTAAGCCTCTCTGATTGAAATTGTTGCTCATCCATGTTTATATATAACCACAATTCTTCCCCATTTGGTTCCCAATGGCCTACCTTGTCGGCATGATAGTTACCAAGTTGGTCCCAGGTAATGTCATCTGTGTTACCCTCAGGAAGTCGCTGCCAAACACGTTTTAATTGATATGCCGGCACCGAAGCCGATTGAGTTCCTGAGCCGGGAGGATGAGGTTGCGCCGCAATGATATTAACTGGCCTTGTCGTCTCAAATGTCGTTCCTTCATCAAGTACTAGCCTTGCGGTTATATGGCCCTCATCGCCTATTGTAGAATCTGAACCTGCATTAACCTCTAGGCGAGCAACTCCATCTCTAGGTCCTCGAATTGACACGAACACGTTTGCGATATCTACAAATCCCGATACGTGAGCAGGATGAACCGCACGAATTATCAGGTCATTTCTTGCATCAGTGTGAATCTCAGCCGCAGAGCGCCGACCTGACTCGACAGCCATAGTTGTATTCCTAGCAAATTCAAATTTGGTTGGCGGGTCAATGCCCACATATGGTGGCGGTGGCAGAACAACTCTCATATCTCGCGCAGCTGTCAGCAGAGTATCGGGTGCAATTTCGAGAGAAGCTATAATCCTCCCACCCTGACCGCTTGTGGCCGAATTGGGGACAACCACGTGAATCGGGATTCTACCATTACGCAGATCATTCCCATTGAAATGAAAACTGACGACGTTGTCGCCTTCAATCGCAATATTAAGGTTGCCACGCCGATTTTGGCGAGACAATAAGTTATCTGGCCCATCAGTTATCAGGTAAAACGCTGTGTGTTCTCCTGCAAGCAAATCCAACCGTCGATGGTCAGCAAAATCTAACAACTGCGGAGGGTCGTGTACTTGCCTTTCTCCACCATTTCTCCCACTACCCTCTTGCGTACCTCTCCGACTCCCTGGCAAATTCCCCTGCCGGTAAACAGTTATCAAACGATCCAACATCTGATTCACACGGCGTGTGCTCTCATTTGCAATCGCTGCTTCACGGCGTCGTAAAATATCATCAAGCTTTTGCCTTAACCAAGGGTCAGCTAGTGCCTCGCGTATAGCATTGATAAGCAAATCCTCTCTTCTTTCGCCTATCATTGCCCCCGCCCTTGTTGCAGTAAATATTTCCTTCTTAAGCCTAAGGCTTAGGTCATCGCAGTCAACGTGTACCAGTAGATAATCAGCCAATGCACCTAGACGAGCGTCACGTACAAGATTCTTTTCCCTGGCATGATGCCTTTGACCATTAAGAGTGAAGATAATTGTTCTAGGAGAATTGTCGTAGTCTAAATATGACCCCAATCTTACACTTGCGTCTGACTCGCTCTCATCCAGGTTCGTAATTCCAGGCCGAAAAACCCAGTACCGAATATGTACCGTGCCCTCCCCACCCCATCGGGATAGGTCAACCTCCAATGTTTGTGCTTCGGGTCGCTTAGTCACTTCCACTTGCTCCAAACGATTACGACCACCATGAAGATTTCGATTGAATTCGGGTGATACCCGGTGGTCTTCAATACGATAGGGCAACACTGGGTCAAACAGGAGATTATCAAAGAATCTAAATCCAACTCTACTCCAACTCGTGTTTATCCTGCCCAAATCGTAGGCGAAATGAATTATCCTAGATCCGTTCTCAAATTGTATGCCTAAAGCGTTTATTACTTCAGGATTTATTCTAGGAATTAACCCATCTGAACCCACAATATACTCGTACCTAAAAGTCTTCCAGGCGTCTTCATCGAATTGCCTTACGATGGTCCATCCAATGATATCGCTCTTACTGCTACCTAAGCACTGCAGATGTCTGCGAGAAATGATAAGAGAATAAGGACAATAGGCAAACGTAGATGATCCACCTTGCCCAAACGCACCCATCAAATACCGCTTGTCTGCCTTGTTTGATTCTTGCAGTCCTAGTATAGTCTTCGGTAGGTCATCAGGGTGTTGTCCTATACCTGAATCTTGTATCATTATAGAAGATTGCCTTCTACGCATTGAACCCACAACTCTAACCAGAATTTTTGGACCCATTCCATCAATGAATCTCACCATAGAAGGTGATTCACGGGTAAGGCGCGAGCTTTCAAGATTCCAAAGGCGCTGTACCGCTTCTCTTGGTGAGGTCAGATCAGACGGTCGTCCGGCGAGCTCATATTTCAGTTCGATATGAGCATCCATCGCATTCGTAACTCGCTCTACCAATGCTTGCCCAGGGTCCATTGCCAAATTAACACTACCGGAGTTGTTTTCACGTCCACCAAGAGGAACCCACCGCCATCTACTTGTATTCACATCTATTTCAGACATAAACTCTTCAATACCGTCGACACTTGAAACATTAAAGAGTAAACGCGTTTGTTCTGGACTTATGTTAGTCATTGCCGTATCTCCTAACAAAATATTCTCTTATCTTAACAATACATTGAGTCAGACTATTTTTAAATTATCTCCTTAAATATAGCCCGAATTATTGCATGACGTATCATAGTCTCTAAGTCGTCTTTTGATACAACGATAGCCATATTCCGGCTCGCATATGGTCCTTGGACAATAGAGTCATACCTTACTATACGGAAATCTTTATACTCTTCCGGGATTTTCGCTGATGGACGTAACTGCTTCCCACTTTGAATCTTAATGATACTAGCTAATAAGCCGTTAGACTCATAATCATTGCCACCCGCAAACTCCACCACAGGCCAATTTTCGACCCACACTATTACTCTACGCCGCATTTGCCCCGCAGCTTGACGATTTGTATAGCCAATTTTGAACGTGTGCATACGACCGTTAACGCTTCTTGTAGTCTCAAACCCGTTCTCAAATTCTTCTTTTTCTAAAGGCCATTGATATTCGAATGGTCCAATAGGATCAAACCTCCCTTGTTCTAACTTCGATTCATCACCACCTGTCATAGTTACAAATGAAAGAGTATGATCACTACTAACGAACTCTAGAACGCTAGCTTCGGTAAAACGCCAATCAGAACCTAATTTGAATCCTCTTATCTTTCCTTTTTCTACTTCTGAAAGAACATCCTCTTTATCAACTTTTAAATAATCGGCGACCTCTTCAAGTGTAAAAATATTTGGTAAACCTGTATTTGTCATTCTAACCTCCTTGCAACCTATTATGCTACATTATAATGCAGGTTATGTGATTTGTCAAGGGGGTCATGGCATTTATAAGCTATATATTAACTAATGTTTTTAAAAAACTTGTCTGATAAAAAATAGTGCACTCCCATTTTCAGCTTTATCTTATCTTCTTTTTAAAATTGCACCAACTCATTGACAGGCAACCCTTGTCTTACAGCATGCAGGGTTGCCCCGACAAGCCGATGGTTCATATATTCCACTCTTTGTTTTTGATCATCAAGCCCGTGAATGAGCTCGTGTTCGGTTGGTGTTATTGATTCACCGAGCTTGAACATCGTCTTGCTGAAACCACGCCATTTAGGATAAATCCACTCATAGGCGTACCAGTAAGAGCGCTTGCCGGGTTCATCGTCATAAGCTTTGTTGAGATACTTACCCAGGTAACAGGCCATGCCTTTTACCGATCGTACGGTGTCAACATGAATCCAGACTGCGCCCGTAACCTCCTTCCATTGCTGGCGTGCCACCTGATAACCGATATAGTTTAAGCGAAGAACTACGTGCAGGTGCTGGCAGGTGTGGGCTTTATTCCATTCTTTTACTATGTAGTATTCACGAATTAAACCGCGTCTCCGCATTCGTTTTTTAAACTTATCAAAAGCATCATGAATGTTTCCCTTGAACTCTGGAGGGGTTGTCAAAGTCAGTAACCTATATTCCCCAGGCATCCCCACCCCCAACATGAAACGCTGGTACGCCCGCTTAAATTTCCGTTGCCGTTTATCCTCTTCTGTTAGAGTCCACCAGGGTTTATATTCTTTGTCTGCCTTCCGGCCAGTTGTGGTAGTAGAATCAAGTATAGGAGGAGAGGGAGCAAATTTTTTTGTTTGTTTTTTCACTTAAGCATGTTTGCCCGCCCTTGACCCAGGGAGTAAAATATGCGTGGGGGAATGAGGCTTTAATATTAGGGCGGGCTGCAACCTCCTGTTATTATTTGCCCCTATTCCCCCACCGCTTTTAGATGTTATTTTTTCTCGGCCTTCCCCCTCTCTTACCCCAGATAGAAGCCATGCCGGGGTAACGCTGTCTTAACGATTCTTGGCCTTTTCGACCTATCGTAGAAAAATGCTGTTTACCCCTTTTTTCAAGAAGCGATAGACCGCCTTTTCTTCCCGCTTCGTTTACTGTTATTCTCGTCATCACCTTCATCACCTATTTTTAGACATAAAAAAAGAGCGCTACTTTCGCAGCGCTCCTCACGGAATCCCAACTATTTATCCGATATCCTCGGTCACTAGCTCAGTCAATAACTAAACCAAGCTGGCTGTTGGTCTTTATTTCACCGACTACCTGTGGTCGACGGGTTTCGGCAATATACTTGCCTGGCTTACCCCTACCAATTCAATTATAAAAGTCCTATTAAAATTATACTCCCCTGCTACTGGTTGTCAAGTGTATTATTATCTTCATCATGTTATTCGGCAGGCGGGCGTGGCGGTGCCGACCGCCCGCCCTGCTTATTGACCCGCTTCGCTTTGTTTTGTTTATTCATCACAATAAATATTATTTAAAACCCATTGTGTCAGCTGGGCTAGCTTTTTCGTGCGCTTTCAGCGCGTCCTCCATGCCCAGTGTTGACGTATAACGTCTCACCATTTCCAGATCACTATGTCCCAGCAGGTATTGCAGGTTGAACACATTTTTGTCTGCTCTTAAAAAGTTCAGGGCGAAAGTATGCCGGAAACGATGAATGTTACCCGTCCTGTCTACTCCCGCCCTTTCCTTGAGTCTTTTGTTCATGCACTGAACAGCCGTAGGGCTTAATGGCTTTCCCTCTTCGGTAAGCCATAGCTCTTCCCTGCCATTGCCTGGACGGTTCATGAGATAACGCCAGAGCGATTTCTGCGCCACTTTGCCTATCCGCACGATTCTTTCCTTGCTCCCCTTTCCCATGACCCGTATATTCCCATTTGAAGTGTTCACATCCTGGAGCTTGATTCCGGTTAACTCTGAAAGCCTTACACCAGCATCAATCAGCACCAGGACAATAGCTCGATTACGACTACCCAAAAACTTAGCGTTACTCTCATAGTCTTTATCGCAGATAGCCAGCATACGACTGACCTCTTCCTGGGTATAGGGCTTTATTACTTTGTCTTTTGGTTTAGCCACCTTGATTTTAGCTGTTGGGTTTTCCTTTAGAAAGCCTTCACGGACTACCCAGCCAAAGAAATTCGCTAGGACGACATAGTAATGATGGACTGTTGTATGTGATACTTTACGTTGAGCAGGTTCAGAGCCGTTTCCTTCAAGTCCCCATCTGTTAGTTTCATTAGCTACGTAGCCGAGAAATTCCCGAATGTCCCATTCTGTGAGCATACGGATATCGTCAGGCCATTCTTTTTGTTGGGCATACCAGAGGAAACGCTTGAGGTTTTCTGAGTAGAATTCTACCGTGCGAGGGCTTTTACCGTCGGTTTGCTTGGTGAGTACGAAGCCTTTGATTAGTGACTTTAGAGAAGTCCCCGGGGGTGCTGTCGGGCGTGTTAAAATGACCATGTTTCATTAGCGGACCCGCCCTTGTTTTCATTGTATCAGAAGGTCGTCAACAGATTCAACCACCTGTGGCTTTTTTGAGGTATTAGAAGGTCGTGACTGCTTTTCTTGAAGCTATGGTCGGGGCGGGCAGATTTGAACTGCCGACCTTCTGAACCCCATTCAGACGCGCTAAACCAGGCTGCGCTACGCCCCGCAAGACGTTATTTCAGATAGAAACAACCTCAATAATAATAGGGGAGACAGGCATGATTGTCAAACCTGCGACTCTATTGTAAAATACACCAACCGGTAATTTAATGAGGTAGAGCGTGAAGAATGGGTAAAATGATAAATCCACGGGATGTAATCTCATATCTAGATATGTGTACAAAAGAAGGAGTATCCCTTCAACGTGGAATGAATTACCATTTACGCGGTAACAATAGTGTCATTTTAATGAGTTTACGACCTAACGCTCCCTATGCCGATAAAGTCGAGGAAAACGGCCATATTCTTATTTATGAAGGGCATGACGTTTCAAAGACAATAGATACGCCTATCCCAAAAAATGTTGATCAACCAATGAATAACCCGGGCGGTACCTTAACCCAAAATGGCTTGTTTTACACAGCAGCTAAAAACTATGAGATCAGAAAAAAGGAGCCCGAATTAGTCAAAGTATATGAAAAGATACGTGCAGGCATATGGGTTTATAATGGCACATTTCAACTAATAACTGCCTGGCAAGAAAAAGTGGGGAATCGCAAGGTATTTAAGTTTAAATTAGAATTGACAGAAGAAATGCATGCAGGGAAACAAGAAAAACCGGAAAATATCACCCTTGAACACAATCGTATGATACCTCCAGAAGTGAAACTGGAGGTATGGAAACGAGATAAAGGCAAATGTGTTAAGTGTGGTAGTACTGACAATCTCCACTTTGACCACGTTATTCCTTTTTCAAGAGGTGGTTCTTCTTTAATAGCGAAAAATATTCAGATACTATGTGCAAGGCATAATATTTCTAAGCGAGATAGAATTGAGTGACCCTCCCCTATTTGCCCATCCTCCCTCCTTCATATTATAATTATCTGGATACAAAATCCCCTTCGACTTAGCTCAGGGCAAGCCCCCTTTTTGGGGAATAATAAAGATAGAGATTGCCACGCCCCGATTTCATCGGGGTCTCGCAATGACAACCCAACGGAGGCTCTTATGCTTAGCTGTTACCGCATCCTCGACCTCACCACGGAAAAAGCTTTTATTGCCGGTCGGGCGCTATCTGATTTCGGCGCGGAGGTGATTAAAATCGAACCGCCCGGCGGCGACCCTGCCCGCTTTACTGGCCTTTTCTATAAGGACCAGGCCGACCCCGAGAAAAACCTCACCTGGTTGGCCTTTAACGCCAATAAGAAAAGCGTCACGCTGGACATCACCACCGCTCAAGGCAAAGAGCTCTTTAAGAAACTAGTCAAAACTGCCGACGCCGTCCTCGAGTCTTACACCCCCGGCTATCTTGATAAGCTCGGGCTCGGCTATAAAGACTTGAGCCAGATTAACCCCGGCATCGTGCTGACCTCCATCACCGGCTTTGGTCAGGAGGGGCCGTATAAAGACTATAAAGACCCGGACATCGTGGTGCGGGCGCTCGGCGGCCTCATCTATACCGCCGGCTATGACGACCGCCCCCCGCTCACCGTCAGCTACGAGCATACGCACAGCCTCGGTGCGATGAACGGCGCCGCCGGCACGATGATTGCCCTCGCTCACCGCGCTCACACTGGCAAGGGTCAGCACGTCGATGCCTCCACCCAGCAGGCGCTGGATATCGTTTGCTCGGCGGAAATCGAAGGCCCTTACGCTTTCTTCAAACAAATCCCTACCCGGCACGGTCGGGCGCGGGCATCCGTCACGCTTAAAGACGGCTCCACCTTTTATAACACCCTGCTCTGGCCCTG
>Ga0209777_10008744_pt1 | contig 11037 bp, 7 predicted proteins | sample FrelakmetHBP12HB_FD_187147 | JGI IMG/M metagenome (GOLD analysis project Ga0209777, IMG submission 187147) | Freshwater lake sediment microbial communities from the University of Notre Dame, USA, for methane emissions studies -HBP12 HB (SPAdes)... | ecosystem: Environmental > Aquatic >...
GAGGACTGCGGCACCGCCACGGGCGTGTATGTCTCGACCATCGAAGAGGGCGGGGACATCATCGAAACCATCGGCGACCGCCTCAAAGGCCGGACTGCTCTTGAAGACATCTATCTGCCGGGCAAGAAAAAGCCGTTCGTGCCGGCGGGCGAGAGTATCACCGATGTGCAGGCCAAGCAGATCGAGGCCTCCGGTCTTACCAGGGTCGGCATTCGCTCTCCGCTCACCTGTGAACTGCGCATGGGGATTTGCTCCAAGTGCTACGGCAAGGACATGGCGACCGGCAAGGCTGTCGACGCCGGGACCGCGGTCGGTATTATCGCGGCCCAGTCGATCGGCGAGCCGGGCACGCAGTTGACGATGAGAACCTTCCACACCGGTGGTGTCGCGGGCAAGTACCTCACCGGTGTTGCCGACGTCAAGAAGAAAAAGCAGGAATCCCTGCGCGACTTGCACGAAGACATCAGGCGCGGTCTGGTTTCGATCGAGGACGGCGTCGAGGGAATCGAGCGCGAGCGCGCAAGGGCGGTTCAGGCGGTCCTTAAGGTCCTCGAGGACCAGGTCCGCGGCCTGCTGAGAGTCGTGGAGCTTTTCGAGGCCCGCAAACCCAAGGGGCAGGCGATCATCACCGAAGTCGCCGGCAAGGTCGTCGATATCGAGACCAGAGGTCTCAAGCGGGTGATTATCCACACGGAGATGCCGACCTACGACCCGAGCCAGTTAGCGGGTGAGATCCTCGTTGACGACGTCATCAGCCCCAAAAACGGCGACGTGATGCTCGACGCGGGCACGGAGCTTACCGAGAAGCTGGCTCGCAAGGTCAAGGATGCGGGCGTGCAGATAGTCAAGCTTCGCAAGACCCACCTGGTGCCTTACAGAGGCAACCTGGAGGTCGAGGTCGGCCAGGAAGTCCAGGCGGGCGACCGATTGACCGAAGGCCCCATGGACCCGCACAAGGTCCTGGAGCTCCAGGGTGTGCGCGGTGTTATGGAGTATCTCGTTCGAGAGATTCAGAACGTTTACAAGAGCCAGGGGGTCGATATCAACGACAAGCACGTCGAGATCATCGTCCGCCAGATGCTGCGTAAGCGCAAGATTCTCGAAAGCGGCGATACCCGGTTCCTGCCGGGGCAGATCATCGACAAGTTCGACTTCGAGGACGAGAACGCCCGCGTCAGGACCGCCGGCGGCACGGAGGCCACGGCCGATTGGGTCCTGCTGGGTATCACGGAGGCGTCACTGGCTACCGACAGCTTCCTGAGTGCGGCCTCGTTCCAGAAGACTACCAGGGTGCTTACCGAGGCTGCCGTCAGGGGTAAGCGCGACAACCTGATCGGCCTGAAAGAGAACGTCATCATCGGCCGCCTCATCCCGGCCGGCACCGGCCTGCCGAGGTACAAGACTCTCGACGTGCTCTCTGAGACCGGCGAGATCATCACCACGGCCAGGCAGCTCCTGGAGCCGACTTACTCGGACGAGGATGAGGACATGCTGCCGATCGATGACGAGATGGACATCGAGGCGCCGGGGCCCTTCGTGATCGAGGAACCGGTGAGCAATGAGGTGGTGCCGGACGGGTCTTCCGATGAGGAAGATATCTACGGCCTGGGAGAGGGGCTCGGCGTCGAAGATGAGGAATCCGAGGAGTCTGAAGATGCCGACGAGGCCGAAGAGGTCGGAGAGGTCGAGCCGCTCGAAACCGAGGAAGCCGAGGCGCCGATAACCGCCGAAGACGAAAACGCCGTATAGCGATGGAACCTGAGAATCCCGAACCGGGTTCGGGATCAGGGTGACGTATACTAAGGAGCCTGGTGGGGGAATTCTCCGCCGGGCTCTTTTGGCTCTGCCGCGGGAACGACTGCATCCACGGAGTTGCCGAGTCTCCACCATCAAGAGTTCCCGCAGCTTCAGATGTTTCGGCATTTCAATGCCGAAACCGACCCGACCTCCCTCTCCTGGGGGAGAGGGCCGGGGTGAGGGCGCTTTGTAGCTGCGAAGAAACGAAGCCCACAAACAATGTCATTCCGAGCGCCGCACACGCTGTTATTCCGAGCGCAGTACACCAAGTCATTCCGAGCGGAGTCGAGGAATCTGCTTTTCGGGTGTCGGCAAAGAATTGCAAAAAAGTGGTAAACAACAGTTGACATCTTGCTGATTGCATGCTATAACAAAATACTCGTAACGTGCCTGAGAGCATATGCGAGAGCGAATAGACTCCCTTCAGGGAGCTTTAAGGAAGGAGTTGAGAAAGGTATGCAAAAGGCAATCTGGATCGCCGGAATCCTGATCTGCGCCCTGGCTGTGCTGTGCTTGCCGGCCTTTGCGCAAGGTCAGGACCAGGTTATCACCCTGCAGCAGGAAGTCAATGGATACACCGGCTGCAGCGACACCTACCTGGAGAGCGCAACCTCGAGCGACTACAAGAACTTCGGCATCGACAACGACCCCAGCGATTGGACGAAGTATCGGAACCTTGAGGTCAGGAATTACTCCAACAACAACTGGGTGTCGCTAGTCAAGTTCGATCTGAGCAGCCTGCCCCGGAACTGGAACATCACCTCCGCATCGTTTAGCATGTATGCCTACGATGACATCTACATGGGCCCGTCAAGCTGGCTGGATGTAGCGATCTATCCGCTGAAGAAAAGCTGGACCGAAGGGGTTGGTCCGCACACCGGAGATAACCGCACGGGAGCCGCGTGGTACTACCAGTATGCCGCTCCGGACTCCACTCAGTGGTACAACGGTGGCGCGCGCGGTGACAACCAGGACAGGGACCACGACTACGATGGAGTACAGAGGGTGTATGGCGACCCGTCCACGTGGGTGACCTGGGGTGGCACGGACGTCACGCAGACAGTCAGAGATTGGTACAGCGGCGCCAGGGCCAACGACGGTTGGCAAATCGACTTCACCGGCTCAAGCGACTCTGACAATGGCCTGTACTTCCACAATTCCGAGTACTCGATCAGTCCGGCGGACTACATGTGGAGGCCGAAGCTGGATCTTACCTATCAGGTGGTTCCCGAACCGGCAACCATGTTCTCGCTAGTCCCGGAACTGGCCGGCCTGGCATTCGCCATCCGGAGGCGGCGCGCGTAGCACATAAGCGCTCATTTGCCATTGCGTGTTACTAGATCAATTCTATGCTTCGGCTCGCTATTGGGGGCCGGAGCTTCTTTTTGCGGTGACTGCCGAAGCCATTTTCAGCATGCCTCCGATTGGGCCGCCATTCACTGCCCATGAGGAACCGATCTTGACCGAACCAGCGAAAACAGGGACTGTCCCACAGCGTCAGCGGGGTGGACTGTCCCCGTTTTCGCGGTCGCACGAAGAACTGTTCCCGCAAGACTGAACTGACACGTCTTGCGCCCCGAATTTGACTCCACAACTCAACCGCATTAGCATGGTGCAAAAGGACATCAAAGGAGATCACCAATGAAAATCCTCGGAATCCTCGGATCACCACGCGAGAACGGCAACACTTCGCTGCTGCTCGACGCCGTATTGGACGGCGCGGCGAAGGCGGGGGCCCAGACCCAGAAAATCGGAGTCGCCGGCCTCGAACTCAACTTCTGCATCGCCTGCGGTAAGTGCCATAGCACCGGCAAGTGCTTCATGGAAGACGGCGCCTCGATGCTGCAGCAGAAGATGATGGCCGCTGACGGCATAGTTCTCGCCAGCCCGAAATACATAGGCGGCATCACCGCGCAGCTTAAGACGGTTCTTGACCGGTTCAGCGTGGGAGTGCACTGCTTCCTGCTCGACGGCAAGTATGGGGCCTCGGTCACGACGGCAGGCGGAGATGCTCTGCCCGGGCCGGCCGAATACGCCAATCAGTGCCTGCGGGGTTTCGGCGCGCAAACAGTCGGTATAGTGGCGGCCCAGGCCAGGGGCGTCGGCGCCCTGGTGGATCAGGAGACCGTTCTTGCCCAAGCTGCCGATCTCGGCAGGGACCTCGTCGCGGCTATCGCCCAGAAGCGCCAGTACCCCGATCAGCAGCAGGCCCACGCTGTGTTTTTCGAGCGCATGAAGAACCTGGTCGCATTTATGGGCGATCACGCCCCGTTCCAGATCGAGCATTGGCGGAAGATGGGTTGGCTGTAGGGGGCGTAAGAGTTCAGAAACGGTGATTGCTGTCGGGAGCCCACAGCCTAGCATCCTGAACCCCATCGAAGGGTGCGGCCTACGAAGGCACGGTCTCTTCGGAGCCGCATGCTTCGACGCAGTTCAGCATGCTCACATTGTGCTCACCAAGACTGAACTGTTACTAATGACCGGCAAATGAGAGGGAAGAGCAGACGATGAGGGTAAGACTCCGATGGGTTGCGGTCCTGTATGTGTGCGCCGCGCTGATCGCATGCGGCATACCGGTGTTCGCGGCCATGAAAAAGCCGCCGCCGGCCGCCGCGCCGCTGATCACCCAGGCCAAGGCGCAGGCTTATGTCAAGCAGATAGCGCCGCTGGTAGAGAAAGTCGCCGGGCGGAAATTCAAGAGCATTCCTCGCGTGAAGATGAGCAAGGGGTGGACCTTCATTCGGATACCTGCCCTCGAGATGATTCCGCTGTGGTTCACTCTCTGTCCGCATTGTAGTGCGGAGCAGATCCATGCTGGAGTGGCAGAAGTAAGTCATCGGCACGCTACGACCTTCGCGGCGTGGTATGACCCTAAGGCCAAGTGCCTCATGATATCACCCAACGCCTTGGACCGGCAACTAGAGTGGCTGGCTATACCCTCCCAGCGATCGAACGACCATCTCAAGCTGACGCTTGCGCACGAACTGGCCCACGCCCTGGAGGACCAGAATTCGTATCCAGCACCGGCGGCGCGTAAATCGGAGAGGTGTGATCGGCTTCTCGCGGTCGACGCCACCGCGGAGGGTTTTGCCACGTACGTAGAGATTGAGACGGCCAACCTGCTCCGGTTGAGCAAGCTGGAAAGCGATATCTGCGAGCGCATAAGCGTTGTTCGGTCGCGCTCGGCCAACCCCGTCGCCAGGATCATAAGGGAGGTGAGCTGCCGCCTGCAAAATGAGACTTACATGGGCGGGAGGGATTTCATCGCCTGGCACTATAGGCACGGAGGAATTGAAGAGGTCTGGCGGATTCTCCAACATCCGCCCGCGGCATCCAGTATGATTTGCCATCCCGAAACCTATTCACCGGAGTTGGGAAAGTCAATCGATATCAGGCCGGCGCTCAAAGCGGCTCAGGCGTGCTTCAACGGATACACCGAGTGGGGGATCACAGACTTGGGTGAGATTCAACTGCGCTCTTTCTACTGGGATATGGACCCGTCGCTGCGGGACCGGGTTACCTCCGGCCTGGAATGCGCGCAAGTACTATGCGGGTATGGTCGCAATCAGGGGTCGCTGTTCGTGACCGTGTTCGTATTCAAGAAATCCGACATTGCCCCCGGGCTCATTGCCGGTCTCGACGATCTCCTACGCAAGAGGCTGGCAGCCGACAGCAGTGTGGCCGCGGTAAAGGATCTATCCTTCGGGCCTTTCGCGGGGGTTCAATCGGACGCGGGTGGCAAGGCGTCATTCATATCACAACCCGGCAGGTGGGACTTTAGGAACGAGTTCGTGCGCGTTGCCTGCGGCAGGGCGATGGTGGAAGTGTTCATGCAATCTATGAAGAACGCTGATGGCACAATCGCCAAAGCCATCGACGCCGCATTTGCCAAACTGCCGAAGGATGTGACGGCGGGCCTAATCAGGTAGTTCGACCTGCCCACAAGGGGTTTGCCCGATGGAAAAACATACATGGCCGATTGCCGCTTACGGGGGCGGCCGGAGGCCGGACACACGGACCGGGTCAGCCCGGCCGTTAGCCTGGAGGTAAGCCTATTCTTTACGATGTCAATGCCGCACCGCCGGTCGCGTTGAGGGTCTATTTGGACGGCGCCATTTTTCCGTGCTCTCGAGCCGAAATCCTGACTTGTGCCGAGGCGAATGAAGCGCCGGAATATGTCCTCAACCAGATCGAGCACCTGCCCGACAAGCACTATCCCAGCGTCAGCGAAATGCTGCCCGAACCGCATCGGGATAGGTGACCGGGCAAGCCAAGGAAATCGACCGGGGCTCCTGCACTCAGCAAGCGCCCCGGTCGCATGTACCAGGGGAATTGCCAATGGCAAACCCGTCCGCTGTCTACGGACCGTGTCAGTTCAGTCTTGTGGGAACAGTTCTTCGTGCGACCGCGAAAGCAGGGACAGTCCACGCCGCTAACGCTCTGGGACAGTCCCCGTTTTCGCTGGTGCAGTTGCAATTCCCGCAAGACTGAACAGTCTCTACGGACCCTATTCGTCGTTCTCGACTTATCCCCTGATTACCTCGACCTCATATCCGTCAGGGTCGTCGACGAAGTAGAAATGCCCGCCCACGGGGCCGCTCTCCGGCCAGAACTCGATTCCCTGGGGTTCCCATCGCTTTCTGAACGCATCCAGGTCCGGCACCGTGAATGCGAAATGGAATATGTCCTCCGGGAAATCGAAATCCGGCGAGTTGGGCTGGTGGCAGAGCTCGATGAGCGTGTTGTTGCCCGGCAGTTCCAGAAAAGCCAGCCTGTTTCCCGCCGGGGACGTGCTCTCGCGCAGCTTCCTGAACCCGAACAAATCCGAATAGAACTTCACGGACCGATCAATATCTCTCACCCTTATCCTGCAGTGCAGAAACTTGGCCTTAAAGTCAGACATCTGCTCACCTCCCACTATATTTGAGATAGTGTTACCCAGCGACCCGGCCAAATCCTCCAGCCCGCGTTCCTCAAACCTATTGCCTATTCTCATATCAACCGATTATTTCTGAAGGAATTCCGACCTCATGTATTGAATAGAAACCCAGAGCAAGCGTGAGCCCGCGGCGAAGTTGGCCGACTGCACGCACTGCCAAGGAGGATCACTTTCAAAATGGAAGAGCAAATCACTAACCCCACTCCGGCCGCGCGCGCAAGCAGGACGGTTCCATTGCTCGTGCTGCTCGTGCTGCTCGCTGCCGCGGTCGTTGGCGCCTACATCGTTATCACCAGGCACCGGGTCGTTTCAGACCCGGCCGGCTACATCCCGCGGGAAGTGGCGATGGCGGCGACGATCGACTTTACCGAGACCCCCGAAAAGCTCGATGCCTACAACTTCATCAACGGTCTGCTCAAGGAAGCCGGCCAGGACAAAGCCCTCGATACCATCTTTGAGGAACTCAGCAAGGAACTCAAGCTCGACTTCAAGAAGGACGTTGCTGCCCACCTTAATGGCGCCGCCGCCGTGGCCGTGCTTGACGAGATGGTTGCCATGCCAATGCCCAAGGTGATCGCGGTAATCGGCGCGAAGTCCGCCGGCGATGCCGACGCCGTTATGACCACGCTCGGGAACAAGCTCAACGCCGAACAAGTAGCATTCACCAGGAGTTCTTACGGCAGTGTCAACTACTACAATATTCCGATGCCCACGCCGAATGGACCATCCCCGATGGCGATGCCCGGTCTGCAGGTCGTCAGCTACGTGGGCGCGGTCAGGAGCACCGTTGTGTGGGCCAATAGCGAATCCGCTTTCCGCAAAGTCGTTGATACGGCCAATGGACAGCCCAGCCTGCTTTCGGACAACAACTACGCGACCATGCGCAAGTCCGGCCCCAAGGTCTTTGCCACCACCTACCTCTCCGGCCCGAACACATACAAGCTTATGGAGCCGTTCTTCCAGATAGCGGCCATGCAGGCTCCTCCCGGGTCTCTCGATGGAATGAGGGAGAATATGGAGTCACTGCTGGCCGTGGTCAGCACGGCGGAAGCTTCATCCGAAGGCATCAAATGCAGCACGGCTGTGGCGAGCAACAAGCAGCAGGGCGGCGGCAAACCCGTGCCGATCGACGAAATGGTCGCGGGCGTGCCGAAAGACGCGGCGGTCGTTATGTCTATCGGCGACTTTGCCGGCGCATGGAGCGCCGCCATTGCCGAAATGGACAAGCAGCCTCTGCAGAAGACCCAGTTCGACCAGATGGTCCAGCAGGTCAAGATGGTGTCCGGGCTCGACCTCCGCGCCGACGTTCTGGACCGCATCAAGTCTATGCAGGCGTATTATATCCCCCGGAAAATGGCCCAATCCGCTAATTTCCCAGGGATGGTCAACATAGTCTTACAGGTTGATAAGCCCGAAGCGGTGGTCCGGACTGTGCAGAAAATGCATGCCCTCGCGGGCACTCTGGGTCACATGCCGTTCAAGCCGCTGACTATAGACGGCCAGAGTGCGTATGCGGCTCCTCTGGGAGCGGGTGGCGGCGTGCTGACCGACGCGATGGTCGGCGATAAGCTGCTGGTTCATATCAGCGGCACTGGCGGCACAATGCCCGCAGCCCTTGCTCAGGTCAAGAACCCCGGCCCAGGCCTCGTCACTTCAGACGCGTTCAAGCTGGTCAAGAGCCAACTGCAGCCGGATTCCAGGTGCCTCTACTATGGAGACGTCGGCGCGATCATACGAGTATTTTCGGACGCGATGTCCCCCGAGGACCGAAAGGTCGCCGAGTCGATCACCCGAAAAGTCGGTACATTCGGCATTTCAGCGGTGTCGGTCGATGGTCACGACGAATTCGAAATCGTAATCCCCTTTACCCAATAGGCCCAACTACAAATGGCTCTAAGCCTAATGCCTCCAGGTATCCCTACCTGGAGGCTCTTGCTCTTTCAATATGCCTCCAGGTATCCCCACCAAATCTTTGTATACATTTCGATAAGGATACTGGAGGTGTTTTGTGTAACGAGTCATCAGTAGTAGTTGTGGTGACTGATGGCTCAAGCACTCTAGGACAATGTGATAACAGATTAGGTAGGGATACCTGGAGGGATATTCGTTACCTTTTCCAGGACTATCGACCATCGACTACCGACTATCGACTCAAAGTGGAGACATGGCGTGAGCGCAGACAACCTCTTCGATAATTCAGTACCCGCCCAGGCGCGGGCAGAGATTGATGACCTGAGGCGGCGGATCGGCAGGGCGAATTTCCTGTATTATGTGAAGGATCAGCCTGAGATATCCGACGCGGAATACGACTCTATGATGCGCCGGCTCCAGGAACTTGAGGGCCAATACCCGCAGGCCGTGACGGCGCAGTCGCCCACGCAGAGAATCGGGGCGGCGCCGCTGACGGAGTTCGCCGTGCACGAGCACCTGGTCCCCATGCTCAGCCTGGCCAACGCGTTTGGCGAAGAGGATCTCCGGGCGTTCGATGAGCGCGTCCACAAGAACCTCGGGCTGCCCGTCGAGGAGCCGGTCGAATACGTCTGCGAGCTCAAGTTCGACGGCCTGGCGGTGTCGCTCACTTACCAGGACGGCATCATGATCGCGGGCGCGACCAGGGGCGACGGCTTCCGGGGCGAGAACATCACCGGGAACCTCAAGACCATCCGAAGCATCCCGCTCGACCTCAATCACTCCGAGCGCGTCAAGCCGATACCGACGCTGGTCGAAGTGCGTGGGGAGGCAATCCTTACGCACGAAGAGTTCCGCCGCATCAACGACGAGCGCGAGCAGAGCGGTGAGCCGACGTTCGCGAATCCCCGCAATGCGGCCGCGGGCTCTTTGCGGCAGCTCGATTCACGCATAACCGCTCGCCGCAGGCTGACCATGTATTGCTATGGCGTCGGGGCATGTCGGGGGGTGGATTTCGATACGCATTATGAGATACTATCCACGCTCGGGGACTGGGGTTTCAAGGTCAATCCGAATGTGAAGCTTGCGGCGAATATCGATCAGGTCGCGGCGTATATCAGCGACTGGCATACCCGAAAAGAGGGCCTGGAATATGACATCGACGGCATGGTGGTCAAGGTCAATCGCCTGGACTACCAGACCCGGCTCGGCAGCGTGGCCCGCAGCCCTCGGTGGGCGATTGCGTATAAGTATCCCGCCCTGCAGGCTACGACGGTGATCAGGGATATCATCGTCCAGGTCGGCCGCACGGGCGCGCTGACTCCAGTGGCGATCATGGAGCCGGTCGAAGTGAGCGGGGTGACGGTCTCCCGCGCGACCCTGCACAACGAGGACGAAATTCACCGCAAGGATGTTCGCATCGGCGATACGGTCGTAATCCAGCGGGCGGGTGAGGTGATCCCGGAGGTCGTCGAGGTCGTCATCGAGAAGCGCACCGGCAATGAGGTCGAGTTTCACATGCCCGAAAAATGCCCGGTGTGCGGCGCGGACGTGGTCAAGCCCGAGGGGGAGGCCGTCGCGCGCTGCGTGGACCTCGCGTGCCCGGCCCAGATCAGGGAGAACATAATCCACTTCGCCTCCCGCGCGGCGATGGACATAGACGGCGTCGGCCCCGCGCTCATCGACCAATTGATCGAGAACCAGCTTATCAGCGACCCCGCCGATCTCTATTACTTAACAGTGGAACGCATCGAGCCGCTGGAGCGAATGGCGCGCAAGTCCGCCGAAAACACGGTGAACGCGATTCAAGCAAGCAAGACCGCGCCGCTTTCAAGGCTGATTTACGCGCTGGGGATCAGGCACGTCGGGGAACGCACGGCGGCAGCGCTGTCCGAGCACTTCGGCAGCATCGACGCCCTGAGCGCCTCCGATCAAGACAAGATCGCCCGCGTGCCGGATGTCGGCCCGGTTGTCGCGTCGAGCGCGCGGGGGTTCTTCGACCGCGAGCAGAACCAAGAAGTCATACGCAAGCTCAAAGCCGCCGGCATCGACCCGACCGAGGAGAAGCGCCGGGAGACCGAGACGTTCGCGGGCAAAACGATAGTCTTCACTGGCGCGCTCACCAAGCTCACCCGCGAGCAGGCGGAGCAGCTTGTCTATAAGCTCGGCGCCAGCCCGTCGAGTTCAGTCTCGAAGAAGACCAACTGGGTGGTGGCAGGCGAGAAGGCCGGCTCGAAGCTGGACAAGGCCCGGTCGCTGGGCGTGCCGGTGATAAGCGAGGACGAGTTTTTGGGGATGGTGAGGGGGGCGGGGGTGAGTGTTGAGTAGCTTGGGCTGCTTCATATTCTGCCCCGCAGTAGTGGCGGCGTTACTCGGGCTTCGGGCTCGGTTGA
>Ga0209777_10008745_pt1 | contig 11036 bp, 14 predicted proteins | sample FrelakmetHBP12HB_FD_187147 | JGI IMG/M metagenome (GOLD analysis project Ga0209777, IMG submission 187147) | Freshwater lake sediment microbial communities from the University of Notre Dame, USA, for methane emissions studies -HBP12 HB (SPAdes)... | ecosystem: Environmental > Aquatic >...
CTATCAACGAGAATATAGACAAGGTTGTCTACGGGCTGACCAAATGGCAGCCGAAGATCACTACGAAAGGGGTATTTCATCCGGACATGGTAACCGTCCAGGGCGCGGATTATCAGGATGCCTTTTAGATGACGGGAAATCGAGGCTCCTATCATCGCGCCTGGAATGGCTGCGGCACCAACTGTAAGTGCAGGGATAAAAAGCACGTGATTTTGATAGATATGAGTTAAGCTACCGAAGAAAGAAGAACCAGCCAAAACAAAATGAGAGGTTGCCGTGGCTAAGTGAACCGGAAAACCCAACAAATATATCATTGCAGGAACGTGAATTATACCGCCACCGATTCCAAGTAAACTAGAAAGAATCCCGACAAGAAAACTGAGCGCAATACCCCAGCCTTCTTTAGGAGCATACGTGAAGGAATGCCCCGATGCGTCGGTCAAAGTCCTGGTATGACGGAGATCGATTTTGGCGGACTCATGAGGTTCTCGTCGTAATAAGATTGTAATTGACATAACGATGAGTAAAATAGCAAAGATGATACCGAATACATTCGAGGTAACATAGTTCAAAAGCCACGCTCCTAAAAAAGCTCCCGGTATTGTGGCCAGCATAAATTTGATGCCGGCTTTTATATCGACTCTTTTTTGTCGAAGGTAAGAAATAGTGCCTGAAAGTGCGTTAAAAAAAACTGCTACCAGAGATGTACCGGCTGCCTCTTGTGGCGTATAATGAAAGACCAGTAAAAAAATCGGCACAAAAATAACACCGCCTCCTATTCCGACCAATGTACCGAAAATGCCGGAGAGAAAACCGGTGATGGCCAACCCCATAATTACTAAGAAACTCAAATCAAAAATCCACGCACGAATTGAAACTAGATTATTTTGTTGGTATTATACAAGTTAACCTGTCTTTTAGTTTAACATATCTATACCGGGGCCATAGCTTAGTTGGGAGAGCGCTTCCTTTGCAAGGAAGAGGTCTGGAGTTCGAGTCTCCATGGCTCCACCAAAAAGACTGTACCAAAGCTGTTCACGGATCAAGAGAGCGTCCCGATGTAATCGGGAAGGTCTGGAGTTCGAGTCTCCATGGCTCCACCAAAAAGGACGATACTTGGAACTCTTCGGGCGTTGCCCGAGAAAGTTTTTTTTATAACCTTTGCATGGATTTCTTAAGAGGTAGTCTTATATGCGCACCTTGTGACATTATATATTGTTTACAGTTTAAGAATGTTTTTCATGTTGTCTGCTAAATATTATAATAATTCTCTTTTTCAATACTCATTTCTTCTTACGGCTTAGAGATCGACGCACAAAATACCCAATGGCCATAATAATTATCGTGGGTATGACTATTACGAGAATATGTTGTGTACTCATTTCCTCTCCTGCCTGTTAAAAAGAACCATTTATTACGTCCACTTAGTCAATATCTCTTCTCTCTGAAATGTCCTGGTGCTCAGGAAGAAAAGAATTATATCCACGACCAGGGCGATGCCGGAGATAATCCAGATAGTCGTGGTATTCAGCTTTATTGCGCCGACTTCGGTGGCAACATAAATAACGAACATGGGGATTACTACCAAAATACCCTGTAACTGAGCGGCGCGAGGGTCAGTGGCTCTCGCAGAAACGATGACGCTCCACTCAACGGAAAGGATGGACATAAGCGGTAATAATATCAGGAGAAGTATTCCGATAGTCCAGTTTGGGAAAAAATAATAGCCCAGCGCACTTTGCGTTGCCAGATCCGATAACACCATAAAAACGACTGAACTGATGTAGAGTGAACCGATAGAAGGAATGAAGGCGCCGATACCTTTGCCGAGAAGAAGCTTACTGTCCGTAATGGGTGTTGCCAGGAGTGGCTCAAGGCTTTTCTCGACCTTTTCACCGACCAGACTGTAAGACGCCAGGAGAGTAGGTATTGCTGACGCACCGATTACAAAGAAGAAGGAGAAAGCGTTCAGTAAATCTGTCAAGTGCTGTATGCCGAGTAGTTTCCCCTGTCTTGAAATTACGAGGTAAAGTACAGCCGGAAGCCCGATACCGATGATAACAGGGAAAATAACCATCGAGTAGAGGGTGTACCTTTTTCTCAGGAATACCTTTATATCCTTGGCGGCCACCATCCATGATTTAGAAATTTTCATTTTGTCTCCTTTACAATCTGCAGGTAGACATCCTCGAGAGTTGGGACAAGCTGAGTGACTTCTCGTACCTGGCCACCGGCTGAGGCTATTGCCGTAATAATTATCGGATTTTCTTTGTCTGGGTCGGTCACATCCATGATCAAATTATCACCGGAGACTTCGATTTTGTTTGGAACGATCTTTCTCAAAGCACTGACTAAAGACTCTGTTATTTGAGCCAGTCTGATTTGTGTTTTGGGTTTAGAGAGAGACTCCCTAAGCTGTTCAGGAGTACCGACAGTAAGCAGTTTTGTCTTTATTATACCTATGCGGTCGCATATTCTCTGGGCTTCATCAAGATTATGGGTATTGAGAAAAATGGTCCTTCCCTGCTTCTTAACTTCCAGGATGAAATCCCTGACGGTCTTCGCTGATTCGGGGTCCAGGTTGGCCGTAGGCTCATCCATGAATAGTATTTTCGGTTCGTGAATCAAAGCACGGGCTAATGCCAGTTTCTGCTTCATCCCTTTAGAAAAGGAACCTGCCCGGACATCTTTCCTGTCCCAGAGCTCCAGCATCTTGAGAAACCGCTCGATGTTTTCTCTCCTGAGCCCTTCAGGGACTTCATACAGTTTTCCGTAAAAGTCGAGATTCTCAAAAGCGGTCAAATCGTCATAAAGGCCAACATTATCCGGAACCAGTCCGATCATCTTCCTGATTTGCAAGGAATCATCTGCCTTGCCTATGTGATAGTCGCCTATTGTGGCCTCCCCATTGGTCTTAGATATTAAGCAGCAAAGCATCCGGATGGTAGTGGTCTTGCCAGCACCGTTGGGCCCAAGAAACCCAAAAACCTCGCCTTCCTGAACCTGGAAGGTAAGTCCCTCGACTGCAGTTACTTCACCGAACTTTTTAGTAAGATTTTCAACCGTTATCATAAATTATTACCAAAGCCCTCATTCATCGGCGCTTCATACTTCTTTCTTATCAAAAGTGCTGCTAGTATTATACTCTGTAAAACAGTCAAGTTAAATTAATTTTGCATATTTAGATCACAAGTTGAACACTTTGTTCCACCAGTAAATTGAAGCTAAAAAAACCTTGAAATTGATAAACCCGCAAGGGCTTTCATTGTTTTATGCTATGGACCGGTCTCGAAAGCAGGCCCGCCGACATCTGCATTGTTGTTGTATCCAGCACTTTCCCAAAAGCCCCGGAAATTAACATTATCGGAAAGTTCGATCCGAGTGATCCATTTAGCCCATTTATAGCCGTATTTACTCTCAGCCACGACCTGGAATGGGAAACCCCGATCTTCGGGTAAAGTAATGTCATTTAGTTTTAAAGCTATTATTATGTTTCGATCACTGATGTAACTCAAATCAAGCGATGAATAGCCGGTGGGAACATCAGCCGTGTAGAAAATGGCAATTTTAGCTGACGGTTGTACTTTAGCCTCAGCGAATATCGCTGCCAGTGCAGGCCCGGTCCATTTAGCGGTGAAGTTCCACCCCTCGACGCAGTTCAATGGCATTAGCTTTGAAATCTGCGGCAATGATTGCAAATCGGCATAAGTTAGTTCGAGAGGATTATCAACTAATCCATCAACTGTAAGAACATAAGTGCTTCTGTCGATATGCTGTGTACCAGCGAGGGCATTATTTTGCTGCTGGCTGATGGGGGTTAACTTCGTACCTAAAAACTCTGTTGCTTCGATTTCACCACTGATGGTTGAAGGCAATGTTGTCGTAGGTGTCGTAGTACCCGTGGTTGTTATAGTAACACTGGCCGTGGGAGATGTGCTTGCTGTGGATGTTGTCTGCGTACTGGTTGGCGTTACGTTTGTAGTCGTTATTGTGATAATTTCCTTGGTAGTAGTTGCGGTTATGGTTGCGGGAGGAGGCGTTGTCGTATGTTTACACGAAGTTAAAATCAGGACCAAAACGAATAGCAAAACCCATAGCGGCTTTGTGGTATGTATAAACTCATATACCTTCTTCATTTTCATATCGCCAGTATTCTGCCATGCAATCACCATTGAACTAATGTAGGGGAAGGTAGCTAATAATATGACTGAGGCATGAAACGGACTATGACTCGTCTTGGAAAATAAGGGTAATTTATTGTAACTTGGTTATTATTTTCCGAAATTGATCTTCAGTAAATGCCTTCACCGTTTCAGAGCGGATGCTACCTTTACTCCCAGTGCTAATTGCTATGTTTGCAATCGCATCGTCATTTGGAGCTTCGATAATTGTTATAATGTCATATTTGCCCATCGTAAAATAAAAACCATTCACTTTCCCGCCTGCACTTTCGACTGCTTTTTTAAAAGCATCGATTCGCTGAGGAGCTTCTTTGATGTTCCTTATACCTTGGTCTGTCCAATTGATAAGTTCAATATATGTTGGCATACTTCCCTCCCTTTATAACATAATGTTCATTGCCTAATGGTGATTACTAATTTACCCGATATAGTTACCTTTCTTCAGCTATTATTTCAATTTTGTCATAGTATCAATTAAATAGTTATAAAACCTTGTGGTAAAAAGTTTCAAATTTATAAAATTTCACTACAGCTTTCTCCTCTGACTCTTTATTCCCTTAATTGTAAAATATCAACTAATTGTAAGTATCTTTGGGAAATCGCATTGCTCCAAGCTGTCCCTTATTTTGGGGTTATACTTTATCGTTATTTCTTCCGCATGAATTTATTTTTTGATTTCATAGATATTTAATATTTTTTTATCTAATTTTATAACTAGTTAACTATTACCTCTCTATAATATTTACAGGAAGTCAACTTTCGTATTATGCGCTTTAAAATATTTCATTAAAGTCTGAGGCTGAAAAATGAATATTAAAAGCATTGAATTCATAATTGTTACTTCGATTTTAGTATCACTTTTGGTGATTATGGCCTCTTGCATTAAAATCCAAACTATTTCAACCGTAGCCGTAACGGAACCCGGCACAACTCAATCTTCGAGTGCAACTAGTCCCACGAGCTCAAGTGTAACTGTTTCAACCTCGTTAATTAACGGGCAGCTTATTTTTTTGCAGTAGACGCGTCGGGGTTGCAAATAAATGCGCAATGATTTGTTATGATGATACGGGGGCTTGCTTGTGTTGACGGCCACGGTACGCAGGGCAAAAGGGGGCACCGTCTATATGATGATGACGCCGTATAATATTCCAAATATCACCTGGTCGACTTTAACCGGATCAGATTACGCTCCACCATACACGGTGGATACATCAAAACGAGCTATTACCCAAGGACTGGATCAAGACGGTAAGGCACTCGACCCATTCATTCCTCGGTGGAGGATGTCTTCGCAAGATTTATCCGACCTAGTAAGTTAAATACAGACACTTAAATAAGGGGTAGAAACGAAAAAATTCAGGGAAAGTAACAATTTTATGTTTGTATGGAAAACAATATAAAACAAAAGAAGAAATTCTGGAACACCGGTGTTTGGTTGGCACTGATTGGTGGGATCGCCGCGGTGTGCTTCCTACTAATTCATTACTGGAAGTATCTCGAGCAATTTCAAATTCTTATTTATCTCGGGTTGTTTTTTACCGCTATTTTAGCTGGTTCGCCAATACCTGTGCCGACACCGTGTATGGCGCTGACATTTGCATTCGGTAGCCGATTTGATCCGGTAATAATCGGACTTATTGCCGGTTCAGGGGCTGCTATTGGCTCGATGCTAGTTTATTATTCAGGCCGTACCGGACGGCGTTTTTTCCCGGGTTTTAATATTTCCGATCCGGCAAATTCATTTTACAAAAGCTGGCTTGGCAGACTTTTGCAGAAGATCAGACTACCTTCTATTATGAAATTTGTAAATAAAAGAGGACTCGCTGGGGTCTTTCTGTTTTCGATTTTCCCAAACCCTCTTTTAATGCCTGTGCTTCTTACAATGGGAATTAACCGGGCTAAAGCCTGGAGAGTTGCAATTGCTTTATTGTTGGGACACTCAGTCTTGTTTTTGGCACTGGCTTTTCTGGGGCATTACGGATTGGGTTCATTGTTACGTTATTTCGGCGTCTTCAAATTGTAGCCAATATTAAATATTTAAGATAAATATCAATTGACCATCCAATAATAAATATCTAAACTGAATTTCCGAACAAAAAAAGAGTTTTAAGGGAGAATAATATGACTAAGAAAAACGAACCTATTAAATGTGAAAAATGCGGACTCGAATTTCCCGATTCGGTATTATCTGAAGAACACAAGAACAAAGCTTTCATTTGGGACGATAAGATATTGTGTAAGGATTGCCTTATATTAGCTGGTGGGAATCCTGTCGTAGCGAATAATTTATGGGATTATAATTATAACGAAGAAAAAGCTAAACATCACGACTGGTGAAAACAAGCCACGAATTCATTTTAGGCTGTGATTTGTCCTCTTATAGAGTGCACGGCAAATTCGTGGCTGGGGAGAATAAGCAGTAAATTCTACGAACAATATCTCGGTAATAAAGTGCTCAGAAGCAACAAAAAACGAAAAATATGAACCGTGGAAAATCAATGTACCGGCAACCGTTCTAAAGTAATAATAGTTAAGATTAGTTAAGATAAATCATCTTGTTGAAAAATAATTATTAAATTATAATAACGACAAAATATCAGGGAGGCATTGAACCACCGCCTTCAATTGGTCACTCGGGCAGTGGGGAGCCAATAGTGAAACCAACCTTGAATTACCGATCGTCGACCTACTTAAATAACTGCAGCTAAAGCGGGCAGTCTGGTAATTCCAGGAAAGGGACGCTATGGACAATACTGAAAACCATGAGAAGACATCATCATGGACTCTAATCGAAACAACTAAAGACTGGCTATTTCTTGATATCGAATTAAAAGAATTTCTCTTTGTATTTTTCAGCTTCTGCGATGCGTTATTAACCTCGATATGTCTGCAAATGGGGGCTCAAGAAGGTGTGCCGTGGATGAAGGGCTGGGGTGCAAATGCTTCTCTGCGAATGGTAGTAGCAGCGATTATTATGCTGTACCTTAAAGTTCGTGGTGAAACAAAACTTCTGTGGTTCGGTAATGCTGTTTTGTTTATCGTGCTGGTATGGAATTGCTTTATGGTATTACTCATGCTTTTCGGTAATTAGTATTGGGATTTTACTCTTCTTTTACCTCGGGGCTAGTTTTTCCAGGTATTTGCAAAGCGGGTGTTATAACACTCTTAGTCAGGTGGTCGCCTCTGCTCATTTTCTCTTCATGAGTAATTAATAATCCAGTTTTACATTTAACACACTTTTGATTGTCCGGTTGCGCTAAAGCCCAACCAAAATAGAGCCGGCCACATCTGGGGCATTTCCCCTGGATCATTATTTCCGTCCTAAATAAGTAAAGGATTATTCTTGACAACCTTCTTACACCGTTGCACCATGAGGTTTCACCCTCATCTTAGTATAATATCTGCAAAAATCAAGATAACTAAACTACATTTACCTCCCACTTTTTAGCAGAATATTAAAAATCCCCGCTATTGTTAAATAACCGGGTATACTCTCACGACGCTAAGAAGGGGCCACCTTGTGTGAATTTGTGACAGAGACGGTTGATAAGGATAAGTAAACTCCTTCACCTTCCTAGAAAATTCGGTTTTCTTTTTTGTAGAAACGCGTTGCTTCCCTCAAGATAGTCTTCAGTTCCGAGGAGGTAATCGAAAAGGGATGATTCCAGTTTAATGCCCTCGGTTAGCGGAAGGTTATAACCGCGTTGTAACGCCTCTTTAGCCGCGCGTAGGGCAAGAGGCCCCACTTGACACAAATTTTCCGCCCATTGATATGCCCGGGTCAATAGCTCTTCTTTTTTTACCACTTCATTGATTAGCCCTATGCGATAAGCCTCCTGGGCATTTATGGGTTTACCGGAAAGAACTATTTCAGCTGCTTTTACATAAGGAAGAGTACGGAGAAGACGTTGCGTGCCTCCCCAACCGGGGATTAATCCTAAGTTAACCTCAGGCGATCCGAAACGAGCGTGTTCCGCAGCGAGACGGATATCACAGATAAGCATGATTTCCAATCCACCGCCCAATGCTATACCGTTCACAGCGGCAATCAGGGGTTTAAATATGCCCATGAACCTTAACGGTGTATCCGGGAATTCATCCGGTTTCCCCCGGATGCTTTTCATAAATGGTAGAGTTTCCGTGATATCAGCGCCGGCGCAAAAAGCCTTCTCTCCGGCACCCGTGATAATTCCGACCCACACGTCAGGGTTATCTCTAAAAGAAACCATGTGTTCATGTAATTGTTTTAACACTTCTAAGTTAACCGCATTTAACGCTTCAGGGCGTTTAATGGTGAAAGTGGCGATTCTCCCTTCAACTTTATAATCAATCGACATTATTCCCTCCCTTTAACTAAAACATAAGACATCTTTTATTATCCGATTATTTATTCTCAATGTCTATGATTGTGATATGATGTTGCCGGCTGCTATTTCCAGTAAGTTAGGATAAATAAATAATGATCGATAAACAGAAAGTAATTCGTAACTATATTGCTTAAGTACAGGAAATGCGCCGTTTACCGTTTATTACCGATGATGAAATGGAATTGCTCTTCGGAGAAGACATTTTTTCGGTTCTAACCCGACTTTCCCGCTATGATGTTGAAAAACGTCTTTGTGTCAATTGCGTTAAGAGATGTTGTCTGGTGGTTCACTGCGAACTCTACGACACTCAATTTCCAGAATGCCCTATTTTCAATTTGCGCCCGGTGGTTTGCCGTCTGCATTATTGCCATCTTTTCCAGAAAGATTGCGGTCAAATGGTAGAAGAGGTAAGTGATATTTTCTTCGCGTGCGTTATGGCGGCTGAATCATCCGGCATTCTATCCGCCAAACTATTCGATAGTCCGCCACTGGTGAGGTGCGCTCCGGAATTTGTATCCAGAATCGATAAAATCATGCAGTCTGTCAGGAACCATACTTTGAACTTACAGCGAGCCGTAGAGGCCATCAATGTTGAAGCGGAAAAATACAGAAGCCTATTTGATTAAGGATAAGAACTCTTATAGAGCAGGCAGGCTACTTCGTGTTCGTCTCCCGTGTCTCCCAGCTTAGGTATTATTTCCGAGCAATCTTTGAATGCCTGCGGGCACCGGGGATGAAAAACACAACCAGATGGAGGATTCAGCGGGCTAGGAACCTCTCCCGTAAGGACTGTCACCGCTCTCTTCGCTTCAACCGCGGGATCGGGAATCGGAACAGCGGATAATAGTGCTCTCGTGTAAGGGTGCATCGGTTTACTGTACAGCTCATCACGTTTGGAAATTTCCATTATCTTGCCCAGGTACATCACCACTACTCTATCGCTGATATGGCGTACGACCGAAAGATCGTGGGAAATGAACAGGTAAGCTACGCCGTATTTCTGCTGTAAATCATCAAGTAAGTTAATAATTTGAGCTTGAATCGACACATCCAAGGCCGAAAGTGGTTCATCACACATAATGAATTCCGGCTGTAAAGCTAGTGCCCGGGCAACTCCCAGTCTTTGCCGCTGTCCGCCGCTGAATTCATGGGGATATCGGTCGGCCATATATGGAGCTAGTCCCACTATATTCAAAAGCTCGGCAACTCGTTCATCATATTCCTTTCCCGACATTAAGTTGTGGATTCTCAAAGGTTCTCCAATAATATCGGAGGCTGTAAAACGCGGGTTTAGGGAATCGTAAGGGTCCTGGAATATAATCTGAAAGTGACGGCGCAAAGGGCGCAGAGCTTTATCGTCAAGTTCAGTCAAGTCTTGTCCGTGAAAAATTACTTCACCGGAGGTAGGCCGTAACAATTGCAGGGCACATTTGCCTAATGTGGTCTTACCGCAACCACTCTCACCGACTAATCCGACGGTCTCTCCTTTATGGATAGTAATCGAAACGCCATCTACGGCTTTTACTTCCGCGATTAATTTCCGGCGCAACAGGCCTTTGGTCACTGGAAAATATTTCGTCAGGTTGTTGATTTCTAAAACTATTTCTTTTGCCATGGTTTATATCCCTTCTGAGCGACCCAGCAGGCCGAGAAATGATTCGGATTAATTTCTACAAGCTCCGGTTTATCTATCCTGCATTGCGCGATGGCGTATTTACAACGTGGTTCAAATGCACAACCTGGCGGTAGAGAGATTAAATCCGGGGGTTGGTCTTTAATTGGTTCCAGTCTTAATTTACGTGGTTCATCCAGACGAGGTACAGATGCGAGCAATCCGGCAGTGTACGGGTGCTCCGGGTGATGGTATACTTCCAGGGCAGAGCCACTTTCTACGATTCGGCCGGCATACATTACGAACACACGGTGAGCATAACGAGCAACCACACCCAAGTTGTGGGTAATTAAAATTAATGAAGTATTCAAATTTCTGGAAATGCCGCGAATAAGTTCCAAAAGTTGAGCTTGGATCGTTACATCAACAGCGGTTGTCGGTTCGTCGGCAATTATCAACTGGGGTTTACAAGCAATGGCAATGGCGATCATAACACGTTGCCGCATACCACCGCTAAACTGATGAGGGTAATCATTCACTCGTGAGTCGGGTTGTGGAATTCCGACCATTTTTAATAAATTTATCGCTTCATTGTTGGCTTCCTGCCGGGTTAAATGTCGATGTGACTCTAAACCTTCGGAAATTTGATGACCGATCGTAAGGACTGGATTCAAGGACGTTAATGGTTCTTGGAAGATCATCGAAATTTTGGCACCGCGGATTTTTCTCATTTCGTTTTCCGGTAGTTTAAGAATATCTACACCTTCAAAAAACACGGAGCCTGCAGTGATTTTCCCAACGGGTTCGGCAATTAGTCTCAGCACCGATAATGCGCTGACAGTTTTACCGCAACCGCTCTCTCCCACCAGGGCTACA
>Ga0209777_10008746_pt1 | contig 11036 bp, 10 predicted proteins | sample FrelakmetHBP12HB_FD_187147 | JGI IMG/M metagenome (GOLD analysis project Ga0209777, IMG submission 187147) | Freshwater lake sediment microbial communities from the University of Notre Dame, USA, for methane emissions studies -HBP12 HB (SPAdes)... | ecosystem: Environmental > Aquatic >...
GCAATGCTTGCTTTGGGTGTCCGTAATTGGATTGCGATTGTAGGATTTACCTTGGTGGTGTTCGTGATCTTCGTCACGCTGTTTGAAATCTGGCGAGGGGTTCACTCCCGGCAAAAAGGACGCGGAGAAAATTTTATCACCGCACTTTGGCGATTGTTTGGGCGTAACCACCGTCGTTATGGCGGTTATTTCATTCATATCAGCATGGTGGTGATGGCCATAGGCATTCTGGGTATGGAACTGTACCAGACCACCACCCAAAAAACGCTTGCGGCTGGGGAAGATCTCCAGATTTCGGGATATACCCTGCGTTACGACTCGCTAACCCAAGTTCCAAACGCAGATGGGAGTAGTGTGACGCGCGCTGTTGTCAGTGTTTTCAAAGGTGGGCAGTTGCTGGGAGAACTCAACCCCCACTATGAAATATACCCGAGCGGGCAGACCGTGACGATCGCCGGGATATATTCAACCCTGGCTGATGACCTGTACGTGGTGCTGATCGATTGGGAAAACATCTCGACAGCTCAGGCCCCTTTTAAGGTGTATCACAATCCGTTGGTCAATTGGTTGTGGATCGGAAGCTTGATGTTCATCGTAGGATTCCTGGTGGCAGCCTAGCCGGAAAAAGAAGAAGTAAGAAGCTCGGTATAATTAGAAAATATATGAAAAAGATAGCCGGACTTCTGATTTGTTCCTCTTTGATAATCCTTGCGTTATCGCTTGTTCCTATTATTATTGTATCTGCCCAGCAGCCAACTCCCTCCGACGATGAAGTCAATGCCATCGCCCGCCAGTTATACTGCCCGGTGTGTGAGAATACCCCGCTGGATGTCTGTCCAACTACTGCCTGTCACCAATGGCGGGAACTCATTCGCCAAATGCTGGCCGAAGGAAAATCCGCAGATGAGATAAAGCAGTATTTTGTGGACTACTATGGAGCCAGCGTTCTTTCAGAGCCACCGGCCTCAGGAATCAATTGGCTGATCTACATCGTCCCGCCGGTGGCTTTTCTGGTTGGAGCTTTTCTTCTCTTCCAGGCGTTCCGCACCTGGAAAAAGTCGGCTACAACCCCAGCAATACCTTCCACCACACCAAACTCACACAAGGAAGGCACTGAGTTTGGTTCCGCCAAGGAAGATCCTTACATTTCCCGTCTTGAAGAAGAGCTGAAGAAACGCAAATAGGAAACCGCCATTATGTCGCAGGAACCTGATGTTGCTCCGGTAGCGAAACGAGATGTCCCCGTCTGGGTCCAGATCCTCATCTGGCTCGGCTTGCTGGGGCTGCTTGTTGTTCTGGCTGCCGGTCTTCTGAAAGCCAAGCACCCGATTATGAGCGTAGGGACGCGGGTACCTGATTTCTCATTGACGTTGTTCAGCGGATACGAGTATAAAGGCGTGTCACAGATAAAGGTATCCGACCTGCGTGGGAAAGTGATCGTCGTCAATTTCTGGGCCTCATGGTGCCAGCCATGTGCGGATGAAGCCCCTGATGTAGAAGCGGCATGGCTAAATTATGTAAAAACCGGCAAGGTGGTTTTCCTTGGCGTGGATTACGTGGACACAGAGTCGGAGGCGCGCACCTATCTTACGAAATTCAACATCAGTTATCCCAACGGTCCTGATCTGGGAATGCAGATCTCGAAAATCTTTAACCGCAACCTGGGTGTTCCCGAAACATACATCATTGACCCGCAAGGTGTTTTGCATTTCATTCAAATTGGGCCATTCCAATCTTCAGCAGAGATCCAATCAATTCTCGACCCAATGATGGCAGGAAAATGATCCATGGTTATCGGTGCGATTTTTCTTCTAATTCTTGTGTTCGCCTTCATCCTTCTCTACGTGGCGCAACCTTTTTTTGAACGACAGGGCTTCCATTCCGTGGAGAAAAACCAAGAACTTTCACCCCTCCTGGCCGAACGCGAACGCCTGCTGACCGCATTACAGGAACTGGATTCTGATCAAGCTCTGGAAAAAATCCCTGCTGAGGATTACCCCATCCTGCGAACTGAATTAATTCAGAGGGGTGCTGAAATCTTGCGGCAGATCGATGCACTGACAACCAGCGCTGCAAATGAGCGGACCGTGATAGAGGATATCCATCCAGACATATCCACTTCGATACTGGCTACACTTTCCGATGACGATCTGGAAGAACTATTGGCCAAGCGGCGGGCCCTTCGAAAAGATAAGACCGCTGGTTTTTGTCCCAAATGTGGTAAACCTGTCCTATTCTCCGATGCTTTTTGTCCTTCCTGCGGTCATGCGCTAAAATAAAGAATATAAAAAGAAGTTCAAAATCATTCAAAAATTGCTTTTGGGTGCCCATCAAATCTCTGAAAAGGAACTTGCATGAAATTACACCTGGTTATAATAGTCCTCCTTCTATCCCTGATCATCACCACCCGTTCGCTTGCAGCGGATAATCCCCTCTCATCCGGTTCCCCTGCTACCTTCGGTTCTGCAATCGTTAATGCGGATCCGACTCAAAAACCGGTTCCCTCACAGGTGTCTACCGAGACTCCCGGAGCAGTTACTTCGACCTCCGGAACCCCTTCCGCGGTGTCTGGTTTAAACACCCCCTCGGCTGAAGTCAGCCCCACTCCCCAAACGCAAATGGTCGTTATCGAGGGGACGGTCACACTCCCTACGGGTATCACCCTACCAGATGGCACCAGTGCGACCCTGTTGGTTTTCAACTCCACAACCCAGCAGGTTGAACAAACCTTAACCACTGCTATTGTGTCTGATGGGTCATACGTATTCAACAATGTTTCCGCCAATACCACTTCTGTTTTTTTTATTACCGTGGACTACGCGGGTGTCACGTTCAATTCTGACGCGATTCCCTTCGACGGTACCACCTTGCTGCTCACCATGCCAGTTACCATCTACGCAACATCGAACGATCTGAGTCTGCTCAGTATCACCCAAACCCACCTGATTTTCGACTTTTCAACAACTGGCAAGGTGCAGGTGACAGCTCTATACGTACTCTTGAACAGCGGGCAGAGTGCCATCATGGTCACCAGTGATGGCACCCACATTCCATTCATCCAGATCCCAGACGGAGCTCAAAGTGTAAATTATCAATTGGACAAGAACAGTTCTCCGTTAATGAAGGCAACAAATGGCTTTGCCTTCCTTCCTGGTACAGACAAGCAATATGGAATATATGCAACTTTTACATTACCATACACAGGTCGTTTAGTATATACCCAGCCATTTAACCTGCCTGTTTCTGCCACAAATATCATTGTCCCGGAAGGTGTCAAAGTCAGCAGCAATCAATTGACGGATGCGGGCACACAGACTTCGTCGGGTACAACCTTTCACTTGTACCAGGGTGCCAGCCTGGCATCAGGCAGCACACTCACTTTGACCATTTCTGGAATGCCCGGCGATAAACCCGGTTTAGTCCTGCCAGGTGGTTTTGTTCTTCCCAGTTTTGTCCTCGATCAGCATGCCTGGATAGTGATCGGTGTCGGTGCTGTCGGCTTGATCCTGATCATTCTGGGAATTTTCCTGTTCCTGCGGGATCGCAGGTTCAGAAAATTGGAAGAAGAGGAATCTGAGGAAGCCGGCGAAGAACAAGCTGAACCGGATGCCCTCGGCGATAATCGCGATAGCATCCTGGATGCCATCCTTGCTCTGGATGATCAATTCAAAGCTGGTGACATTTCAAAAGAAGCCTACCATGAACGCCGGGATGAATTGAAGGCTCGGCTTAAAACACTGCCTTAAAATTCTCGTCCGCCCCCTGATATATGCCTGCATACAAAATGGAAATGGGCGCATGATAGTCGTTAAAAAACTTGTTAAACGGTTTGGCCTTAAAATCGTCCTGCGCGGCATGAATTTTGAAGTGCAGCGCGGGGAATTTGTCGCCTTACTGGGCCCAAATGGATCTGGGAAGACTACCTTCTTGCGCATCCTTTCATCACTCACACGCCCAACTTCCGGAATTGTCAGCGTGGCAGGCTACCCGCTCCCTGGGCAAGCTTCCTCTGTCCGCCGAAATCTTGGAGTTGTGTCTCATCTCCCCCTCCTTTATGGAGATCTTACCGCTGAAGAGAATCTGCGTTTCTTTGGAAAATTGTACGGCGTTTTCGAAATAAGCCAGCGCATTGACCAGACCCTGGAACTGGTCGGTTTGCGTTCCCGACGACGAGAACTGGTTCGCACATTTTCACGCGGTATGCAACAGCGTCTCGCCATTGGTAGGGCCATTCTCCATGACCCCGATGTACTATTGTTCGATGAACCACACACCGGCCTTGACCAGGATGCCTGCGACATGCTCGACCGCCTCTTGCTTGAAGTCTCAGGGCAAGGTCGAACCATCGTAATGACCTCGCATGACCTCATCCGCGTGGAGGATCTGGCCTCCCGCTTTGATGTACTTTCGCGCGGTGTGATCACCGCCTCGGCTGGACGTAATGATCTGGTCCGGAACAGCCTGCCCGAGTTTTATCGCCAGGCACTGACAGGGTAAGCAAAATTATGGTGAAAGCAGCAACATCTTCTTCCTCTTCTCCTGCCAGGGATTCCTCAAACAGATCGAATGCCACCTTCGTGAAATCCATTGGCGCAATCATCTGGAAAGACCTGGTCGCTGAACTGCGCTCACGGGAATTGCTTTCCGCAATGCTGGTCTTCGCCTTGCTGGTCATCCTGATCTTCAACTTCGCCCTGGAATTGGACGCCACGACACGTAAGGTGGCGACACCCGGCATTTTATGGGCAACCTTCGCCTTCGCCGGCACCCTTGGGTTAAACCGCTCGATGGCACTAGAAAAAGACCGCGGTTGCCTCGACGGCCTCCTGCTCGCTCCGGTGGATCGTTCGGCTATCTACTTTGGCAAACTGATCAGTAACCTGGTCTTCATGCTAGTCGTTGAAGCGATCGTCCTACCCGTCTACAGTGTTTTGTACAATACCAACCTTTTCAACCCCGGCCTGATCAGTGTCATCCTGCTGGGTTCGGTCGGGTACGTTGCAGTCGGGACATTGCTTTCCAGCATGGCTGTCCAGACGCGCACCAGGGATGTTTTGCTTCCCATTCTGCTCTTTCCGATCATCATCCCCATCCTGATCGCCGCAGTAAAAGCCAGCAGTGGCTTCCTGCAGGGAATTGCCCCGACGGAAATCATGCCGTATATCAACCTGCTAATCGTATATGACGTGATCTTTACCGCAGTCGCTTATATGGTGTTCGACTTTGTCGTGGAAGAATAATCACCTTATAGGTGGTCTCTAATATTTGGAGTGATAGTGAAATCTCAACCTTTTCCTTTAAAAATACTTAATATCCTCTCGATCCTGCTTTTCCTGGCTGCATTGGCCATGGTATTTCTGTACGCGCCGCTGGAAGTGACCATGAATTACGTCCAGAAGATCTTCTACTTCCACATCGCCAATGCCTGGGTCGGGATGCTCGGCTTCCTCGTGGCTGCGGTTGCCGGGGTCCTCTATCTAGTCCATCACGATTTGAAGTGGGATATCATTGAACTCGCTGCTGTTGAGATTAGCCTGGTTTTCTTTCTGATCACTATCATCTCCGGCTCGATCTGGGCGCGTCCAACCTGGGGAACTTACTGGACCTGGGAGCCTCGTCTGACTACTGCTGCCATTCTTGAAATGGTCTACATCGCCTGTCTCTTACTGCGCCAGGGCATTGATGACCCCGACCGCCGGGCCCGCTTCAGCGCAGTCTACACCCTGATAGGCTCTATCAGTGTGCCAATAACCTTCTTTTCTATCCGATTATTCCGCACCATTCACCCAGTTCTCATCGGAGCAGCTTCCACTTCTTCGCAAGGCAGCTTTGATATGACCCCGAAGATGCTTGTCACCATGTTGTTCGTGTTGGGTGCTTTTTCGGTCATTTTCGTTACCCTTTTCTGGCACCGCATCCGTCTCGGTCAGTTGATTCAGTTGGTTGAACAACAGAAGCTAGAAGAGTAGCTACAAAGGAGTAGCCATGCTTGGATATGCTATATCGTTAAAATACATGCTTGCCGGATATGCTGTGATCCTGACCGTGCTCGCAGTTTACATTGTCAGTCTTTTCGTCCGCTGGCAAAACCTGCAACGGTATTTGCATACCCTTGAGGAAATAAATAAAAAGGATTAGTAGTAGGATTAAGTTAATAAGGTTTGGGCGGACTTTTTTAGGGGATTTTAAAAATCAAGATGATGAAAGGAGAATATATGTCACGTATTATTTTTATTTTGGCAACTCTCGCCGTAATCCTCATCCTGGCGACAGCCTGCAGTAAAACTCCTCAAACAGCCACCCTGACCAGCGCCAATAATGGTGGTAAGGTGGAGGTTAAAGTAGGCGGCCAAATAATCGTCAATTTGGACAGCAACCCATCCACTGGCTATACCTGGGAAACCCAAAGCCTGGACGCAACCATGTTCAAACAGGTCGGCGATTCTGTATTTTCCAGCAGCAGCCCGGGACTGGTCGGTTCCGGAGGAACCCTGGCCCTGACTTTCGATACCTTGAAGGCTGGTACATCCATGTTGACGCTGGTTTATCATCGCCCCTGGGAAACGGGTGTGGATCCGACCAACACATTCACGGTCACAGTGACGGCGAAATAGGGCCTCGAAACACTTGCTGCGGTGTTCTTAATGGTAGCGGAAGCCACCGCTTCCGCTGTTTTTTTTATAAATTGCTATCCATTTCCTATCAATCCGATATTCATTGTCCATCAAAGTGAAAATGCCTGGAATAATTCATATATAATGCAAAAAGTTTGCGTACCAACACAAACGAGCGCACTGGTATATATTTTCCCAGCCTGGCAACGTGTTGAGGGGGATATAATAGGGGTAAGCAGGAAATTCATTTTGACTTCACCGTTCTGGTGGATTCACCGGTCTGAGCCCCGGTCCAACCAGATGAATTTTTTCCAGCCATTGCGGACTGACTGAGAACAATACATGTTTATTTTTAGAATGGAGATTGAATGAGAATCCTATTGTTATACCCGGAATTCCCAGATACATTTTGGAGCTTCAAACACGCTTTGGATTTTATTCGCAAGAAGGCCTCCACCCCGCCCCTGGGTCTGCTGACTGTGGCAGCCATGTTGCCAGCGCAATGGGAAAAACGTCTCGTGGACACCAATGTCCGCCCCCTTAAAAAGAAAGACCTAGAGTGGGCCGATTATGTGTTTATCAGCGCCATGGTTGTCCAACGCGAATCCACTCGCCAAATCATCGCCCGCTGCAAAACAGCGGGGCGTAAGATAGTTGCAGGTGGACCGCTCTTTACTACTGAGCCCGAGAAATTTAACGATGTGGACTATTTGGTACTGAACGAAGCTGAAAATACCCTCGCACCATTCCTTCTTGACCTTGAACTGGGTCATCCGCGACACATTTATACTTCCCAGGAATTTCCTGACATCCGGAATACCCCGGCACCGTTATGGGAATTGGCTGATCGGAAGCGATATGCCACCATGTCCATCCAGTACTCACGCGGTTGTCCATTCGATTGTGAGTTTTGCAATATTACCTCGCTTCTAGGACATCGCCCCCGGGTCAAGGATGCTACACAGATTATCCGCGAGTTGGACGGTCTATACCAGCTTGGCTGGCGGGAACCTGTCTTTTTTGTGGACGATAATCTTATTGGAAATAAAAAGCATCTCAAGGACGACTTGTTGCCAACCCTGCTTGAATGGCGAAAAGGAAAGAAGGGGATGCCATTTAACACTGAAATATCCATCAATATCGCTGATGATGAGGACCTGATGAATACACTGGTCAAGGCGGGATTCGACACTGTCTTTATCGGGGTCGAGACGCCGGACGAATACAGCCTGGCTGAATGCAATAAGAAACAGAACTTACATCGCGACCTGGTGACTGATGTCAAACGCATCCAGCGCGCCGGTTTGCAGGTCCAGGGCGGGTTCATCATCGGGTTCGACAGTGATACCCCTTCCACCTTCCAACGGCAGATCGATTTCATTCAGAAAAGTGGCATCGTAACGGCCATGGTTGGGTTGCTGCAGGCACCCACCGGTACCCGGCTTTTTGACCGCATGAAGCGTGAGAATCGCCTTGACGGATCCTCTTCAGGGGATAATGTGGACGGCTCAACGAACATCATCCCGATAATGAATCTCGCAACCCTGCAAAAAGGATACCGGGATGTGGTAAATTTCCTCTATACTCCCAAGAATTATTATGCCCGGGTAAAAACATTCCTGAGGGAGTACAAGGCACCCGAGATTACCATCCCGATCAAAGGCGAGTACATCCAGGCTTTCTTTCGCTCGGTATTCCGCCTGGGCATCTTGGGGAAAGAGCGCGTCCAGTACTGGGGACTGGTCCTGTGGACCCTTTTTCGTCGGCCGCGCTTATTCCCATTGGCAATCACTTTCGCAATCTATGGATACCACTTCCGCCAGGTTTTCGATCTGCATGTGGCATGATCATGTCAACCGCCTAGCAGGTTGAAACCTGGAAAACTCTGCCAAAAGCAGAACCAACAATTGATCTGCAGCAAGAAATTAATATCAGGGTGACATACAAGTCGCCCTGAAATTTTTAATGTTAAACAAATCAATCCAGTTTATAATCAGACTGATTATATCTATAAAGGTTAGGGCCGTGTCTGAACAAATATCCCCTCTCAATCTTCCTCTTCCTCCTGAAGAAATCATTTTAGATTATCGTCTCGCCTATCGCTCGCGGCAGGTCTCCATTATCGGGCGACGCGAGGTGCTTTCGGGAAAGGCCAAATTTGGCATCTTTGGGGATGGGAAGGAACTACCCCAAGTTGCCATGGCTCATGCTTTCCGGAAAGGCGACTGGCGTTCCGGTTACTACCGCGATCAGACCTGGGTCCATGCCCTTGGCGTGCTCCAGTTCCGCGATTTCTTTGCCCAGCTTTATGCCCACGCCGACCTTGAAGCCGACCCCGCTACAGCGGGACGCTCTATGGTAGGCCATTTTAACTCCCGCTTCATCAACTCCGACGGTTCCTGGAAAGACCAGACCGAAATGTACAATATTGCAGCAGATGTCTCACCAACGGGTGCCCAGATGCCGCGCCTGGTTGGGCTGGCTTATGCTTCCGTTTTATATCGGGAGTCGGATGCTCTCAAACAGTTCAGCAAGTTCTCGCATAACGGAGACGAGGTCGCTTGGGGGACAATCGGGAATGCATCCACTGCTGAAGGCATGTTCTGGGAGGCAGTCAACGCCATTGGCGTGCTGCATGCGCCTGCCGTCATTTCGGTCTTCGACGACGGGTATGGTATTTCCGTCCCCAACCAGTTTCAAATGGTCAAGGAGAACATCTACGCAATCCTGAAGGGTTTCCAACGTGATCCCTTCCCGGTCGATCAGTGCGATCACGGTTTTGATCTCTATCAGGTGAACGCCTGGGACTACCCAGCCCTGCTGTCCATATACAAAATGGCCGCGGAAACCGCCCGCCAGTTCCACATCCCGGCCCTTTTGCATGTCACCGAGGTCACCCAGCCGCTGGGTCACTCCACCTCCGGTTCGCAGGAACGCTATAAAACGCCCGAACGCCTGGCTTGGGAGGCTGAATGGGATTGCATCCCCAAATTCCGGGAGTGGATCATGGATAACGGCATTGCAGGTGAAGCAAAGCTATCGGCTTGTGAAGAAGAAGAGCATCAATTGGTGGAGGATTTACGCAAACAGGCCTGGGAAGCATATCAGGCTCCATTGCTGCGCGAACGAGCGAAGGTCCTGTCGCTCCTAGCAGTGATGGGTAGGGCTTCCCACCACGCGGCTGAGTTGGAGAAGATCCGGACCCGGCTCGAAACAATACCCAGCCCGGTTCGTAAAGAGATAACGAGTGCAGTCCATGAGGCGCTGGTACTAACGCGTGATGAGTCCTCACCCATCCGCCAGGAACTGCATGATTGGCAGCACTCATTAGACCTCGTTCAGGAAGACCGCTACCACAGCTTTCTGACCTCCCCATTAGCTGATTCGATCCTGAAGGTTGAGGAGGTCAAGCCAATCTTTGCGAACAATGCATCGCTGGTGATGGGTTTCGAGGTTATCAATGCTGCCTTCGACGCCGCACTGCAACGGGAGCCGCGCCTGGTGGCTTTTGGCGAGGACTTGGGCAGGCTGGGTGACGTGAACCAGGGTTTCCGTGGCTTGCAGGAAAAGCATGGCCCGCTGCGCGTGACTGACACCGGCATCCGTGAGACCACCATCCTGGGACAAGCGATCGGCATGGCTATGCGAGGTTTGCGCCCGATCGCAGAGATCCAATACCTGGATTATTTGCTCTATGCCCTGCAATTAATGTCCGATGACCTGGCAACTCTGCTTTGGCGTACAAAGGGAGGGCAGAAGGCTCCTGTCATTGTGCGGACACGCGGCCACCGGCTGGAGGGTATATGGCACTCCGGTTCACCGATGGCAGGTATTATCCACTTGGTGCGCGGAATGCACGTGCTGGTTCCGCGTGATTTTACTAGGGCAGCCGGGTTCTATAATGCGCTGCTTAAAGCGGAAGAGCCAGCCATCGTGGTGGAAGTGCTTAATGGTTACCGCGTCAAGGAACGCATGCCGCAAAACATCGGGGAGTTGACCGTCCCTCCCGGCATTCCGGAACTGATGCGGGAAGGCCAGGACGCTACCCTGGTCACCTACGGCGCATGTGTGCGCATTGCCCTTGAGGCGGCTGAGAAACTGTCCGCAGTGGGCATCCAAACCGAGGTCATCGATGTTCAATCGCTGTTGCCTTTCGACATTCACGGCAGGATCAGCGAGTCAGTCAAAAAGACCGGCCGGGTCCTGTTCGTGGACGAGGATGTCCCCGGCGGGACGAGTGCATACATGCTCCAGGAAGTGCTTGAGAAGCATAGCAGTTATGGCTGGTTGGATTCAGCTCCACGCACACTTTCTGGTACAGCTCACCGACCGGCCTACGGCACGGACGGCGATTATTGGTCCAAGCCGAATGTGGAGGCAGTTTTCGATGCTGTGTACGAAATGATGAGCGAGGCGGCGCCT
>Ga0209777_10008747_pt1 | contig 11035 bp, 8 predicted proteins | sample FrelakmetHBP12HB_FD_187147 | JGI IMG/M metagenome (GOLD analysis project Ga0209777, IMG submission 187147) | Freshwater lake sediment microbial communities from the University of Notre Dame, USA, for methane emissions studies -HBP12 HB (SPAdes)... | ecosystem: Environmental > Aquatic >...
CGTAAGAAAGAAGCTTCTCCAGAAAATCTTTTTTCTGAATGTGCGCCTTTGCCGCCGTTGCCGTAAATTCAGTAAGCAGTGCAAATAATCTTTCTTCATCGCCGGCGGCTTTGTAGGCGAACCGCGGTAAATTCAAAGTCACGCTTTGAATGGCGGCGCAGCGCATCAGCCAGGGTTTTTTTATCTCTTCCTTGTAATCGCCATCACCTTTATAACCAGCTTTGCAGCAGGCAAAAGATAATGCACTCTCATCCCTGTCGAAAATAAAGCAGCTATTGCCCTTGAGGCCGGCCACTTCACAGGCCTGTTCAAGGTATTCCTGGGCACCTTTAGTCTGCCAAAAAGCTTCGGTTATATGCAGGAGCGGCCGGGGCAGAATGAACGGCTTTCCAGTAGCATCGCCTTGTTTAAATACCTCCAATATGGCCGAGGCCAGGCGCTGAGCGTCTCCGGCGTATTCACCATAAGTTTTTCCGGTGGGTTTGCCTTCCGGCCCAATGGCGGGAAGATCTGCCCAATGCGGCGGTATTTCGTAGTAGATGTGCATATCGGTATATAAAGCTTGTCCGCCGCGCGTGGCGGATAGCTGGGAGAATTCATAAATAATCATTTGCGCAAATTGTTTTATATCTTTTTCGGACATAGCACTCAGATAAGGCGCGAAAGAAATATTCAGCGCATCCCAGCCGATTGTACCGGTAAAATGTCCCTGAAGGATAGCGCTGAAACGCACCATGTGCAACAAAAGTACCTCGGCATATTTTGCAGGCTTGGCTGAGTTCACTGCCTGAGGCAAATTCAAGCCGTTAATTTTGAGATATTCCAAAGATTGACAGCAGTTGTAAGGACGGTCAACATACCCCAGAGAGTGAATGTGAATGTCGCCCGCAGCATGCGCATCCCCGATATCGGTGGAAAAAACATCATAAAGGGAAAATTCTTTTTTAATTCCTTCGGCAAAAATCAGGTTCGTGCCTTCGGGAGAATGAGGGGTGTTGGCGCTTTCTTTATTCTGGTGTAAAATCAACTGCCGGACGTCATAAAGAGGAAACCCCAAGCGGCCGTGCAGTCTCCGTTCTTTCTCTAAGCCCCTTTCAATGAGCCGCGCATTAACGAGTTCGCGGATAAGCGCCGTAGTGAGCAGGCCGATACCCGAAGAAACAATCTGTCTTTCCACTTCTTTCGATATTTCTGCCGCCAACTGAGAATCAATATCGGCTTCGCGCACCAGGGCGTCCACAATGCGCTGGCGGTTCCAGGGAGCTATTTCCTCTCCGGAAGTACGGACAAAAAGGGTTATATCTGTGGTTTCGGAATTTTCCAGCATATCAAACATTAGTCGGCATTGATGATGATTCGACAGTATTCAGAACATTTTCCGCGGCAATGGATAGTTCTTCGTCATAATCGTGACTCAGTGAAAATACTCGGAAGTGCATAACCCGCGCCGGTATAAAACGGTACATTTCCAAAAGCGGTTCCGGCGATGTCATTTCCGTAACCGGATTAAAAATATTGATCAACTTGTCTCGTTCGGCCATAGGATTGAGCGGACGAGGGTCCTGCGTAGCTAAATCCACTTTAAAGGAAATTTCGTTTAGTTTCTTGGGCAGGCGCTCTCTTATTTTCGCCTCGTAATCCTTCGCCTGTGAAAAACCGATACCGCGGTGAATCTGAGCAACGGAAATTTCCGCGGAAAAAGACATCTTCCACTTTACTTCTCTCGCGTGCAGTTTTCTCCATTCATCGGCCAGTTTTCTTTTTCTTTGATCACTATGTGTAAGCCAGCTTTGCACTTCATTAAACAAAAACCATTCATCGCAGTGCAGATAAGCATCTAATCTTTCCAGCGGATTATACGGGAAAATTATTTTTATCGTATCGTGAAAAATTTCCTGCAGGTGCAAGTCTAGAGCGCGTGTGGTGCGATGAAAATAAACGTTGGTGTATAAATTCAAACGGGCATTGAGAAAGCGCCCCAGAGCCGAGATGCCTGATTGATGCAGGGTAAGGCCGTCTTTGGTAAAAAAAGTGTAGTAGCGCAGGCGGGGAATATCCACCATATCCAGCGAAAAGCCGGTCATGTATGCATCGCGCTGAACATAATCGAGATTATCCACCGTATAAATGCCGGAAAACAACTGGCGCAAAAACTGCAACCAGCGCGGCTGCCGGGTATTTTCCCTGACTTCGGGCATCTTGATTAAATAGGCCACATAAAGAGGATTCAAAGCTTCACCGCGCGCAAATACGCCGGAAGGGCTTCGTTTGATCTTAGAAATATCCACTCCAAGTTTTTCGACGATAATATTCTGCCCGATTATTTCATGCGTCAAGCTCCAGTCCCTCAAAAAATTATCGTCAAAAAAATGACCGTAGGGACCGTGTCCCACGTCATGTAAAAGACCGGCGAGGCGCAGTAGTTCTTCCACGTAATTGCAGGAGGGCACATCTTTACAAACATCGGACAAACTCGAATAAACGCTTTTGGCGAATTCTCCGGCAACATGCATTGTGCCGAGAGAATGTTGAAAGCGGGAATGTTCCGCCGCCGGATAAACCCAGCGCGCACTTTGCAGCTGGTAAATTCTTCTTAATCTTTGCATCCAAGAAGAATCAATCAGGTCTTTTTCCGTAGTTTCTTGAGGGGCATTCTCTTCCGGCACCGTAAAAAGCGCGTATTGATGTATGGGGTCGGCGATAAGAGCCATACCTTTATAGGTATTGTGCCCGGTGGAATTGGTCTTTTTCATGGCGGTTTGTGTACAATATTCCGTGCAAAATATCAATTTTAATCATTGCTTTGTGCTTGACTAAAGAGCTGGTTCATACAAAACTTGGTCTCAGTATGGATAGAGCCGCGCTTAATTTCGGAACACAACTATAATGTCGCCTGTGAAAATAATGCAGGACCTCTATTGGTAATAAACACAGTTCTCTCCTGAAGACAAACATCGACACCACACATCACATTTTGCGGTCGAAATTTCATTGACATACAAGACCGAAATTCCTATACTTCCTCCAACAAAAAGGAAGCTCTTATCAAACAGCACTTGTCCCGAATTTACCAATAGTTTCAGATCAGCGGTTGCGGAATGACTGGGTTCGGACTAGTTTTGTGCATGATAAAGGTCTAATCTCATCAGGAGGTTTGTCATGAAATGGACAGGTATTTATCTTCTTGGTTATGTTATCTTGATTGGTGGCCTTCTGGCCGCACTCTGGAAATTGGGAGTTTTGGCCAGCATCGGCACGACATGGACAGTGATCGGAGTCGTAATATTGATTGGATTCGGCATCATGATCGCAGTCTCCCACAGCGGCACCAAGGAAAACATCGAAATCGACCGTAAATAACCCGGCGAGCGCCCCGTCACACTCGGGCGATCTGTATTTTTTCGTTCACCCGGTCTGCGGCATGCGGATCGACCCGGAGACAGTGGTCAGACTGTCCAGAGCGCCTGCATCGGATCGGGATTGGGCATAGCCGTCATCTGGGAAAACCTGACCATATAGGACAATCAGATATTGAAACATAAGAAATTGTCTTTTCAAGACCTGACCCCAAATGTGCTCACATTGAAATAAATTATTATTTTTAAATCTTAAATATCAAGCCGTAATGTTAGCGAAAGTTAATATTGAATGTTTAGATAAAATTATTGATATTTAAACTAATTAAGAGTATGGATAATAACTTAATAACTACTAAAATTTGCGTCATATAACCCAGAAACAATGAGGCAGATTGATGCTAAATGTTTTTTTAAAACCCTGCTGTTCATAAAAGAACTCAGGGTTTTGTATTTTTGGGAATAATCAAAATAAAATTTCATTACAAGGAGGAAAAAATGAAAAAACCATTTATTTTTGTATTATTATCTTTTTTAGTCTTTTTGTTGATTGGTTGTCCTCCTCCCAAGATAACTTGCCCACAAGGGCCAGAAGGAAAGGAAGTAATTCTTCCGAAATGCGAAAAATTAATCAAATATGATTCTGTTAACCTTACCCTTCCAAATCTCTCAATTCCAATCCCCGCAATTGGTACGACGGTAACCGTTGGTAGCGGAACTTGGAAAAAAGAACAATTACAAAAGGCATCAGATGCAGCATTAGCTTTGGATGATGGTAATTACCTTGTTTGCAATGCCCTACCCTCACGTATGTCAGTTTGTAAAAATGACGCTGAATGCTATCAAGTTATTACTGATCATTATAATAATATAATTAAAGAGCAGCAATTTATTGAATGTTTGAAATCAAATAATCCTAAAGCCTTAGATTGGTGGCTTGCTACTTATTATAAAAAAGAAGTTAAAGTTATAGGTAAAGACAAGGCTAAAGATATAGGCAAGGCTAAAGATATTATGGTCGAGGCTGAATATAAAATAGATAAAGATAAAAATAAAGACGTTATTACAACTTATGAATATGTTCTTAAAGAAAATGTTAAGGCTCGACCACTTAGCACATTTTAAAAGTAAGCAAAAATACTCAGAATCACTAAAATAAAAAGCGCCTGTAAATATTTACAAATGCCTTAACCTTCCTATCTAAGAAATATATTAGATAGGAAGGTAGGTGTTACGGACTAATATTTTCTTAAAAATACTGGTTAATGCAGTTCTTCCTGTAAGCCTCGTTTTTCAAAATTTTAAATATATGCTACATTACAAATAGTAATTGTTATATAATTAAAAACGGTTTATCATTTTTAAGACAGTCGGCATGAGAGGTGTAATATGACAAAAAAAATAAAAGTGCTGGTCATTGATGATGAAATTGATTTTTGTTATTTCGTCAAAAAAAATCTCATGCATGACGGACTTTTTGATGTGACTATCGCGACAAACGGCAAAGATGGCATAGAACTGGCCGAAAGTGAACCGCCGGATATAATCCTGCTTGATCTGCTCATGCCAGATATGCCTGGTGAGGATGTCGCGGCCGTTTTAAAAGATAATTCCTCTACAGCAAACATCCCAATTCTATTTATCACTGCGCTCGCCACAAGTGATGATGTTGTTGACGGGGAAGAGAATAAAATCGGGAATAACTATATCCTGCCAAAGCCGGTACGCACAAAAAAACTGATAGAGACCATCCTTAAAATCTTGGGCAAACAGACTGTAAGAAACATTGCGGAACCCGTGCGGGTAGACCAAGTTTTGCCGAAGGGGCAGGCTGTATCATTGGTAAGCAGGTGGAAAAGGATTGGGCAAAATTATTGGGATCGAGTCAATCCTCCCGTTAAAATCATTATAGTTCTTATTGCCTTAGCAAGTGGTGTCTGGCAATTATATCCCAAATTTTCCCAACATCCTGTTGATGTCACTTCTAACGAAAAGGTCACCATTTCTATGCCTGAAAAGCTTTCGGCCGCCATGCCGTACTGCCCAAGCGGCTACAAACTGGAGGTCGATGGAACCAAGTGCGTTAAGAATTTGACCCCCAACTGCCCGAGCAGATATACCTTGGCCTCCGGGGCGTGCCAAGCGACGGAGACGACACCGCTTAATTGTCCGGCGGGCACGACCTCCTCTACCGTCATGGGACAGACAAAGTGCGTGCGTTATAGCGAACCAATCATTAGCTGTCCCATCGGTTACATGTATAACAGAGTCCCCAAAAGTGTGAGATTACAGTGTGTGTCTTTAGCCAAACCGCCAATTAGCTGTCCCAGCGGTTACGCGTACTACGCAGACGTCGCGAAATGCCGACAATTGCAGACTCCGAATTGCCCTTCGGGATTCCACTGGAACGCCCTAAACAAAAACTGTGTGCGGGCGATGGAGAAGTATCCGGCGAGTTGCCCGCTAGGCATGAGCTACGATGCCATGCTGGGAAAGTGCGTGTCTTTAGCCGAACTAACCGTTAGCTGTCCCATCGGTTACACGTATAACGCAGCCACCAAAAAGTGCGTGTCTTTAACCGAACCACCAATTAGCTGTCCCAGCGGTTACACGTACTACGCAGACGCCGTGAAATGCCGACAACTGCAGACTCCGAATTGCCCTTCGGGATTTCACTGGAACACCCCAAACAAATATTGCGTGACCGTCAAAATGGCCACTCCTAGCTGTCCACCCGGATCAAACTACGACGCTGGTAAAGCAGTTTGCGAGGAATCCGCTACGCCTTATTGCGCCGCGGGCTACACTCTGAAACTCGGGCAGTGCACCAAGAGTACCGGTACTGTAAAGTAGGCGGTCGTTAAGACGTCACTCAGGTCAGTTCGCCTCTGCAGGTAAAGAGGTACCCCTTCCTTAAGGGTCGTACCCCTGCCGCCATTAACCCCGGATAAAGCTGGAACATATGGCGTTAATTAGTAAAAACCTCTCTATAATTTTATACAGCACTATCTGTCGAATGATACTGAATGTTTCTGTTGATAATCGTTAAGAAGTCTCCCGTCAATAGCAACCCTTTGTAGGTGTAGTCAGTAAGCACTTCTTCCTGTACTCAAGCGTCCGGTAATTTTTACTTGCCTGCTTCCTTTCTAACGGAAATCAACATTTAATTGACATATAAAACCGACAATTTTATAGTTCAATCATGAACAGGCAATGTCTTATCAAAAAAACTTATTTAGGAGGGGAAAAATGAAAAACTTTAAAAATGCAATAGTCAATGGTTCACTATTATCGGTACTCATTTCTTGCTTTGTCATTTTTATAGGAGTTGTCCAGGTTGTTGCCAAAGACAACTGCCTGAAAATCTACCCCAATCCTAAAATCAAATTCGATCATCAAGATGCTGCGGGCTTGCTTTACATCCAGGTCGTCAACTGGCGTGCCTATGACAATGCAATGTTCCGTAGGGCTCCGGACCTGCCGCCTTGCGGTGCCAATAAGAACTCCGCCCGCACTTGGGTTGATATTTATAACGCAGCAGCTACCAATGCCAGTATCTACGGCTTCTGTTCTTTCGTTTCTAATAATAACCTTAAGGGAATTTGGTTCAAATCGAGCGCTCCTAAAGGTAAAGGCCGCGTATATATTGTTATGAATGACCGGGCTTGCAAGAAAAACTATAAATCCAACGTTGTTTCTTTTTAGAGATGACCAAGAACAAGGGCATGGTCTCAGCCATGCCTTGGGCAACACGGGGACCCGGATCAGCATTACCCTTCTGAAAGAAATGATCCGCAGAAAATGCAAATACGGCGTCAGCAGCGCCTGTATCGGATCGGGATTGGGCATAGCCGTTGTCTGGGAAAACCTGACCACATAGGACAATTTTTATGATTTGTCAGAATTAAATACTTCGTAGGCGTTATGGACTAATATTTTCTTAAAAATACTGGTTAATATAGTTCTTCCTGTAATCTTCAAATCGTCAACCTTGATTAAAATACACGATTTCAAACGATAATCATTAGTAATTATGTATTGATTTCCTTTCGAAAAGGACATGTGCTATGATGATATCCAAGTTACGCGTGACTTTTAGGTTATCAGAAAAAACGAAGTCCGTATATTAATTGTTAGGTGTAGGAAGTATTGTGGTAGACCATTTGACCAAAAAGCACCGCTCATGGAATATGAGCCATATTAGAAGTAAACATTCTAAGCCAGAGGTGATCATTAGATCATTACTTCATCGTGCTGGATATAGATTCCGACTCAATAATAAGAAGTTGCCGGGTTGTCCTGATATAGTTCTTTCAAAATATAGAATGGTTATATTTGTTAATGGATGTTTTTGGCATAGACATGAAAATTGTTCCCGATCAACAATGCCAAATACGAACAAGGAATACTGGATCACTAAATTTGACAAGAATGTATTAAGAGATATTACGGTTAAAAAAGAGTTGGAAAAGCAGGGGTGGAATGTTTTGATTGAATGGGAATGCGAAATTATCAAAGATCCATTTGTTGTGTTAGATAGAATATTGAGTAAAAGCAATACGAAAATACTGAAAAATTATTCTCTTGGCATAAATCGCGTGGAGATACTAAAAATAGCCGAAAACAGAAGCAACTATTTGATAAAGAAAGGGACTATACGTCGTGAAGGATAAGAAGCGTTATTCCTTTCGTTTAGGAGAGTTTTTTTCCGGCCCCGGCGGTTTGGCACTCGGTGCCAAACTCTCAGTTGTTGAAACTAGCTCATTAGTATTTTCTATTAATCATGCTTGGGCAACAGACTATGATCATGATAGTTGTGAGACCTATCGTGCTAATATCTGTCCAGACAATCCTTCTTCTGTTATATGCGAAGATATTAGAATACTAGCTTTTGAAAAGCTAAAAAAAATATCTGAAATTGATGCCTTTTCCTTCGGGTTTCCTTGCAATGACTTCAGTGCTGTTGGGGAACAAAAAGGAATAAATGGTTCATATGGCCCTTTGTACACTCACGGCGTAAAGGCAGTCGGTTTTTTTAAGCCCAAGTTTTTTCTTGCGGAAAACGTGGGCGGTCTTAGGAATTCAAATGAAGGTAAAACATTTTCATTAATTCTGAGAGGATTGTTTAATCAAGGATACTCTGTTTATCCGCATTTGTATAGTTTTGACAAATATGGTGTTCCTCAAGCAAGACAGAGAATAATAATAATAGGTGTAAGGCGAGATATAGACATAATATTTAAAGTGCCCTCACCGAAACCTTTCGAAAAAATTGATGTGTCCAGCAGGACGGCTTTAGAAATTCCCCCAATACCTTCAGGTGCACCTAATAATGAACTGACTAAGCAATCCAAAACTGTAATAGAAAGATTGCGTCATATTAAGCCGGGGGAAAATGCATTTACAGCAGACCTCCCAGAACATTTGCAATTAAATGTTAACGGCGCAAAAATAAGTCAAATTTATAAAAGATTAAATCCAAAGAAGCCAGCCTATACAGTTACAGGAAGCGGAGGCGGCGGTACGCACATGTACCATTGGAATGAAAATAGGGCATTAACAAATAGAGAACGAGCTAGGCTCCAGACCTTCCCTGATAAATTTGTATTTTGTGGTTCTAAAGAAAGTGTCCGTAAACAAATCGGCATGGCTGTCCCCTGTGATGGCGCAAGGGTTATTTTTGAAGCTGTTCTTAAAAGTTTTGCAGGTATCAGTTATCCTCATGTTGCGCCAAATATAGAGCCGTTAATACATCCGTCCCATATAGAACGATACAACTTCACCGCGACAGGCCAGCTGAGAGTATGTGAACAAACAATTGACTATCAGACAAAATTATGAGGTGTGAATATGTATGTTTCGCATTTGTATAATGAGCTACTGCAGAAGCCTTTGCATGAGAATCAAGAATTAAATCAACTGTTGATTGTCTCAGGTTACGCTACCGCCGCAATGGCCTTTCATCATTTAAATGATCTGCGGCAACAATCAAAAGATATCAATATCAGTCTGATTGTAGGAATGACGTCGAAAGACGGATTAACCGTAAGCAATCACAATGGGTTTAAGAAACTTGTTAGCGAAGAATTCCCAGACAATTTCAGATGTAGCTACATAGTGAATAGCCCGCCCGTCCATTCAAAAGTTTATATCTGGTGCCATAACAACATGCCGGCAGTCGCATTTACAGGCTCTGCAAATTATACTCAAACTGCTTTTTGTTTGAACGGCCAGAGAGAAACTATGACCTCATGTGACCCTGCATCTGGAGCGAGATATTTTAATTCATTATTGGGTGAAACAATTTATTGTGACCATGCTGAGACGGAACAATTAATTACAATCTATAGAGATAGTCTAAGGCGCAGAGAATATAGAGCAGGGGTTTCTGACGAAGGGGAATATGACGTCAGTGATTATTCGGGACTTCCATCTGTAACTGTTTCTTTATTGGATCGAAACGGGCAGTTGCCACAACGGTCCGGTCTGAACTGGGGACAGAGACCAGAGGAACGTCGGGAACCAAATCAAGCGTATATCCGATTGGAGTCGGATGTATATCGTACCGATTTCTTTCCACCAGTTTCCGTGCATTTTACCGTATTTACAGATGACGGCAAGACTTTAATCTTCTCAAGAGCGCAACAGAATGGCAAGGCTATCCATACTCCTCATAATAATAGCTTGATCGGCGAATATTTTAGAAACCGGCTCGGAGTGCCTAATGGTGAACCTGTGTTAACTGAGCATTTAACGAGGTATGGCAGGACGAATTTGACTTTTTATAAGATTGATGATGAAACATTTTATATGGATTTCAGTCAGGGAAACTAGCGCAAACGAGGGACAGCGCCCATCCCTGATTTTCAATACTTTAAATCATCTTGCGAAATTAATTCCGGGAATCAATAGAAATTTGTTTTTATATTCGGTAGTTATTTTATTGTTTTTTTTGTAGAGTTTGCTGATTGTGAATGTTCACTGATTTATGAATATATGCAGTAAGTGAACATTAAAAACTGAGATGAGATAAAAAGATAAAATGGATTAAGAACTTCTGGATTCCGGCTAAGAGCATGCAACCTAAAGGTCATCTGCGACCGGAATGACGGCGGTTTTTTATTGACTGTTCATTTTGGCAATGCTTGTTTTTGTCTCCTCATTCAGGAAATTCCATAACCCGATTTGCTTCAGGGTATCTACTTTCGGAATACCGGCGGAGCTCCAGCGTCACCATTTACCGCAGCGGCCGCCTGTGCGGCCCACCATCTCGCCAGTGTCGATGATTTCAATGATTTCGCAGTTGTCGGGGCAGTCTTCGCAGACAATGCCCTGGGTGTGAATGTGGTGGGTCCAGATGTTGGTGCCGCGAAAACGGCTTTTGGCCACATTCGCCTCCATGGCTAGCAGAGCGGCCCCGTAGGCTCCCATCACCATATGGTGTTTTGGAACAATCACTTTGCATCGCAGGATATCTTCAAATGCCCGCACAATCCCAAGGTTGGCACTGACGCCGCCCTGAAGCAGCACGGGTGCGTGGAGCGGCTTGCCCCTGGCCACGTTGCCGATGAAGTTCCTTGCCAGGGCGTGGCACAGCCCCATGAGAATGTCTTCTTGGGCATGACCCATCTGCTGCTTGTTGATCATGTCGGACTCGGCGAACACGGTGCAGCGGCCGG
>Ga0209777_10008748_pt1 | contig 11035 bp, 10 predicted proteins | sample FrelakmetHBP12HB_FD_187147 | JGI IMG/M metagenome (GOLD analysis project Ga0209777, IMG submission 187147) | Freshwater lake sediment microbial communities from the University of Notre Dame, USA, for methane emissions studies -HBP12 HB (SPAdes)... | ecosystem: Environmental > Aquatic >...
TGGATGGTCCTGACCGTTTTACCGGTACCGCCGGTCACGGTACGACCGTCCGTTACCCTGGAGACTGGTGAACGATCAGAAGATGATCTGACCCATAAGCTTGTTGATGTCATCAGGATTAATCAGCGGTTACAGGAAAATAGGGACGCTGGAGCGCCTCAATTAATCGTCGAAGATCTCTGGGAGCTCTTACAGTACCATGTGACCACTTATCTGGATAATCAAACCTCTGGTATTCCGCCGGCGCGGCATAGGTCCGGCAGACCACTGAAAACCCTTGCGCAACGATTGAAAGGAAAAGAAGGTAGGTTTAGAAGTAATCTTTCAGGGAAACGAGTGAACTTCTCCGCGCGTACGGTTATTTCACCAGACCCCAATCTGAGCATTAATGAAATTGGTGTACCTGCAGAAATCGCCAGAGAACTCACCGTACCTGTTCGAGTCACCACTCAGAACCTTGAATGGTGTAAGAACCTCATTAAACAAACAGCTCAAGCGGAAAAGCCTGGTGATAACTACCGAGCTCATGTGAACTACGTGAAACGATACCGTGAGGGTGTAGAGCAGCGTATGAAAGTCACAGAGAAAAACTCGGATGATATCTCTGAGAAACTTGAGCTTGGGTTTATCATCGAACGACAGCTGATGGATGGAGATATCGCGTTGTTCAATCGTCAGCCGTCCTTGCATCGGATGTCGATGATGGCACATCGAATTAAGGTCATGCCTAATCGGTCGTTCCGATTCAACCTTTCTGTCTGTCCCCCGTATAACGCTGATTTTGATGGTGATGAAATGAACCTTCATCTCTTGCAGGGTGAAGAGGCAAAAGCAGAAGCAGAGATTCTCATGAAAGTGCAGGAGAACCTGATGTCACCTCGATTTGGTGGTATCATCATTGGTGGGCTGCATGATCATATTTCAGGCTGTTTCCTTCTTACCTATCAGGATAAGATGTTTTCAAAAGAGAAAACCTCTGAGATATTGGCAACGTTCAAGTATAAGGGGAAATTCCCTGAGATCCATGAAGAAAACGGTAAGAGTGTTGTCTACGGAAAAGATATCTTCAGCGTGTTACTCCCCAAGAACTTAAATATCGAGTATAAAGCAAAAGCATGTTTCCACTGTGAAGTCTGTAAAGCTGATGAGTGCCCGCATGATGCATACGTGATCGTAAAAAACGGCAAACTGAAACAAGGAATCGTTGACGAAAACAGCATTGGTGCATTCAAAGGCAGGATTGTTGAGCGGATCATCAGAGACCATGGGACGACCGCAGGAAGAATATTCATTGATGACGTGACGAGACTAGGGATCGCAGTGGTGACTATTCTCGGGTTTACCACGAGTATCGATGACGAAGATATCCCAACGGAGGCAAAGCGACAGATCGGGGAAGGATTGCAGAAAGCACAAAACAAGATCAACACTTTAGTCGCTGCATTTGAACATGGAGAGCTTGAGTCCCTCCCAGGTCGAAGCCTTGAAGAAACCTTAGAAATGGAGATCATGCGAGTCACTGGTCGAGCAAGAGACATGGCTGGTGAAATTGCGAGTAAATACCTTGGGTTGAACAACAGCGCTGTCATTATGGCAAAATCAGGCGCCAGGGGATCCATGCTGAACCTGTCTCAGATGTCTGGGTGTGTCGGGCAACAAGCAGTCCGAGGAGAACGAATCTCCCGGGGATACAAGTACCGGACTTTGCCGCATTTCAAAAAAGGAGACCTAGGAGCAAGCGCAAAAGGATTCGTTGCTAATAGTTACAAGAGTGGGCTTAACCCCACTGAATATTTCTTCCATTCGATGGGAGGTCGAGAGGGACTTGTTGATACCGCTGTTCGTACCTCCAGGTCAGGGTATATGCAACGTCGTCTCGTCAATGCATTAGAAGATCTCAAAGTAGAAAGCGACGGGACAGTACGACACACAGGTGGAGAAATCATCCAATTCAGATATGGTGAAGATGGGATTGATCCTACACGAAGCACCGCAGGAAAAGCAGTGAATCTTGATCGGATTATTTATGATGTGAAACAGGAGGGATAATCACATGGCAAAACCGGTTCCTAAGAAGAATAGAACACAAAAAAAAGTGCAGAAGAAAAAGCCTGTGAAATTGGCTAAGCCAAAGATCATCCCTGTTAACATAAAGAAGCAACCCGTGAAAAAAATAGCAGAGAACAAGGTTCTACAACAGAAGAAAAAATTAAAGAAAGTTGAGAGCGTTCTCGAGAAGAAAAAACCAGCAGAAAAGAAAACGAAAAAAGAAACGACAACGTCTAAGAAAAAAATTGAGAAAAAAAAAGAGCCGGAGCGAACGTTCCTTCCCCCGCCAATAACAACAGTAGAAGAACCTAAAGAATACAAGATGATACGAGCAGAAATAAACAAACTGCTGAAAAACCATTTTCTGCCTATTTCTATTATCGATGGTATTGTCGAGCGTACTGCAGGGGATAAAAAACTAGAGGCTAAATTGAAATACATTGTTGAAAAAGCACTTGAAGAATACACAAAAAATCTAATTGACCCAACTGAAGCATGTGGCATGATTGGTGCGCAGAGCATCGGGGAGCCTGGCACACAGATGACAATGAGAACGTTCCACTACGCTGGTGTCGCAGAAATTAACGTTACGCTTGGGCTACCACGATTAATTGAGATAGTGGATGCCAGGTCCTCTCCATCAACTCCCATGATGAACATTTATCTTCGAGATGAGTATCGGGTGAACCCGGATTTAGCTAAAGAGATCGCTAATAAGATAGAGATAACCCGGTTAACTGATGTTGCTGATATCGAAATGGACCTCGTGAACATCACGATATCCATTAAACCAAATAAGAAAACCATAGAGAAAAAAGGAATCTCCATCGATGAACTATTGGAGCGGGTGCAGTCGGTCCGGAAGCTTTCTGCGAAAATAGAAAAAGAAACCGTGAAAGTGACCTTGGATGAGCCGGGTTATAAGATACTTCAGAATACAAGCGAGACGCTCAAGAACCTGAAAATCAAGGGAATTGACGGGATCAAACGAGTCATCATCCGAAAGGAACCGAATGAAGGGTATGTTATCTACAGCGAAGGTAGTAATCTCAAAGAAGTCTTAGATATCGAAGGCGTTGACCCCTATCGTACAACAACGAATGATATTCATGCGATTGCCAGGGAACTAGGGATTGAAGCAGCGCGAAACATGATCATCCAGGAAGCAAATGCTACCTTGTCGGAACAGGGGTTAAATGTTGATATGAGACATATCATGCTTGTTGCTGATGTGATGACTGCTGATGGGACCGTCCGGGCAATTGGCCGGCATGGTGTTAGTGGTGAGAAAAGTTCAGTTCTTTCCCGAGCAGCGTTTGAAATCACGGTGAATCATCTTCTGCTGGCGAGTCAGCGGGGAGAATCAGATGAGCTCAATGGTGTCGCAGAGAATATTATCGTTGGGCAGCCAGTGAACCTTGGTACTGGTGCGATTGAACTTGTTATGAATACAAGAAAATCAAAACAGAAGGGAAAATAGATGGTAGACGTAAATAAAATATTAAAAGATGTTTCAAAGAAAGGAACGATCATTATTGGGAAAAAACAGACCAAAGTAGCGATCCAGAAGGGTACAGCAAAACTCGTGGTAATGGCAAATAACTGCCCATACGCCGAAGCCATTACCGCCCTTGTTACGGAAAACAAGGTGCCAATATACAATTACACCTCCACTGGTGTTGAGCTTGGGTATACCTGCGGGAAGAGCTTTCCGGTTTCCTCCTTTGCAGTGCTTGATGAAGGGGGATCAAACATCCTGCAGCTCGTGAAGAATAGGAAATAACCAGAATGGCAGAGATAACCCTTTCAAACGAGACCGTTCAGTATATCAATCTTGCGTCCATGCATTCCGGGGCAAGTATCAGAGACTGTGTCGTTGAGGATGACCGTGTGGTGTTTGTCGTTGAGAAAGGACAACTAGGGATCGCTATCGGAAGCAAAGCGAAGAATCTGGAGAAACTCCGGTCTCTTTTTAAGAAAAGTGTAAAGTTCGTTGAATTTGATGAGGATAAAGTCAGGTTTGTTTCGAATCTCTGCAAACCCTATGAAGTGACAAAGGTCAGCCTTGAAGGAAACGATGATGCAAGTGTGGTACGAATAGAAGTGAACTCTAGGGATAAATCAAAATTGATTGGGAAAGGCGGACGAAATATTAATATGATCCGGAAATTGGCACAACGTCATCATCCGATAAAGGATGTTCAAATTGTTTAGGATATTTCTCCTGTAGGTAATACTTTTAAAGGGTGTTGTATTGCAGGATGGTAGGGGGTACAGTGTGCGCATACGAACTCATCCCATTATTGATTTTAAGAAACGAAAGGAGCTTCCGTTTTACTTTCAAAAAAAAAGGATAGCAGGTGAGGAGGGGGACACGATCGCCTCTGCGTTGCATGCCGCAGGGGTTCGAACACTGACGACCAGTCTCAAGTATGAGAGTCCTCGAGGTTTTTTTTGCGGGATTGGGAAATGCTCCTCTTGCCTGATGAGAGTGAACGGTGTTCCGAATGTGCGGACTTGTATCGCACCTTTGAAAGAAGGAATCCTTGTTGAAATGCAAGAGAAACTCGCTGAATTACCAGACGCTGAGTTCTTCGGAGAACCAAAAAAAACTATCGATGTCGATGTCTTAATTGTCGGTGCTGGCCCTGCTGGTTTGTGCGCAGCAATCGAGAGTGCGACACAGGGAGCGTCGGTCTTAATTGTTGATGAAAATCAATGTGTTGGGGGTCAGTTGATTAAACAGACTCATAAGTTCTTTGGTTCCAAACAAGAACGTGCAGGGGTCAGGGGTATTGATATCGCAAAAGAACTAGAAAATGACCTGCGGAGACTAGAGTGCGAAGGGAATATCCAAGTTATGATCGATGCGACCGTTATTGGTTGTTATGAGAGTGACAAAAAGTATCGGTTTGGTGTAGTGGAACGCCGTGAATATAAAAGTAGATTGTACGATGTTCGATGTGACGCAGTGATCTTGGCTTGTGGTGCTATGGAGAATATGCTGCTTTTTCCGGGTAATGATCTTCCTGGTGTGTATGGAGCTGGTGCTGTTCAGACACTTATGAACGTTTATGGGGTAAAGCCAGGTGAGCGTGTCCTTATGATTGGCGCAGGTAACGTTGGCTTGATTGTCTCGTATCAATTATTACAGGCCGGGATTGCCGTTGATCGGGTCGTTGAGGCAGCCCCCATTATAGGGGGGTATAATGTTCATGCGGCGAAACTCCGACGATGCGGTGTGCCGATACAAACCTCGCATTCTATCAAAGAAGTTTGTGGTGAGAAGAAAGTGGAAGGTGCGGTTGTCTTACGACTTGATGAGAATTGGAAACCAATCAAAGACTCGGAGGAATATATCAAATGTGATACGATTTGTCTTGCGGTTGGTTTGACACCTTCGACTCGATTGCTTTCTCAGATTGGCGTTGATCTTAAGTTTATTTCTGAGGCAGGTGGGTATGTCGCTCTTCATGATAATTCGATGCAGACATCAGTCAAAGGCGTGTATGTGGCAGGGGATGCCTCTGGTATTGAGGAGGCATCAACCGCGATGATCGAAGGGAAAATCGCTGGTCTTGCCTCAGCCATCTTGTTAGGTCGTTCTAAGAATAAGAAACTCTTATCACAGTATCGTGAGGAGCTCGTGCAGCTTCGAGCAGGGCCTTTTGGGGAAAAACCACGGATCGCGAAGGAAAAAATAGCAAAATTAGCGGAGGCACACCATGCGTGAGTATGAGAAAACCGGTATACTCTCGTTGAAAGAGCTGAAGGTTCCCTTAAAGAAGCATCTAGAGAAAGGGGTCGCAATCCTTGAGTGTGTTCAGGAGATCCCTTGTAACCCTTGTGTGGATTCCTGCCCGGTTCATGCGATTTCTATGAAAGATATCAACGCGCCGCCAATGAATGATTTTGAGAAGTGTATTGGGTGTACGAAATGTGTTGGTGTGTGTCCTGGTTTAGCGATTTTTGTGGTAAAGGTCAAAGACGATAAAGCATGGATAACGTTACCGTATGAATTTATTACAGTGCCTAAAGTAGGAGATGTTATTCAAGCGTTGGATAGAACCGGTACGGTACGGAGTAAAGCTACGGTTAAAAAAGTAGTCAAACATGGGAAGACCATGGTTATTACTATTGAAGTGGAGAGAAGTTTAGCTATGGATATCAGGAATATTAAGGTTTGATGTATGAAGCGAAGTATTGTCTGTCGATGTGAAGATATCAGCGAAGAAGATGTGATTCAAGCAATTGAGGAAGGCTACACGGATATCGAGGAGCTTCGTAAGAAACTACGGATTGGTATGGGTCCGTGTCAAGGTCGTGTCTGTATTCAGCTGGTGACACGAATCCTTGAGAGGAAAACCGGAAGGAAGATATCAAAGATTCAGCTTCCGACGGTGCGGCCTCCGTTGGTCCCTGTATCTCTTGGAACACTGGCAAGTGAGAACGATGAAAAGTAAGGCAGATGTCGTCATCATTGGCGGTGGAGTGAACGGTTGTTCTCTTGCGTACCGTCTCGTAAAAAAAGGGTTAGATGTCGTTGTTGTTGAGAAAAAATATCTTTCATCGGGTGCGACTGGCGCGTGTGGTGCTGGGATTCGACAGCAGTGGTCTACACGGGAGAACGCACAACTTGCGATTCAAAGTGTCAAAATCTTTGAACGGTTACGTAAAGAGCTTGGTCAGGATATTGAGTTTCGTCAAGGCGGGTATCTGATTGCGGTTCATGATGAAAAAGAGATGGAGCAAGCAGAAAAGAATGTCACAATGCAGCGATCCCTTGGGTTAAAAGTCGATATCCTGAAACCAGATGAGATAACCGGTGTTGTTTCCATCCTCGATGTCAAGGGCATGAAGGCGATTGGGGCGACGTTCTGTCCGACCGATGGTCATGCGAACCCTTTTCGAACCACGTTTGCGTATGCGGATGCAGCACGAAAACTTGGTGCTGAAATCAACACCCATATTACCGTTATTAATGTGAAAACAGCAAAGAAAGCAATTCGTGCAGTGGTGACTGATCAGGGGACCATTCAGACAGACGTGGTCGTAAACGCTGCGGGGATTGATTCGAAAGCGATTGCTGAGATGGTAAAGGTGAAGTTGCCTCTTACCCCGTTTCGTAAGGAGATACTGGCAACAGAGCGGTTACAACCGTTGTTTGAAGCCATGGTGATTTCCTTTAAAGACGGGATTTATTTTAGTCAGCAGAAAGAAGGACAGATCGTTGGTGGCATCCCCATTCCTGAGGAGAAAAAGGGATATAAGACGATGCCAACGTTCGCATTCCTTGAGCACATGGCGAAAACCCTGACGAGGTACGCTCCGGTGTTAAAACATGTGAATGTGTTGCGGCATTGGACCGGGTTTTACGATGTGACGCCTGACGCGAGGCCTATTCTTGGTGAGGTAAGAGAGGTGAAAGGCTTCATCCAGTGTAGTGGGTTTAGTGGTCATGGATTTATGATATCACCAATGGTATCACTCCTTCTTACCGAGTTTATCGCTGAACAAAAAATTTCTGATGTCCTTGAAAGTCTTAGCCTCGATCGATTCAAAGGGAAGAACATCGAAAAAGAACTCTCTGTCGTTGGCTAAGTAGGAATCATAATAAATATTGCTTTGGTATCGTGTCGCTGTCTATGGATTATAAAGCGATTGGTTTTAAGGCTGGACTCGAGATTCATCAGCAACTTGATACCCATAAATTGTTTTGTCGGTGTCAATTCAGGATTACAGAGGATGCTGAGTATACATTTGAAAGACTGCTTCGACCCACGCAAAGTGAACTTGGTGATGTTGACCGGGCTGCACTTGAGGAAGCAGCGCGGAAGAGACGGTTCCAGTATACTGCCTCAGGGACATCAACGTGCCTGGTGGAGGCAGATGAAGAGCCACCACATGCTGCAAACGAAGAAGCAGTCGATGTCTGTTTAACGATGGCGATGCTTCTTGGTGCAAAACCGGTGGATGAGATCCAGTTCATGAGGAAAATCGTTATTGACGGATCTAACACCTCCGGGTTTCAGCGAACCGCCTTGGTTGCTATGGGTGGGTCGCTTACGGATGTGCGGATTTCCACTATTGCCTTGGAGGAGGATGCTGCTCGAAAGCTCAACGAGAAAGAGAATCTGGTGAACTACGGTCTTGACCGCCTTGGGATTCCTCTCATTGAAATCACCACCGAGGCAGATATTACCTCTCCAGAGCGGGCACAAGAGGTAGCTGAACAGCTTGGGGTGTTGTTACAGGCGACAAAAAAGGTGAAACGAGGGTTGGGGACGATACGACAGGATCTGAATATTTCTATCGCGAGCGGAGCACGTATCGAAGTTAAAGGGATACAATCGCTGAGTTCTATCTCAAAGGTTGCGGAAAATGAAGCGCTCCGACAGAAGGGTGTTCTGGAAATCGCAGAAACATTGAGGAGTCGAGCCAAGAACAGCGATCTGAAGGGTATTCCTAGTATTGACTTATCCGCTGTGTTCCTGAATTCAAAATCGAAACTGATTCAGAATCAACTAAAAAACAAGGGACTTATCAAGGGAATCCGTCTGCCAGGATATCATGGGTTACTGAAAAGGGAGTATACTCGTGTTGGGAAAGATTTTGCAGTCTACGCAGGTCTTGCCTCAGGTATCGGTGGTATTATCCATAGTGATGAGATGCCAGGCTATGGTTTCTCAGAACAAGAGATCCAGGAAGTGAGTACGCGATTACAACTAGATAGCCAGGATGCGTTTGTCCTTGCGCTCGGTAAGGAAACCATGGTTGATGCTGCCTTGAATGCTGTTCTCCGAAGGGCAACGATGTTTTTTGATGGAGTCCCTGAGGAGGTTCGCAGAAGCCTTCCGGGTAATACGACTGAATATATGCGACCCTTACCAGGCGCTGCACGTATGTATCCAGAGACAGATGTTCCGCCAGTACGTATTACAAATGAACGATTACGACAGATACAACTCCCAGAGAAACCTGAGGAGAAACGAAAGCGACTAACCAAGCAATACAGCCTGAATGAAGAGCAAATCAATCAGTTACTCTCCAGCGGCTATGAAAATAATTTTGAGCGGCTGGTGCAGCAATTCCCAAACCTGGAAAGAGTGATCTTGCGGACGTATCTGAATACGTTCTCGGAATTGAAAAATGAAGGGATACTACGAGAAATCATCGATGAAAAAATGCTCATCGAGGTGTTTGCTGCATTACTAAAAGGATGGTATGCAAAAGAAGCAGTTCCTGCTATCTTGAAATATCTTGTGATGCATCCCGATTCATCCGTTGAGGATGCGATTCAAGGGTGTAGTTTCCAACCCACTGGGGAAGAGGAGATCGTACAGGTTGTACGAAGAATCGTTGCAGAGCGAAAAGACTTTGTCACAGAACGAGGGATTAGCGCCCTTGGCCCACTCATGGGTCTCGTGATGGAGGAGCTACGAGGAAAGGCTGACGGGAAGCTGATCAGTAAAACCCTTCATGAGGAGATTGTAAAGGTTATTTCGTCGACCACTCAAACCAACTAACGCTTCCATTCTCTAGAAGGTTCTTAATATGGTCTTGTTCGGGGGTACGCGGTGTGTTTCCTGTTTTGAAGCGGACAAGGAGGATTTTATTTTCTTCAAATTGAATTCCATCGATAGGATCACCAATGAACCTGAAATTATCAGGATTATACGGGTATTGTTTCATGAACGTATGATATTGTTGAGAGGTGAGTTTTCCTATTCTTCGATGCAACGGGGTAACCGCGGTTCGATAGGAGAGTGCCACTCCGACGATGACTCCGATAATGCATCCTATGAAAAACACCCATATCGTCATTAGTAAATCCATGGTTTCATCCTCACGTAAAAGGGATACGAGAAGGAGTTGAATATGTTTTCTCATGAGATACTTTAAGGGGTTACTCGTTTTTTAAAGAGGAATTTCAGGTTTTTTATGCCGTCTTTGAAACTCTCGAGTTTCACCTGGCCTTCTCGTGGATAGAGGGTTGATGGTATTTCTTTTGTCTTGATGTGTTTATTGGTGAACATCTCGATTTTTATTTCTTCGGAGAACGGCATGCCGTCGTTGAATGTTTCTAAGGATTGTATTTTAGAAAGTGTGTCTCGTTTGAAGATCCACATACCTGACTGGGAGTCTCGGATGTTGACTAAGAATAGGATTCGAAGTGTCCAGGCTAAGGTCAGGTTTCCGAACCGGTGTTTTAGTGACATCGAGCCGTGTTTCAAGGCAGCGAAGCGATCGGTGGTGATGAAATCAAGGTGTGAATCAAGGAGTTGTTGAATGTATTTATGGATAGTGTTAAATGGGTAGGTCGCATCAGCATCGCCAGTGACGATAATATCGCCGGTTGCGTGTGCAAGCCCGGTTTTATAGGCTCGGCCGTATCCTTTTCGTTTCTCAAGGATAACCTGAGCTCCTTTGCTTGATGCGATTTCTCTGGTTTTATCCTTGGAATCACCATCGACGATAAGGATTTCAAGATCCCATGTATGTTTCGTAAAATAGTCTCTGTTCACCGCGTCAATGGTTTTACCAATGCCGCGTTCCTCGTTGACCGAGGGGATAACAATACTGATCTTCAGATTTATTCACTCCAGGTAAGAGTATAAAAACAAGGGGGTTAAAAGGATTTTGAAAAAAAAAGAGATAAAAAAGGGGTAAAACCCCTTTATGTTTGTGTTTAGTTCCGTTTGCGTCTGAGGAGTAGGAATGCTACTCCGATTGCTGCGACGAGTGTTAGGAGTTCAAATCCGGGGATTCCGCCGCCTTTCAGGACAGTCACTGTGGATGATACTGATCCAAATCCTGGGAAGGTCGCTGAGACCGGATAGCTGCCTGCGGTTGCAGGCGCAGTTATAGTAACTGTTCCGCCAGCTCCAGTGGTGTAGGTTTTTCCTTCAAAGGTGACGGTTGCACCAATAACGGGGCTGCCCATATCGTCAGCAATGGTTAAGGTGAATGTCTGTCCAGCTTTTAC
>Ga0209777_10008749_pt1 | contig 11033 bp, 9 predicted proteins | sample FrelakmetHBP12HB_FD_187147 | JGI IMG/M metagenome (GOLD analysis project Ga0209777, IMG submission 187147) | Freshwater lake sediment microbial communities from the University of Notre Dame, USA, for methane emissions studies -HBP12 HB (SPAdes)... | ecosystem: Environmental > Aquatic >...
TTGTGGAACATAAGATTTCACAAGTAGAAGATTTCCTGGAGAGACTCACCGTCATGCATGAGGGCAGAATTATCGCCGACGGCACGTGTGAGGAATGTCTCCGGGCCCCAGAGGTGCGTAGAAGCTATTGGCAGATCGAAACCCCTGCCAATGGCGATGATGCCTCCGCATAGGGAGTTTATGGTGATGAATAATAACGAAATTTTAGTGGTCAAAGGTGTGAATGTTTCTTACGGTGAATCGAAGGTTTTATTCGATGCCCATCTCAGTGTGAAACCAGGCCAGGTAGTGGCCTGCGTCGGCCGTAACGGAGCCGGTAAAACTACCCTGCTCAAGAGCATTGGCGGATTTTTGAAACCGACTTCTGGATCAATCACCTTTAATAATACCGATCTGATTGGCATAAGGCCTTACGATATCGCCAAAATGGGGCTCAAGTACATTCCCCAGGACAAAAAAGTATTTTCGGATCTAACGGTCAGGGAAAACCTCGAACTTGGCAGCTATGCCACAAAGGATTATAACTGGGATCAGGTCACCAGCTTATTCCCGAGACTGAAACCCCTCATGGATCACAAGGGTGGATACTTGAGCGGCGGTGAACGTCAGATGTTGATGATCGGCAGAGCCATACTTGGCCACCCTACGGTGTTGCTGATTGATGAGCCCACTGAGGGGCTGGCACCCAGCATCGTTGCCCAACTGGAAAACGTCTTTAAGGAACTGAGCAAAAAGACGGCCTTGGTGATCGTGGAACAGAACTTGTCTTTGGTGTGTGCTATTTCCGACAAGGTATATGCCATTAAAGAGGGGCGCATCGTCATTGAAATTTCTGACAAGGAATCAATCAAAAATAACATTTGTGAACAGTATCTTTAACAAAAATTAGGCGTGAATATTCCAAGCCACTCCGGACCGCAAATAAGACTATTTTAGAATAGATTCACGCCAAATTTGGGTTAAAGTTTCCGACGGTTTAAACATTTGGGGCGACAGCCGATTACACAGAATGAACCCAAGCGGTTCATTCGGGCATGACGCGATGGATTGAAGAGGGAAATTCCCATGATGAAAGCATTCAGATGGTGGTGGGACATCCTGTTGGCATTTTTGCTCTTAGGCGTGGCCAGGGTGTTGTTGCCCCTGCCCTTCGCAAACGAGGTCATTATTTTTTCCATTTACACGATGGGCTGCAACTTCCTTTTGGGTCGTGTCGGGTTCATTTCATTCGGCCAACCGGCCTATTTAGCCGTAGGCGCCTATGCCACCGCCTTTTATCTCTATTACTTCGGCCATAACCCTTACATCGGCATCCTCATGGGGATTCTGGCTGGATGGGTCGTGTCCGCAATCGTCGGTGCTTTTTTTGTCCGGTTGCGCAGCGACTATTTCGCCCTGGTCAACCTGGCCCTGGCGGTGATTATGTTCTATCTGATGGAAAAAGTTTTGGCGACCATCACCCACGGCGACAACGGCCTGTGGTTTTTGACCACTATGTCGTCCACACCCGTGCTTGATCTCGGGAGGCCCAACGAATTTTTTATCTTTATTTTCCTGGTGGCCATGGCCCTCTGGGCGTTCTATAAGTATTTGGACGATTCGATTTATGGTGCCTGCTGCCTGGCAACCAAAATCAACGAAGACAAATTAAAATTTATCGGCTACAGCAACTTCAATATCCGCTGGATGGCTTTTATCATTGCCAATACGACAACTGCCTTGGCCGGCTCTTTGTACGCCGTTTATTTCGGTTTTGTAAGCCCGGCCATCACCAGCCCTTCTCGAGCTGCCGATCCGGTAGTGGTGACCATACTGGGGGGGGTCGGCACACTTTATGGACCCATTGTCGGGTCTTTCGCTTACACCGGGATGAAAGACTTGCTTAGCGGGTATATCGCCAACTGGGAACTTTTTATCGGCTTGCTACTGGTTTTCATCATGCTTGCCGGCGAAAAAGGCATTTGGGGCTCGTTGGAGCCTATTATGCAAAAGGTCTTTTTCCGAAAGAGCACCTTGACAAGATATCAAGACAGTGGAGATGAAATTAGATGATGGACACCCAACTACTGATTTCCGGAGTCATTTTCGGGCTGAGCATCGGCAGCATCTATTTCCTGATGGCCATCGGCCTTTCTCTCTGCTTCGGCTTGATGCGTATCATCAGCCTTGACCAATTGCTCTATTATTCCGTCGGTGCGTACATCACCTATACCATTCATTTCGCCACGGGAAACACCTGGCTCGGTGTGCTTGGGGGGATGGCCGCTGCGGGCCTGGTCAGTTTCGGTGTGGAGCGATTCGTGTATTTACGCATTTACGAACGAGATATCGCCTTTACCATGATCGCTTCTTTCGGTATTCTGTTCGCCGGTGTAGGAGCCATCAAATACGTCTGGGGACTGGTTCCACGGCCGGTTCCCGTCCCGATAGAAGCACAGGTCAATATTCTGGGCACAGGGATCCCCGTCTACCGGTTGATCGTCATCGGGATCTCCTTGCTGGTTTATGTAGGCATCTGGCTTTTTTTGAACCGGTCCATCACCGGTAAGGCCATCCGAGCCGGTATCGAGGACGTGGAACATGTGGAAGGGCTTGGAGTCAATGTGTATAAACTCTTCACCGTTACCTTCATCATCGCCGGAATCTTGTCCGGGCTGGCAGGGGGCTTACACGCACCGCTGATCATGGTGGATCCCCAGATGGGACTTGAGGTACTGGCCTTTGTTTTTATGGTCGTGATTATCGGGGGGCTGGGCAGCATTAAAGGAACCCTGATCTCCGCCTTTATTGTCGGGCAGGTCATCTCGCTGGGATCCCTCCTCTACGCCCCGCTGGCGCAAATGGCGCCGTTTGCCATAATGCTGCTGATTCTTCTCATTAAGCCAACCGGTCTTTACGGCAGCAAGCTGTTGAAACGTTAAGGACGATGGGAGGGAGAATCAGCCATGTCCGGCAACTCCTCCCTATATCAGATATTCCCTCCGAAGAGAAGACTTCCCGGGAACGGTGACCTATGGAAAGTCAGGATAGATTTTACCTTTCAATGTTGTTTTTTCTCGCAATTACCTGTACATTTCGATAGGGAGAACGTTTTGATATACCGTCCAAACCGGGTTGAGGAAATTGGTAAATAAATGAATCAGTGAAGTTAAATGGTTCCAAGGGATGTAAAATGAATCATTGGACCTTGAACCTTCAGGGAGAATCAGATGACCATATTTGATAAAAAGCCTCAAGACGCCTTTCAATTTGTAATGGGGAACGAAGCGATTGCCAGGGGTGCTTTGGAGGCAGGTGTTCAATTTGCCGCTGGATATCCGGGTACACCTTCGTCCGAAATCATCCAGGTCCTTTCCGAGGCTGCAAAAACAATGAATATTCACTCGGAATGGTCAACAAACGAAAAGGTGGCCACCGAAGGTGCCGCCGCCGCCGCCTTCGCAGGGTTACGGTCTTTGTCGGCCATGAAAAATGCCGGACTGAGCGTAGCCCTGGATTTTTTGACCCATCTGAGTTACACCGGTCTAGGAGAAGGCGGTGGAGCTATGCTGGCTATCGTCTGTGACGACCCTAATGCGCACTCCAGTGGCGATGAAACCGACTCCAGATGGCTGGCCCAGTTTGCTTCCGCACCGTTAGTGGAAGCAAGCAGCATTCAGGAGGCAAGGGATATTACCAAATGGGCCTTTGATCTTTCTCAAGAATTCAAGTGCTTTGTTTTTTTAAGGGGATATACACGCCTCTGCCATGCCAGCAGCACAATCAGAATGGATGAGCTGCCTGAATTCGACCGGAAGGCAATGTCGGATAGTTCTATATCCATCAACCCGTATCTGGGCATGCCGCATCATGCTGCTGCCCTTGAGAAGCTGGAGAAAATCAGAGAGCGTTTTGAGCTTTCGCCTTTTAATTTTTATGAAGGCCCGGAGAACCCGGAACTGATCATTGTCTGCGGAGGAAGCGGAAAGCCTTGCGCTGAGGAAGCGTTGGAGACTCTTGAGCTGCAAGATAGGGTAGGCATTCTGAAACTGGGGACCCTCTGGCCCCTTCCCAGACGGTTGGTGAAAAATCACCTGAACAAAACACGCACTCTTCTGTTTGCCGAGGAAGTCGATCCTTTCTTAGAACACCAAGTCAAGGAAATGTTAGCTGACGATCCCGTCGAAGGTCTCCGTGTTTTTGGGAAGGGATCAGGTCACATACCAGCCTTTGGCGAGATTACCCCGGACAGGGTTATGAAAGCTTTGAGCACCCTGCTCAAAATAGATTATTCGCCCAGGAGCGCGGCCTATCATAAAATACTTTTCGAAATATCCGAAGACGACCTGATCATCAGCAGAGGCCTTACCTGGTGTCCAGGCTGTCCCCATCGTGCCAGTTTCTGGGCCATTGAGAGGGCCATCAAGGCAGACGGTAGGGACGGTTATGTAACCGGGGATATCGGTTGTTCTACCTTGGATGTCTTTCCTGAAGGAAAGGAACAGATGAACCTCTTGCATGCCATGGGATCAGGAACCGGACTGGCCTCCGGTTTCGGGCAACTGGGGCAGTTTGGCTATACGCAACCAGTAATCAACATCTGCGGGGATTCCACTTTTTTTCATGCAGCCATACCTGCCCTGATCAATGCGGTTTACAATAAATCAAACATGATCCTGGTACTGCTGGACAATTCCGCGACGGCCATGACAGGCTTTCAGGCTCATCCAGGTACGGGATTTAATGCCCTTGGCAAACCAACTGAAAAGATTGATACTGAAAAGCTCTGTAACTCCCTGGGATGCAAAGTGACGGTCAGTGACCCCTTCGATATTCGTGGGACCGTAAAAACGATTCGCGGTCTTCTGAAGGAGCAGGGAGTGAGAGTTCTTATCCTTCGCAGAAGCTGCGAAATCGTCAGGATGAAGAAAGAGAACCTCAAACCCTTTACGGTCGGAATAGAGGAAACCAAATGTAAGGGTGAGGAATGCGAAATCTGCTTCAGCAGATTCAGGTGCCCTGCCTTGTTTCAAGAGGAAAAGACAGGTAAAGCCAAACTCAAAGAAGATATCTGTAGTGGTTGCGGGGTTTGCGTCCAGATATGTCCTTTCAATTCAATAGGGAGAAAGGAAAAAGCATGACGAGGCTTCAAAAAGATCCGTTTAATATGATTATCTGCGGTGTGGGCGGTCAAGGGAATATCCTGCTTTCCAGGATGATCGGCAGGATACTGATCCACAAAGGATACCTTGTGGATATAGGAGAAACTTTCGGAGCGGCCCAGAGGGGGGGCTCCGTATTCAGCAGTCTTAGGATTTCAAAAAAGAAAAATCGTGGACCGCTTATACCAGAGGGCAGGGCAGGGGTCATTCTGAGCCTGGAGCCCCTCGAGGCCCTTAGAATGCTGAGCCTATTTGGAAATGAGGAAGTTTCAGTAATTTTCAATACCCAGCCCGTATACCCCGTAGGGGTTCTGGCAAAAAGATTTAAATACCCTGAACTTGAGAAGTTAAGAGCGGCCATCAGTAAACTCTCCTATCAATCGTGGTCGCTGAATGCCACCCAGTTGGCCATGAAACTAAATGCCCCCATCATAGCCAATATTATTATGCTGGGCGCCTTGGTTGGAACAAACACGATTCCCATCAGCATGGAAGATGTTAAATCGGAGATAAAGAACAGCCTTCCGTCAAATAAGGTCGAACTCAACTGGCAGGCTCTGGATATCGGCTTTCAGGCCATTAAATGATGGATCATGACTAAAGGGCTGAATAGGAGGTATTCAGGTTTTTAATGAAAGGTGGTTGACTGTGGATGTCTTTTATCTCGGGCAACCTATTTCGTGAACCTGTATTAGTCAAACAAGAGATATCGATATGGATTCCGATATAAAGCAGGCCTTGCAAAGGATTGTCGGCACCGAAAATGTTACCGACTCATTGATTGATCTGGTTCCCTACAGTTATGATGCCTCTGAATATCATCATCGACCCGACGCGGCTGTTTGGGCGCAGAGTTCCAGTCAAGTCTCGGCTATCCTTAAGCTGGCCAGCGAATACAATATCCCGGTCACCCCTCGTGGGGCCGGAACAGGCCTGTCCGGTGTGACCGTACCCCTTCATGGCGGAATCGTTTTAGACCTAAGCAAGATGAACAAGATCCTCAAGATTAGCATCGAAGATCGGTTTGTAGTGGTTCAGCCCGGGGTGGTTTATGCTAAATTGGAAGAGGCTTTGAAACCTTATGGCTTCTTTTATCCCCCTGACCCGGCCTCCAGTAAGGTGTCCACTCTGGGTGGTAATGTGGCCACAAACGCTGGCGGTATGAAGGGGGCCAAATACGGAACCACCCGTGATTATGTCCTTGGACTTGAGGTGGTTTTGGCCGACGGAACAGTCCTGAGGCCCGGTGGGACCGTTATGAAATGTTCTTCCGGATACGATCTGGTCAAGCTTTTTGTCGGCTCAGAAGGCACCTTAGGTGTTATTACCGAAATCATCCTCAAGATCAATCCCAGACCCCAGGCTGTCTCCACCTGTACGGCTTCCTTTGATGACCTAAAACAAGCCGGAAAAGCAGTCACTGAAATAATGCATTCCGGAATCATTCCCAGCGCCCTGGAAATCCTTGACGAACAATGCATACTATGCCTTAACCGGGCGCAGAATCTTAACATGACCGAGAGAGCAGCCACTCTATTGGCTGAGACAGACGGTTATACCCAGGAAGAGGTCGACTTCCAGATGTCCAAGGTGATCGAAGCCTTTAAGAAAAATAAGGCCAGAGAGATCATCCTGGCCGACTCCCCTGAGAAGATAGAGGAACTGTGGGTCGCCCGCCGGGCTATTTACGGAGCGGTGGCCAGATTATACCCCAATATTATCGTTGAAGACGTGACTGTGCCCATAAGCAAGGTGGTCGATATGCTCATCGGCATCCAGGGCATCAGAGAGCGTTATAAGGTGGTGATTCCTGTCCTTGGGCATATAGGGGACGGCAATCTCCACCCCTACCTTACCTACGATAGCACCAGCCCGGAGGAGACAGAGCAGATAAAAAAAGTGGAGGCGGAGGTTAGCGAACTGGCCATAAGTTTAGGCGGAACACTGACCGGCGAACATGGCATCGGGATAGGGAAGGCCCGCTTCATGACCCTGGAGCATGACAGGGGAGAAATGCGGATAATGAACGGGTTGAAAAAGCTGCTCGATCCGAACAACATACTCAATCCCGGAAAGATGGGCCTGGATTTATAGATGAAAGCCGGCAATAAATTCACCGACGGATGGGAGAAGGAGATTAGGCAGTGCATACGTTGTGGATTTTGCCAAGCGGTCTGCCCTGTATATGAAACAACTTTTCGCCCCGCCTATAATGCTCGAGGAAGAATGCTGCTTCTGAAAGAGGTGATGGAAGGGACTATTTCTCCCACCAAGGAACTGGCGGATCCGTTCTATAACTGCACCACCTGTCAGGCCTGTACCTACTCATGCCCTGCCCGGATCAAGGTCGCAGAGGTGGTGGAAGGGGCCCGCAAAAAATTTTATGAGGCCGGTTTTACCCCAGATGCGCTGCTCAGCATGAGAGACAACATTCTGCGAACCGGGAATGTTTATGCGAATGACCAAAAGGAAAGGGTGGAGATCTATCCCTCTCCCCTTAAGGAAAAGGCCCAAAAAGGGGAGCTCAAATCCAAAGCCGAAACCCTCCTTTTTATGGGCTGCCTGCCCAGTTATCTGGACTTGAATATCGTGCCCAGCCTGCTTAAATCACTGGATGCAGCTAAAGTCGATTATACAACGCTGGCAGCAGAAGAGATCTGCTGTGGGTTTCCTTTATCTCTTATGGGGTCAGATGAATTTGAATCGCATGCCGCTAAGCTCATCAGTAAGATCAAGGCCGTAGGGGCCCGTGAGTTGGTAACTCCCTGCGCGGGGTGCTACAAGACATTTAGGGAGCTTTATCCAAAGATCGGAGATCTTCAGATTGATGTTTATCACTCTGTTCAATACCTCGACAAATTGACAAACGAGGGGAGGATCAAACTCAGTCGCCCAACGGCAAAAACGGCTACTTATCAAGACCCTTGTGATCTGGGACGGGCCTTAGGGATCTTTGAGGAACCAAGGAACATCCTGAAAAGGATCCCTGGTCTTAAACTTGTGGAGATGACCCAAAACAGGTCTCAGGCTCGGTGCTGCGGAGGGGGCGGCGGTATGCAGGCAATCAATCCGGAGTTGGCTCGAACTATGGGCGCTCAAAGGGTTGGGGATGCGCTGGCAGTAGGTGCCGACCTTATTGTTTCCGGATGTACTGCCTGTAAAAATAATATGAGAAAAGGGGCCCGTCTCTTGCCAAAGGATGAGAGGAACAAGCTGAAGGTTATGGACATAACTGAAGTGATAGCTAATGCCCTGGAATGAGGAATCCGGGCGAGAGAACAGACCCAAAAGATTAAAGGAAAATGGATAACCTAGGGTTGGAGATAAATGGGATCTGGGGGTCTTCTTTTCAGGGTTGTCCAAAGGGTAACTCATTGCTCCATTACCGGCCCAAATGTTTAAGTTGATTGGAAGCAGGGCATTCACCTAATCTCACTAGGGGCTTTGATGATGGCCTGCACCTAAAATAATTTTCAACTTTTGGCCCGGCAAAGAAGCTCAAGGCTTAATAGTGGACAACCCCTGAAAAGAAGACCCCCAGATCCCTGGCAACAAGATTTTGTCAATATTATTTTGAGAACCTTAATAATAGGAGACTGGATATGGATATCAATTTGAAGAATAAGGTTGCCGTTATCACTGGCGGTACGGCGGGCATCGGTTTAGCCACCGCTGAACTCTTTGCCCGGGAAGGAGCAGAAGTATCGATCTGCAGCAGGAAGGGATCGAATGTAACAAAAGCCTTGGCCTATCTAAAGGAAAAGGGTTTAAAGGCCTATGGTGAAGCCGTTGATGTTTCAGACCGATCCGGTCTTTTTGCCTTTGCGGATAGGGTTGAGAAAAAGTTTGGCGGAATCGATATATGGGTCAGCAATGCAGGTATTTATCTCCAAAAAAAAATTATCGATACCTCCGAAGAGGACTGGCAGACGGTGATGGATACCAACCTGAAATCCGTTTATTACGGTGGGCTTATTGCTGCCGAGAAAATAAAGAAGCGGGGCGGGGGTGTTCTTATCAACGCGGCTTCTTTTGGCGCCGTAATGCCTGTCATGGGCAGCGGCGCCTATGCGGCCACAAAGGCAGCTATTGCCAACATGACAAAATCCTTGGCTGCTGAACTGGCACCCCTTAATATCCGGGTCATCGGTTTTATCCCCGGAATAATTGATACCCCGATGACAGAATCGTGGATTAGGGATAAAGGAGAGATCCTCGCCGGTCAAAGCGTACTTCAGCGAATCGGCAGATCCGAAGAAATAGCCAATGTCTTACTGTTTCTGGCTTCGGAAAAGGCCTCCTTTGTCACCGGGGTATGCATAGAAGTATCAGGTGGAAAATTTTGTGTCCAAAACCCAAAGGATGCTTGGATGTAATTTCTATTACCTTGGTAATAAAACCGTGAAGTTCACAGACTATATGATGGAATATTGATCCCTTTCCGACGAAGGGGAAGAGAATCTCCTAAATGACTTTCTTTTAAGCTTTTACCCGGAGGGAGTATTGAGGCCTTTTGATTATGTAGCCGCCCATTCCATAGACGAAGCGCTAAACTTGCTTGGCCGATACAGCCCTGATGCCCTGCCTATTGCCGGCGGCACCGACCTGCTGGTTCGAATGAAGCGGAATCAAATTTTTCCCAGGGTGTTGGTCGATATCGCCAGCATAGGAGAATTGCACGGCATTGAGTTGACCGAGCAAGGGTTGCGCATTGGGAGCATGGTTACCCATGCAGAGATTATTACTTCTCCTCTCATCAGGCAATATGCTCCGGTCGTAGCCGCTGCCTCAGCCTCTGTCGGCGCCCCCCAAACCCGCAATTTAGGGACCATCGGAGGAAACCTGGCCTCATGTGTGCCCTCCATGGACAGTGCCCCCCCCTTACTTGTCCTTGAGGCTATGGTGACGGTGGCCCAAACAAGCGGTCAACAGCAGATGCCGATTGAACACTTTTTCGTCGCCCCGCGCTGTAGTATCATGACTCCCGAACAACTCCTGATGGAAATTCTCATCCCAACGGAACATCTCGGCAAGGTCTCCAGATTTGCCAAATTTGGACGGCGTAAGGGCCTGTCCCTATCCCTGGTCAATACTGCGGCCTGCGTGGAATTCGATAAGTCCACTAATCGGATCGTCAGCGCCCGACTGGCCTTGGGTGCCGTTGCCCCCACACCTATTCGCGTCCATGAGGCCGAGGCATTCCTGACAGGTATGGAATATACAGAAGATATCCTGGCCGAAGCCGGTGTCATTGCTGCCGGGGAGGCCAAGCCCATTGATGATTTGCGAGCCTCGGCTCAATACCGTCGTGAACTGATAAAGGCGCTCAGCCGTCGTGTTCTGTCTGAGGCGCTTTCAGGTTGATGAGAGGATGGAGATGAGGGAAGAAATATTTACTCGGATACAGATCATGGTCAATGGGGAGCACAAACAAGCGACGGTATCAGCGGAGATCACCCTCCTTGATCTTTTGCGTAATACCTGGGGGCTTAGCGGGACAAAAAGGGGATGTAATGAAGGAGATTGTGGCGCTTGCACTGTCTTACTGGACGGAAAGCCGGTCAACGCCTGCCTGGTCCTGGCCATCCGTGCAGATGGGCATGAAGTAACAACGATTGAGGGGTTGGGTAACCCTGAACACCTGCACCCCCTCCAGCGCTCCTTTATAGAACATGCATCGCTTCAGTGCGGTTTCTGCGGTCCTGGAATGTTGATCTCATCAAAGGCCTTTCTGGATACGAACCCCGATCCGACGGAGGCCGAGATCCGTGCTGCTCTGTCCGGGAATCTCTGCCGTTGCACGGGGTATGCCAGGATTATTGATGCGGTCCAGAGCGCGGCTCAAATGATAGGAATGAATACGAAGGCTGATGAAAGCCGCAAGAGTGAGAG
>Ga0209777_10008750_pt1 | contig 11033 bp, 12 predicted proteins | sample FrelakmetHBP12HB_FD_187147 | JGI IMG/M metagenome (GOLD analysis project Ga0209777, IMG submission 187147) | Freshwater lake sediment microbial communities from the University of Notre Dame, USA, for methane emissions studies -HBP12 HB (SPAdes)... | ecosystem: Environmental > Aquatic >...
CCCACTCATTTAATTCTTACAACACTGCCAGAAAAACATAAAAAAAGGTTAAGTACTAGTATCAACACACACATAAAATGGTGTCAAAAAAACAATGCTGATCAAGTTGCTGAACAATGGAGCACTGCATTGAATTTTATGATGACCAGTGATACCAGTCAGTTTCTAGATGAGTTCAAAAGATTAACTGATATAATAGACACACATAGAAAGCAATCTTTAAAACAAGTATTGCCAGAATTCAAAGACCTAGTATGAATCCCAACGATGTTCAATGGATACAAGTAGAAGCAACTACCAAGTGCAATGCGTGGTGTCCTGGCTGTGCCAGAAACAAAGGCGGGTTTGAACTAGCAGACAATTTAGTGATCGAGGATCTTGATGCTGACAGATACTTAGAAATTTTAAAACAATTTCCAAATTTACAAGTTGTTGATTTTTGTGGTACCCACGGTGATGCTATTGCCGCTGCCAATATAATTGAACTGACCAATATTACCAAACAACATGCTAAAAAAATAATTCTTCGTACTAATGGCAGCTTAAGAAGTACCAGTTGGTGGCAAGAATATGCAGGCTTACTCAAAGACTTTGATCACGAAATTTGGTTTTGTTTGGATGGTCTTACAGGTGTACACGAAGTGTATAGGCAGGCCACAGACTTTGATACTGTTATCAAAAACGCTCAAACATTCATGGCTGCAGGCGGAGTGGCAGTGTGGCAGTTTATACCTTGGCAACACAACGAACATCAGATCATGGACTGTATGCGTATGAGTCAGAAACTGGGATTCAAACGATTTGAATTCATCAAAGGTGTACGCACTCAATTTACGGCCAGACACTATCAAACTGGTGTGCCACTGGAACTAAAGACTTGGTCCAAGAACAATGTTATGAGCAAGTATGAAAGACCCAAGACCAAGGTAGAAAGCTCAAATTGTCAACACCTCTCGCAGTCCAGTGTGTACATAAATGCGTCAGGATCAATTGCCAATTGTTGTTACTTTAATAAAAATCGTTCCAAACACAGTCCAGATCAGCTAGTTGATATTGAGCAAGAAATAAAAAATATTCCACATAAAACTTGTCTTTTCCATTGCGGAAGTTAAACAAATTTGTTACAATTGAAAATATGATTCAAATTAATAATCTCACAGTTCGAAATTTCATGAGCGTTGGCAACGCTACTCAAGGTATCAACTTTGATCGCAACGACCTAACTTTGGTGCTAGGCGAAAACCTGGACCTGGGTGGTGATGGTAGTCGCAACGGAACTGGTAAAACAACAATTATTAATGCACTGAGTTATGCCTTGTATGGTCAAGCATTGAGCAACATCCGCAAAGATAACTTGATCAACAAGACCAATGCCAAAGGTATGTTGGTTAGTTTGGACTTTGAAGTAGGTGGGCAGAGCTACAAGATCGAACGCGGTCGCAAGCCCAACATCTTAAAGTTCTATATCAACAACAAAGAACAAACTTCTTCAGACGACACCAGTCAAGGTGATTCAAGAGAAACTCAAGATGCTATTGAAGCGGCATTAGGGATGAGCCACGATATGTTCAAACATATCCTGGCACTGAACACTTACACTGAACCATTTTTAAGTTTAAAAGCCAATGATCAGCGCACAATCATTGAACAGTTACTGGGCATTACCATGCTCAGTGAACGAGCTGATCGAATCAAAGAACTTAACAAAGAAACAAAAGATGCTATTCAGCAAGAAGAATTTAGAATTCGTGCAGTGGTTGAAGCTAACCGACGCATAGAAGAACAGATCGAAGCTATCAAGCGCAGGCAAACTCTGTGGGCCAACAAGCACACTGAAGATATCAACAATCTCACAACTGCTTTGGCATCACTGCAAGAAATTGATATTGATGTAGAAATACAAGCACACAAGGATCATAAAGCATGGGATCAAAAACGCAAAGACATCAATGATCTTGCCAGTGCTATTAGTCGTGTCAAACTTGACCTGGGCCGAGAAGAAAAAACAATTGCCAAGCTGGTTAAAGATATAGCTGCATTAGAAAATCATACCTGCCATGCCTGTGGACAAGATCTACATGACAGCAAGCACGAAGAAGTACTAGCAGGTAAACAACAAGATCTGGCCACTGCTCAGGCCAATGCATATACCCATGCTGATGATTTGGCTAGTTTTGAATCAACACAACGAGAGTTAGGTACATTAGGTAAACCGCCTAAAATGTACTATGACCGAGAAGAAGATGCGATTCAACATCGTGCTACCTTGGCTAATCTACAACAACAAATTGTAGACAAGTCAGCAGAGGTTGATCCTTATGGCGAACAGATTGAAGAAATGCAAGGGCAAGCACTGCAAGTGGTTGACTACGAAGTACTCAACGAACTTACCAAACTACAAGAACATCAGGATTTCTTGCTTAAATTACTGACCAACAAAGACAGTTTTATTCGTAAGAAGATCATCGAACAGAATTTGAGTTATTTGAATGCTCGTTTAACACATTACTTGGACAGAATTGGCTTGCCACACACTGTGGTGTTCCAGAACGATCTCAGTGTCAGCATTGAAGAACTGGGCAGAGAGTTAGACTTTGATAATTTAAGCCGTGGTGAACGCAACAGACTTATTCTTAGCATGAGCTGGGCGTTCCGTGATGTTTGGGAAAGTTTATATCAACCAATCAATGTGTTGTTCATTGACGAAATGATTGACTCTGGATTGGACACACAAGGTGTAGAAAATGCTCTGGGCTTGCTGAAGAAAATGAGTCGCGAGCGTCATAAATCAATTTGGTTAGTGAGTCACAGAGATGAACTTGCTGGCAGAGTTGAAAATATTTTAAAAGTCGTAAAAGAAAACGGCTTCACTTCCTACAGTACCGATGTCGATATTGCTTAATCATCAACACTTACACATAGAACTAAGCAGTAAGTGTACGCTAAAGTGTCCACGGTGTCCTAGAACAGAGTTACACCCAGACAGTCTAAACAAAGAAATCAGTTTAGACGATTTTCAACGAGCATTTGATTTGTCATTGCTCAAAGAAATTAAAACTATATTGTTCTGTGGTGACATTGGTGATCCAATCTACAACACAGATTTTTTAGAAATTGTGCAGTATATCAAACAAAATTCAACTGCACGAATCAATATTGTGACCAACGCCAGTTATAAATCCGCAGAGTGGTGGACACAACTTGGTACCACGCTTGACTCCAGTGATGAAGTAACATTCAGTGTGGATGGCTGGGATCAGACAAGTAATAACTTGTACAGAGTCAACAGTAACTTTGAAAGTATTGTTGCAGGTGCCAAAGCCTTGCGAGCCAGCAGTACCTGTAATATGACTTGGAGCACAATATATTTTCGATTCAACGAAGACAAAATAGACACTATTCGCGATCTAGTAAAAAGTTTGAATTTTAACACCCTGCGTTTTGTTAAAAGCAGCAAGTTTGATGGACGCTATAACATCGACGATGCAGACTTGTTAAAACCTGTCAATTCTGACTATGTTGCTCAAACTTCTCAGTACGAAGATTTTTTGTACCCGTTGAATGGTCGTCACATTCCAATCAAGCCCTTGGTCCACCGCACTGAAGCTCACCCTTGGGCCAAATGTATTCGTTGGGAAAAAGATATTTTTATCAATGTTGATGGATTGGTACTTCCGTGCCCTTGGTTCAACAACATGTACATACAAAACAATTTTGTAAAAACACACAGAGACAAAATTAATATCAAAACAAGAACACTAATGGAAATTTTGCAAGATCCGTTATGGAATGAGTTGTATCAAAGTTTTGACACACACCCATTTGAGATATGTCAATACAAGTGCAAAGATGCTAGATAAAATATTTTGTAATATACCTTGGTACGAAGTGCATATCAATGCTGACGGCACTTATCACACCTGTGGAGCTCAGCCCAACAAGATCAGTGGAACTCTTGATGCCACCAAATACAATGTGCATGTTATGTCTATTCCAGACTGGATAGATAGTCAACATCAACTCCGGGCTAGACATAATAAATTAAACGGCATTGCAGAACCACTGTGTGGTATGTGCTATCACGAAGAAACACTGGGATCAAGCAGCAAGCGAGTCAAAGAAAATCACAAAAGCAAAATAGATCCTGTGAATTTTTACAAAACATTTGACAAAAATTATTTTGAAACACTGACTCCTAGTATCAATAGTTTTCATATCAGTCTGGGCAACGAATGTAACCTGGCCTGCAAGATGTGTGGCCCTACTGCCAGCAGCAAGATTGCAGTGGCCGAGATTCAAGCAGGTAGATATCATGGCCCTGCTAGACAAAATTGGACAGAAGATCCTGCGGCCTGGAAGCATGTAACAGAATACATCTGCAACACTGCTGATCTGCGTTTTATACACCTGATAGGTGGAGAGCCACTGTTAAATCCCAGATTTGAAGAGTTGATAGACTGTTTGATTGCTGCAAACAAAACAGACATTTATCTGGGCTTTACCACCAACGGCACTGTGTTCAGCAAGAGTTTGATGGACAAGCTCAATGTGTTTAGGCATGTTGATGTGGGCATCAGCATAGAGTGCATGGGAAAATTAAACGACTTTGTGCGACAAGGGTCTAGCACACAAACGGTGTTAGACAACATTGACTTATACCTTAAACATCGCAAAAAAGCACATGTGTATGTTACAATAAGGCCAGTGCCCAGTGCATTGACTGTGCACACATTGGATGAACTATATCATTGGTGTGTCACTAGAGAAGTCGATGTAATGACCAATATTTTAAACGAACCTGAGTATCAACAGATTGCGCAACTGCCTGTGGATATCAAACAAAAGCTAATTGATCGCTACAGTACATGGCAACACAGTGAACCAGCACCGCTGGACAGTAATCCTCGCGACCCAACTTGGTTCAAGCAGCACATTGACAACGAAATCAAAGCAGTGATTGCGGCATTACAACAACCCGGTGATGCTAAATTTACCAAAGAGTTGTACGAAAAATTAGAACTATGGCATTGGCTGGATGACCCAGATATAGCAAAATATTTTGTATCCACGGAAAAATCATAATTATAGTTCATGCCATGGCTTTATCAAAATCAAATTGTAAAAGAATTGCCCGAAGACTGTGTTGGGTTTGTGTACCTTATAACCAATACAATAAATGGACGCATGTACATTGGAAAAAAACTAGCAAAATTTTCTAAAACAACATACAAAACAGTCAAACAAAAAAATGGTATTAAGAAGCGAAAGAAAATACGCAGCAAAATTGATTCAGATTGGAGAGATTATTATGGCTCCAGTCCAGAACTCACTGCAGATGTTGTTGCACTCGGAGTTGAAAATTTCTCTAGAGAAATACTTTATTATTGCAAGTCAAAATCAGAATGTAGTTATATTGAAGCTAGAGAACAATTTTCAAGAAAAGTGTTAGAGTCAGCAGATTACTACAATGGGCACATACAAGTTCGTGTGCATGGTAGTCACATAAAAGACAAGTTGTCAACAAGGATATAAAATGTCAAAAGAGAAATTACTAATATTTACAGGGTGCAGTTTTACCGCTGGAGCAGGATGGAAAAATGACGGGACTCGTTTCATCAGAGACAAAAGTCACCCGGATTTCTTCCCAAACCTGGTTAATACTCAAATTGATCAATTCCAAGGCCTTGCACAGGTTAATTACGGCGTAGGTGGTGCATCTTGTTCTGAAATATTCATACAAACAACACAGGCAATAGCCGAGCATGGCGATAAAATTGACACAATATTTTGCGAGTGGACTGCCATGCCAAGATATAATTTCAATTTAGGGTTTGAAGACTGGAAAACCAAAGAAACTTTATCTCCAAGTGGTAGAATCAAATATGATGTGAATCTAAGCACCGGAGGGCGTGTAGAAAAAAAATATGTAGATGATTTATTAGACAGGCTCAAAGCACTACATCATCTACATTCTGAAATTCTTTTGTTAGTAAACTATTCTAATATTTTATTAAAACTAGCAGAAAGATTTGGTATCAAACTGTATTTTATCAATGGACTATGTCCGTGGGACAACAATTATTTTGTCAGATTATCAGATGAAACTCCGTATAGTGAGTACACACCATTTACTAAAAAACAAATATTAGATATTGAAAATCGCACTCCAGAAAATATTTTAAAATTTTATAAACGGATGCACGACGAATATGATCGTGCTGGGGGGATTCATCCAGAGCTTTGGGTCAACCTCTATGATTCAATGTTAAACAACATAGTAGATACCAACTACGATGGCCGTCACGGCGGAACGAAAAGTAATCAAATATGGTTTCAGCAAATTAAAACATTTTTAGAAAATCAATAAATTACATGTCTAAAGTAGTGTTCACTGGTTGTAGTTTTACCGCAGGAAACGGGTGGAACAACTGCGATGATATACAAGATAGTTTTTCTTCGCATTGTAAAGATTCTGTAGACTTGTGGGTGAACTTGTGCTATAATCAACTTGATGAGTTAAGTAGGTCTGAGTTATTAAACTACGGAGTAGGTGGTGCGTCTAACACAGAAATTTTTATCAACACAATTCGTGCGATAACAGAACACTCAGACATTGACACAATTTTTTGTCAATGGACTAGTATGCCCAGGTATAATTTTCATCTAGGGCTAGAACTGTGGAGCACCAAAGAAGGAATTGGAAAAGTAATGAGACCCGAGCATGATGTCAAGTTGTCTGACGGAACTGTTTGGAGTAGAAAATACATCGAAGATGTTGTAGATAGATTCAGAGTACTGCATCATTTACATGGCGAAATTCTCAAAGTTGTAGAGTATTCTAATATTTTAGAAAAACAAGCCAAAAAATTCAATATTAAAATATATTTTATCAATGGAATGTGTCCTTGGGACAACGATTATTTTGTCAGATTGGCTGGTGTTATGCCCGAACAATTTACTCCGTTTACCAAAAAAGAAATTCTCAATATTGAATCTAGAAGCGACCAAGACATTTTTAAACTTTATAAACAAATTCACGATGAGTACGATCAATCTGGAGGTATCAATAAGAATCTCTGGGTCAATTTGTACAATTCAATGAAACAAGACATGTTAGACACCAACTACGATAATAAACACCCAGGCAGAAACAGCAATCAACTATACTTTCAACAAATCAAAACATTTTTAAAAAATCAACACAATGCTTTATAATTCAAAATTTGAACGGCTTGTTGATGGCGTTGAATTCACTGCCAACGATCCGTGTATTTGGGTTGTGTATCCTCCTGGAGCAGCCGGAGATTTGCTAGCAAGTCTAATAAATTTTCATTTTATAAACACAGGAAGTAAATATTTTGGAATTGCAGATCGTGGACAAGTTATATTCAGGCCCAGCGACGAGAAGATAATTAATAAAAAATATTTAAAAGGCAACGATGTATTACTTGATAATCAATTCTTACACGATGTAAATACTGAACTAGGCAACAAAAATTTAAACTATGGAATGCTGGATCAGATAATTTTTTCCAGTCATTCATTCAAAAACAGTCATGTAAAACAAATAAAAAACTTTTTTCCTAAATCAAAAATTATACGACTAATGCCCAGCGATATTCAAGAACAAAATCTTGCATATTGGATGGGTGTATATAAAAATCAAAACATACTAACAGAATATACCACAACCACTGAAAACTTTGTATTTGATAAAGTACCAAAACACATACACGACTATGTGCTAGATATTAATCTCACTGATATTGTTAATAAAACTAAATTTGAACTAACTTACAATAAAATTATAGAATTTCTCAACTTACCATACAAACTAATAAGATTTGACTTTATTGAACATTGGATTTCAAATCAGCACCCAACAATCAAACCAATTTTACAACAACTAGGCAACTAAACGACTCTGTGGCAGGTGCAATGACCTGCCCCCATTGAGGAACGGTGAGATACCCGGTCCAGACTTGGGCGTCAAAGGCAATTGCTAACTTAAGGCAACAAATGGTTCGGGCTCTGATGAAAAAGATACAACCCGTGCTCGTAGGACTTGGATTTATCGTCGGGTCACTAGGGTTCCGTTGATATGTGAAGCTTGAGTAGGGGGTACCGGTCAACCGCCTCCGTGTAGGAAACTACAATCTCATTATGATAAATGACTGCTGTCACTCGGATGATGCTTTCTTTTCACCGTGCATACGGTGAATTGTGACCACATAATCTGGATGATACTAAAACAAGTCAATTAAAAATGATGTCTGAGCTCAAGCGAAAGACATAGATCTCTAAGAGATCTCAAATAGTCTCTGTATATAAATAAAGGTGTAGTTCGCGATGCGCTAACATCCAACTACTCTAACAGTTTATAAGGAACTATCAGCTATGACTATTTACAGTCGCAATAATACTCCAAACGGATTCTACATTTATGCCTATCTGCGTGATAATGGAACCCCTTATTATATAGGTAAAGGCAAAGGTAAGAGAGCCTGGATACAACATTCTAATAGAGGTAAGGGAGCTCATACACCCAAAGATCTATCAAGAATTTATATTTGTGAATCAAATCTCACCGAGCTAGGTGCGTTTGCTTTAGAACGCAGATACATTCTCTGGTGGGGTCGTAAAGATCTTGGAACTGGCATACTACAGAACATGTCAGATGGTGGACAAGGATCCAGTGGTGTTAAAAAAACTGTGTCAGCTAAAACCAAACAAAAAATTTCGTTAGCTAATAAAGGTAGAGTGCAATCAGAAGAAGAACGAGCTAAACGGCGGGCCTCACTTAAAGGAATAAAACCTTCGGCGGAATCAAACATTAAACGAGGTGCCAAAGCCAGAGGCAGGGTTCTTGGCCCACAATCAGAAGAACGACGAGCTAATACTAGTCGTATAATCAAAGAATGGTGGGCTGAACGAAAAGGATCAGAACTGGTCGGGAAAATCCCTGAAAAGTGCGTGTTGGATGTCTCCAGCAACGAACTGATTAAATGATTTGTGTTTTGTTTCGAGCTCACCTTCTAAAGGTGCTACTCGACGAAACGCATCATCCATTTGGCCCATGTCTTTGAACTCCATTAAAATCATAAATTCCGGCATGTCAGCAATGCTACGGAATCCCATTTTGCATCTTGTTATTCTATAACTTTCCATCTTGCCTTCTGAGATCAAATGATCAAAGAAACTTTTCATTCCGTTGACCCAGTCTAAGTCTGAAATATCGCCTTCTTTGTTTGCCCAAATTGTATATAAATCCATAGTATTACTCCAGTGGTCCTAAAATTTCAAATCCATCTATTTCGGATTTGTATAGATGTGCCTGCTCAAGATAAAGGTATTTGAATCCTCGTTCTTTATAGATAGCACATTCTGTTTTCATTGTTTCTATGCCCAGCCTTGATTTAGGTCGGTGATATGTCCATGCAAACTGATCGCATAGTGCATTGTGTTCATCGAACCTGCGTATCAAGCTCCACGCTACCAATTTGTTGTTGTCGTAGTAGCCAATGATGTCTGCCATTGGATCAAGATATCTACTGTGAAACATGGGCATTACACTGCCAAAATGTTTGTAGATAGTATAAGTTCTGTAGATATTATCCAGCTTGGCCAGTGTCTCTTTGCTACGGTCTGTGATGTATTCCCAGGTGACACTGGCAGTGTATTCTGTTTTGCTTAGATCTATTCTAGCAAATTGATAAGTCATTGATTTCTTTCTGGAAAATAATCTTGCATTGAGCCTTCTCTATGTATGTCACTAGTGATACAATGTATGCCGCCGTCCCAAAAGTACCTATGTCTGAATGTAACTATATGCGGAGTAATGCCATACCGATCTAGCGCATCAAATACTTGTTTGTTGTAATTAAACACTATGACATTTTTTGGATCAATAATCAGCATGTTGACATCAAACACAGTTTCTTCTACATATCCAGTCCAATGACCAAGCCAGCTTTCAACAATTTTAATAACTGCATTATCTGATTCAAACCCAGGTATCCACCATTTGCCGGCATTTTTCTTCTTTAAATCTAAAAATGGTTTTACTTTACCCCAACTCTGTCCAGGCAAATACACAACTTCCCAGTCTGGGAAAGTGTCTTTGTATGTGGGAACATCTCGTGTACTGATAATTAATCCTGGGGCTACTGGGCAGTATGTTCCGTCACTGTGACCGCCAGTATTGACTATGTAATTTCTGTAATTGGGAAATTTTCCATCAACATATTTTTTATAGCCAGCAGTGTCCTGATCGTATGAATCTGTTCCAAAATACAAATCTCGTCCTATGCGAGAAATCATTGCACCGGGTGCTTGATTTTCCAACTCATTGATTGCAACTTGATTGCCTTGTTGAGTTATGTAATCGTAAATGTGATCGTAGGCTGAATGCGCTCTTAATAGTTTGTCGTAACCATGGATGTCATTGCACTCTTGCTGAATATGGGCAGGCAAAGTCAAAAACTCTTCGTGAGAATTACAGTCTGGCCAACTTGAATCTCTAACAGATTCGTAAAACTTTTTAAAATTTAAATTGTAGTTGGCATAGTATGTGTCGCCAATCATTATGCTATAATCTCGTGGAGTCATAGGCGGTTGCAAGTATTTGCCATTTACAAAACTGTCTTCCACAGTGGGCAAATTGGGACGAAGCACTTCAACACCAAACTCTTGCAGTTTTTTTATAATTGCTTGATAGTCTTCTTCGGTTTCCACTGCTATTTTTTCAAACAGACTTCGCACATGCGGTACATTGATCCATGAATAGAACTCAGGAGGATAGCTGCGCCCTACTACGCAGACCTTTAATGGATCCCAATGTTGATAAACTGAAAATGTCATAGTCTTGGATCTTTTCTATGTTTAAAAAGTGGCTTTAGATATTCTTCTGGCCAAGTATCATAAAAGCCTTTGTTGGCAATTAATTTAGCTCGTGCATCAAGGTCGCTGAGACTTTGTACTAAGGCCAAGGCATACTGACCTTGATTCATGCAGACACCATTCACAATCTCTGG
>Ga0209777_10008751_pt1 | contig 11031 bp, 8 predicted proteins | sample FrelakmetHBP12HB_FD_187147 | JGI IMG/M metagenome (GOLD analysis project Ga0209777, IMG submission 187147) | Freshwater lake sediment microbial communities from the University of Notre Dame, USA, for methane emissions studies -HBP12 HB (SPAdes)... | ecosystem: Environmental > Aquatic >...
TTCTCAAGTTCCTCAAGCAGCTCTACGGCGCGACGCAAATGCGGAATCACAATAGACCCGCCCACGACCAGCGCCACGTTGAAAATCTCAAAACACTCGGCGTGCGAAACGCCTTCCTTCTTGCACTGGATTAGATGATAGGCGATACAGTCATCGCAGCGCAATACCATCGATGCCGCCAGCCCCAGCATCTCTTTCGTGCGCGCGTCCAGCGCACCTGATTCATAAGTGCGCGTGTCGAGGGCGAAGAAGCGATTGATCTGCTGATGCCCCTCAGTCAGAATCTTCTCATTCATCCTTTCGCGATAAAGTCGAAACTGCTCCAATCGGTCGGACATAGCTACCTCCTGCATCCCAATATAGACCATGCGGGAAATAAGCCAACCACAAATCTGTTCCCCCAAATCGCAATGGACTGGTACGGCGCCGAACCACCGGAGAAGATATGGCTGATCAAAGACACAGCATCGGAGATACATACAGCGTTGCCGGCTGCGTCAGCCTATTCTGCTCCCGGAGGCGGGCCTCCTCCGAATATGTAAGCTATGAGATAGACCACATCAGAGATATCAACACTCGCGTCACCATTGATATGCAAGGCCGCCGACCAGGGAGCTGGCGCAAGGCCGCCGCCGAAGATGAAGGAGATCAAATACACCGCATCGGAGATGTCCACACTGCCGGAGTGGTCGACATCGCCATTAACATAGGGCGCCGGATCCAGCACGATCGCCAGATAGCGTGCACCAAAGACCTCATACACAGACGACTTCGTTTCATATCCTCCTCGCGAGGCGCTGATACTGTACCGACCGGCCGGCTGCGATGGCAAGGCGAAGGCGCCATCGGCCGCAGTCGTGTCTGAGTCTCCCGAGTAAGAGGCGGTGACCACAAAGCCGCTCTTAATCGGGCAGCCATCGCTGGTGACAACAGTACCTGTGATGTTGTAGTAGTTTGCCGTCACCACATCCATGCTGTCCCAGGCGATGTTGCCGTACCGATCTCTCGCCCAGACCTTGACCGTGTAGGTGTCGTTGGGAATCTGTCCGGTCACCCATTTGCCGGTGGTGTCGCCGGGTTCCACCAACGAGTCATTGTCGTGATTAGTAATGATTTCGAAAAACTGCCGCTGATCGTAATCACCCGCCGATTTGCAGGGAGCTACGTTCTTGTATATTACATTCTGAACCTGATCCCACAGCAATTGTCCGCCAAAGACAAATGATGTATAGGGACCAAGTTGTACGGAGTCAGAGTAGATTTCGTAGCCCATCGCGTACGGCGCCAGCACCCAGGTTGGATGGCCGATTCGGTCATGTGCTTTGGCGATAATGTCGACATTGCCGCTAACCGCTCCGCCCACTGGAAAGAAGGCAGTACTGTTATCAACGCAGAATCGAAACGGCGCATCAACGGCGATGTTCACAAAATAGGGGGGATCAAAATCATCGATATTAATCAACTCGTCCAGTGGATTGCCGACAAATAGCCAGTTGGCAGACCAACTAAGACCGGCGTCGCGGATCTTTACGAAATGACAGTGGTTAAAACCCGCTACGGGCCACGCGACGATATTGCCGAGATACTGTCCGCTATCAACATGGTCTCCCAAGCTGACGGCAATCGTGCTTTGCTCCAAATGCGCGTAGAGCCAGCCATCGCAACTGTCGGCGCTCGGTGAGTCACCGATCGCAACGCGCCAGTGCAGATCGGCGGCAGTGGTAAGAACGGCTTTCACCCAACCCGCTTTGACCGCATAAACCCTCGAGCCCGCCGGTTGCATGATATCGATGCCCGGGTGCAGATAGGGGGTGCCGCCATAGTCCTGATACTCTCCGTAAGAATTGCCCAGCGGCTGCGCGGAATCAACCGGTTCAAACGGCCAAGGGATTGCGGCATAACCTGTTGTAGTGCAGAACAGTATGACGATCAAGAAGGAGAATGCTTTCAAAGCGGCTCCGCGGAAGTAGCTGGCTAACTGTTTGCAATATAATAGACTTCTCCGATTTGGCAATCGAAATCTGGAACGATTTGACCGACGGAAGGCGACATCTGTTGTAAAGTAGCAGGATTACTCCTTGCTGTATCTGCGCCGGTTCGGAACCTTGATGAACCCCAGGAGTCCCGCCAGCATTGCGACAAGCAGCGAAGCAAGAGCCAGACGATAGTGAATCGTAGTTGTTAGATTTTCCGTGATGTTGACGCCGAGCGAAGACAAAGCAGAGAGCGCCGCCCGGCCGAGAGGCATGTCGTGTTTACCGATTAAAGCAATCAATCCCCAAATCAGCGGGCCGACAGTCGCCGCCGATCTGCCCGACAAAGAATACAGGCCATAGAATTGTCCCAGTTTTTCCGGGGGCACGAGACTGTTTAACAGCGGTCTCGCCGTCGTCCAGACTGCGCCAAGGAAGACACCGACCAAACCGCCAACCACATAGAGCGTGGACTTGCTACTCACTCCTACGCCGATTGCCAGCACCGATACCCAGCCAAGGAGCGCGATGATCAGGGCATTTTTGGGCCTGATCCGATCGGCCAGCCATCCGAACAAGAACGATCCGGCAAAAGCGAAGGCGGTCGATGAGAGAAACAGGATTCGCTTGTCGGCCTCGGCGAAACCGACCACCGCTTCGGCATAAACAGCCATAAAGACAATAGTCGTAGCGATGGCATCCTCAACGAAAAAGTCGCTGATCAGAAATCGGAGCACACCCGGATAGTCACGCGTTTCCTTCAGTGTCAGACTCATCCTTTTGAAGTAGCTCTCTTCCGCTGCGGACGATGACTGGTCGTGCTCGCGCTCCTTGATCCAGAAGAATGCGGGGAGAGCGAAGATCAGGAAAAAGATTGCGGTCGGAAGAAATGCGTATTCGCGACCCGACATCGAGGACGACAAGCTGCCGTCAACAAACGGCGCCACCAGCCATAGCCCCGCGATTGCGCCGATATATCCCAGCCCCACACCAATCCCCGATACTTTCCCGACGTTGCTTGGGTTCGAGACATCAGAAAGCAACGCATTGTAGTAGGTGATTCCGCCTTCATAGTAGTAATTTGCACAGGCAAAGCAAAGCAGCGCCAATGCTGCCGTGACTGTAAGACTCAGATGCAGGATCGCTACCAATGACAGCAACACTGTGAACAGCACGCACATCAATGTATACGACCGCAATCCCCGAATTTTGCCGGCAGTTTGATCGGCTTTGCGTCCCAAACCGGGCATAGTGCAAGCGACCACGATCATTGATGCGGAATAGGCCAAAGAGAACCAGATATCTTCGACACCGAGCGTGATGATGATCCAGGGGGAGAAGAAGAAGGTCACGATGTTCATCGAGAAGATCGTGTTGGCGAAATCATACATCGCCCAGGCAAACTGTGCCCGTCGGAGTCGGTCATGTCGGCTGACAACTTCGTCGGTCACTGCTCGAACTCCAGTGGTGTCAGGTCACATGTCCGGCGACTCTCGATTGCCGAATAGGACCGGATGAGAAGCACGACTACCTTGATCTGAGTGATACAGTCTCGGAACGCCGGCCGCAAGACCTGACACAACGGTGAAATTCCACATTGAAGCGTCGGGCTATTCCCCCTAAACAAAGGGAGACCAAGGGGGTCGTACTCGGACAAGTTCTCAGAATCCCAGTTCATGGGCGATAGCGCGCATCCCTTCCAACGCCAACGTCAGAAATTCCTCCAGCGTTAGCCCAAGCTGATCACACTTGGCGATCGCGTCCCGACGTGCTCCCACGGCAAAGCGCTTGTCCTTGAACCGTCTTAGAATCGACTTGACTTCCAACTGCTCCAGCTTTTTGGATGGGTGCATCAGCACTGCCGCTGTAATCAGGCCGGTCGTCGGATCGGTAGCGTATATCGCCCAGTCCATCTGTGACAAACACGCGACATGTTCCGCATGCGCTTGAATGGCGTGCACCATATCGGCGTCGATTTCCGGATAGGCGGTCAGCCATTCTTTCGTGAGGAACGTATGGCGCTCCGGTGTGTCAACGGTCTCAGCATAATCGAGATCATGCAGCAGTCCGACTAATCCCCAGCGTTCGGGGTCTTCTCGGAATTGCGTTGCCAGCCGTCGCATTACCGCCTCAACGCTGATAATGTGCTTGATCAGATTATCCTGTGTAATCTTCTCGCAAACGAGCTGATAAGCTGTATTTCGATCCATAGTCACCTCAGATGCTAATCAACAAATGCCCAGTTGAAGCCCCACCAGATAGCACGTCCCGGTTGGAGATACCCATTGAAGTAGTAGTTGACATTGAGCAGATTCGTGTAATTGTAGAAGAAGTGAAAGCTCTTCAAGTCAAAACTGAAATAGGCTTCCGCCAGCATTCGTGCGTCATCACTGCCGCCGCCAAAATACTGCGCGGACGCTGAACGAAAGCACCCACCAATAGCGGCATTGAGCATGATCTTCAACTTGCGTATCGGGAAACGCACCCCCGCGTAACCCGACGCCTGATGCTGCGGGCCTTCTGTGAAATTGATGCCGTCGTGATAAACATCCCGAAACGCATACGATGCCTGTCCGTAAAAACCCTTCGGCAGTGTCAGCCGTGCAGTCAGCGCGGCAAAGAACAAATTGCGGTCGACGGCAACCGCGCGATAGTTGCCGTTGTCATAAGTCTCATAGTCAACCTGCCACTCAGGCAAACTGTGAAAATTGGTATACCCGACGCGCGCTTGTGCTGCGACAAGATGGCTGAAAGAGCCTCGCAGGAGAATTTCGAGACTGTTGGCATACCCCGATTCGAGTTGCTCGTTCCCGCTGATTCTGTAATCAACGGTTGTATCGAGCAGCGCCCCGGATACCGGTCGCAGATAGAGCATTTCTGGTTGTGGCATGAACACCCCTCGCGAAGCGATTGCTGCCACTGACCACAGCGAATCAATTCGGTATTCCGTGCTCAGTGTAATGACCGGTTTGATCCGCAGATCAGAAGAACCACGCAAAGAGAAATTGCCGTAGGCGTTGATTCTGTCTGTCAGAGTCAAAAGATCGGAGGCGCCGACGTTGTAGTAGAGTGTGTTATGCGCTTTTCGATTCTCCGTATAGCGCAAATAGCGGACGTCTCCACCAAACTCCAAATTGTTTGGTGTGCCCTCAGTTTGCTGCGTGACGTGAAGATCAGCGATTTGAAACCGCTGATGTGACTGAAGTCTCTCATAGGTAATCCCCTGATCGTCGTTGCGATAAACCAACGATGCGCGGTAATTGACTTTCTCATTCTCGTAGTAAACTACCTGCGTGTTGATGGCAGAGCAGTTGTCGGATAGATCTCCGGAATAGAAAGCTGTTCTCGGATGGAAGAGTTTGTCTCCGATCATTCGGTTGAGTGACAGACCGATCGTGGTTGCCAGATTGCGCGCAATCGCTGGTCGACTCACCAGACGCAAACGATTGAGTTTGCTGCCGGAATACGCGTAGGCACGATTCTTTCTAATGAATGTGCCGTCGGCATTTACTATTCCCGCAGCGCCGAAATGATTCTCGAAAGTGAACGACGTATTAGCAAACCCGCCGGTGCCGTGGGTCACGAATATTTCGCTCTGCGAGGTGTCGGCGTCGGGGAGTTGCGACTGCTGATACACGACAAACGGTCTGCCAAACGGCGATCCTACTCCCGCTAGCGTCGGGGACAGAAGATGATAGCCGTCCGTCGGTTCCATGCGAGTGTACTCTTCTGATCCGGGCAGCGGAACCGGATTGGCGAATGATTCATCGCCTGTCAACGGATCGACGCGCGATAAGGCAAATGGACTCAGCCCGGAAGGATAGACACTTTCGAATTCGCCCCATTGCGACGAGGACAACCGAAAGAGCAAGGGATCATAGTCGAATCGGGAGGATGCTTGTGGCAAATCGAAGTCGACGGCAGCATCGCTACGCGATCCGAACAGAAGCGTCAGGAGACTATCGAAGTGAGGAGTCAATCTCTTGAACGGTTTGGGTGCTTTTAATAGAGGTGCGGGTGTTACAACAGAATCCGCCTTCGTAGTTGAATCGACTGACACAGCCCGTGTCGAATCGGCCTTCGGCATGATCTCGGGCAAAACGCGTGTTGAGTCTCCTGCCAATAGTACAACTGACAGGCAGCAAACCCAGACCCAAACATGAACAAGCCACTTCAACCGATCAGACTCCCAAGCTTCATAGCACCGGCGACAGGTCTCTCTTGTCCTGCATTACCAGTACTAATTCAGGCGGAAGATACCGACTTTTTTCAATTTAGCAAGCAGCGGAAAGAGCAGCACAAAGAACAGAATATTCGTTACAACGGTGATCAACGCAAATCCACCCGACATCGCCAACCGCGCCCAAAACGGTCCCAGCAACCACGCATCGGCTACGGACACCGGTACTTGATAGATCAGCGCCGTCAGTAGCCCCAGCAGCGATAATGGCACGACACCGGTGTGATAGTCATCGTAGCCTAGCCGGTTTGTGAACAGCCCACCGAGCGCTCCGATGATCAAATAGGCCAACACCTGTGCCGCAAGGATCGGCAGCATGGCCAGACCATAGGGATTAAACAGCGATATCAGCAAAGCACTCATTATGCCCGTGAGCGCGCCGCCGGTTATGCCGAGGTAATAGCCGGCAAAAAAGACCAGAAGAATAGAAAGGGTGGCGTTCGGAATCGACATCAGCACAAACGAGCCTACGTATGCCAGAGCCGAAAAAACTCCAACCGCCGCGACTCGTTTTGCACTCAACGGATCACCAGCACCTTGAACATCTTATCATCATTGTTAATGCGAACTTGCACGATGTACACGCCGGACGAGACTTCCTCACCGTGCTCGTTTTTACCGGACCATCTCAGTGGCACTTCGTCGTTCTTGACGACGTCCTTCTGAACGGAGAATATTCTCTCAGCAGCGGCAGTATATACTTTCATCTGAACGGTAGAGTTCTCGATCGCACGAACCGTAACTAACAGCGATCGATTGGACTCCTGGGGGTCGGAGAGCATTATCTTCGAGGGACCATAGACTATTCGGTTTTCCTTGAAGACGATCGACGTGTCGTCTACGCTGAAGCGGTACTGGTTGTTGAGGAGCTTGAGGGCTGGATTCACTAGCGTAGGCATTACCACAATATCGGAGTAAGAATGGAAGTTCTTCACTTCAAACGTGTCCTTGTCCGCATGGAGTTCATTATCGACCCATATGGGGGTAGTGAGGTGGTTCTGGTCAAACGCCATGACCGATAGACGCCAGTCGAACAAATTGCCGGACGTGCCGTCAAACCCAAACGTCAACACCGAGTCGAGAGAAGTCGTCTTGAAATCGAGGTAATTGATACCAAACCCATCTGGGAAGAAGGTGTAAGCACCGGTTTCATTCGGCTTGATCGGATAGCTGCTGTATACGCGAATATACGGATACATGTCTCCCGCCAATTCGAACTCCGTCGGAACCATAGGGTAGTTGGCCGCTTCCTCGAAAAACTGCCCGGGTCGAGTGCGCGTGCCTGTAAAATACAGCCAACGACTATACTCCGTCCAGGCGTGTGGCAAGTCGACTTGTCCGTTGGTCACATCAGTAAGCGCGGCCTGAATTGCGCTCTCGAGAAAGTTCGACCCGGACACCTCGCCGCAATACTCCCAAGCTTTTTTGATAATCTCCTTGCCGAATCGTTGCGACAAATACATCGGAAAAACGCCGGCGCCATAACAGTAAAGCGTTGACCAGTCACCCGGCGGTGAAGTGGAAAATGTGCGCAAGGAATGATGCACATAGGGGAAGTATGATGAGAGATACCCGTAGTAGTCATTGACGTTGTCGTAAGTCTCTTCTTCCATCCAAACCGCGGACATTTCCATCCAATACGGGTTCAGCTTCGAGCAATTCGCATCAGTGCATGCTTCACTTGCATCATACCAAAACTGAATCGCATGGAAGAACTCGTGCGCTATCGTCACCTGCAGTGCCTCAATTGGCCGGTATCGGTAGCCCGTGAGCTGCTCGTAATGAGTGAACAGTTGCATCCATGACGTAGCTCGTATTCGGGAGCCATTGGTGATGAAAGGTTCTGGCCACGTTGCACCGTAGAGGTTTGCAATCGGAGCCGTGAGGTATATGTCGTAGAGCGGACCCTGGCCCCAGTAATAATCGCCGTCGTTAAGTGGTTCGTGAAAACCGAGCTGGTCTATATGATGCGCCCAGACCGAGTCGGCGATGCGTGCGACGATCTCGACGTAGTCTGGCACTCCGTTAGCGTTATGATCTCCGTAACTCGTGTCAATCTGATGATCACTGCCGGCACTATCGGCGTAATGAATCCGAAAATGGCCTGCGGGCGAGTCAAAGTACTTCGGGATGTCTTTAGCGTACCAGCGGCTCACGCTATCGGCAAAACCAAGCGCTCGTCGATACTGCAAAGGCAAGGCCATTGCCTGTAAAATGTAGGGAGTACCGCACTTGATAATCGGTAGACTGTCGCCTGCAGATACACTCGGGTTGTTCAGACGATCAAAGAACGGCTTAATGCTTTGATACGCGTCCGCCATCTCGTCAGCAAAGCAGACAGCCGGCAGCAACACTGCTGCGAGCAATGCGGCCGCTAAGACGATGCTTCGGAAAGTCACGGCAACTCCTTTCGGTTCATTGTCACTTATTGCGGGCTAGGATATAGTCTTTCATTCGTGCCAGTACCCCATAGGGTACGCGCTGATTTCCCATTTCCGATCGTGGGTCGTTGCGGCCATGCCAGTCGGATCCGCCTGAAATCAGCAGACTGTTACGGGCAGCTATCTCTTTGTAGTGACGTACTTGAGCCGGTGTGTGTTTAGAATGATATACTTCAAGGCCATCCATCCCGGCGCCCTTCATAAAAGCAATTGCATCATCGCGGCGTGTTGAGCCCGGGTGCGCCATCACGCCGATGCCCCCCGCTTGATGCACCAGTTCAATGGCCTCCGCCGGGTCAAAATGGGTCTTGGGGACGTAGGCTGGCGCATGGTAGCCAAGGTAACGGCTGAACGCTTCGTCGAAAGTGTGTACATACTCTTCTTTCAGAAGCGCATCGGCGACGTGGACTCTGCCGAGCGTGGCGTCTTTCGCCATGCGCTGGACCGTTTCGATCTTTAGATCGATTCCCAATTCGTTTAGCTTCTCTACGATCAGGATTCCGCGCTTGAGCCGCTCCAGTTGATAAAACTTCACTTTGTCGGCTAAGGGCGCGTAAGCAGTATCAATGAAGTAGGCAAGCAGGTGAATATCGGCGTCCTGAAAATGACACGACAGTTCCACGCCGGTGATTAGTTCGATCCCATCGGCATACTGTCGCGCTTCGTCAATCGCAGACAGGCTGTCATGGTCGGTGATTGACAGAGCCGATAGCCCTAATTGCCGGGCATGATGCACCGTTTCCTTAGGTGAGCACGATCCATCGGAATGGCGTGTGTGTAAGTGTAGGTCTATGAGTCTTTCCGACATCCGATTTTCTCAATTACGATTTCGCGTGCGATCTTTGCTTTGTTCTCAGCTTGCGCCAGAATCTGCCGAGCTTCCTTATCGAGTTTTTCAGCAATGGCCTTGTCCTGAATGCCCGGCAGGTTGATTTGCACGTTGTAGAACGCCCCTTCAACTGCCGTGCGTGCCAAGAGCGAGCCGACTCCGGCGTCACTCACCGAATTGACGTTGCCGATCCCAGCAATCTGGATTGCCAGATCAAGCGCCTGCAACGACTTGTTCATAACCTCCAGAGGCGTACGCGTCGCCGTGATCGTCGCTTTCTGGATTGCCTCATGCCGATGCTTTTGTTGTTCATCGGTTTCTTTCGGCAGTTTCATCGCCGTCACCACAGTATCAAACGCTGATGCGTCGCGCTGCACCAAGTCATATAGCTCATCCTTCAGCTTTTCGCTCTGACTCAGAATCGCTGTCACCTGATCCTGCACTTCGGCGTATTTCTTTTTGCCGAGCGTCAATCGGCATACCATCGAAGCCAATGCCGCCGCGAGTGAGCCTGCCGCTGCCGAAACCGAGCCGCCGCCGGGAGCAGGCGAAGAGGATGCCACACTCTCGACGAATGTCGATAGCCCTTGACGCATGCCCTGGCCTTCCGTAGCCTGGTTCAAACGCTCCTCAAGAATTTGTTCTTTGCTGAAGTTCTCCAGCATCAGATACCACCGCGCGGAATTGCTGATCGCCTCACTCGGCACCAGTCCGACGATCTCGGTAGAGGTCACCATGGTGCCCCAGCGCGCCGCCTCCGACTTGATCGTCTCCAACACGCGGTAAAGCGGTGTCTGTAGGTAGTTGGTCATGTTGATCGAGACCTGCACGCAATTGCGGTCGGCTATCTCGAATCCCAGCGCCCGACAGAAAGCAAAGCCGCCGGTATTTGATCGAATCGCTTTGGCAATCCGCTTGGCGATATCCACATTGTTCGTCGCGAGATAGGCGTTGAAAGCGATAAGGGGGAAGCGCACGCCAATGGCGATCGCGCCCGCTTGTTCATGCATCTTGCGCGGACCATAGTCCGGCGCCAGGTCTGGCTCGGTTGCGATCTTTGCTTTGATCCCCTCATACTCGCCATGTTTATTCCGGATGTTGGGCAGACTCTGTCGCTCCACTCGCGTTGCCGCCTGATCGTACAGATATACCGGAATCTCCAACTCCCTGCCGACCTGTTCGCCAAGCGCTTTGGCCAACTCGATGCACTCCTCTGTAGTCATCTCGCTGATCGGAACAAATGGGCAAACATCGGTTGCGCCCATGCGCGGATGCTCTCCCTTGTGCGTCCGCAGGTCTATGACCTCCGCCGCTTTCTTGATTCCGAGGAACATAGCCTTCTTCATGGCGTTCGGTTCGCCGGCCACGGTGACTACGGCGCGGTTATGGTCTTTGTCCATTTCCGAGTCAAGCAACACGACTCCGGGGACTGACGTAATGGTATCGGTAATACTCTTAATGATTTCCGGTCGTCTGCCTTCAGAAAAATTCGGAACACATTCAACAATCTTCGCCATTTCAATACCTCGGTAACATTATCAACGAATC
>Ga0209777_10008752_pt1 | contig 11028 bp, 7 predicted proteins | sample FrelakmetHBP12HB_FD_187147 | JGI IMG/M metagenome (GOLD analysis project Ga0209777, IMG submission 187147) | Freshwater lake sediment microbial communities from the University of Notre Dame, USA, for methane emissions studies -HBP12 HB (SPAdes)... | ecosystem: Environmental > Aquatic >...
AGCGCTGATTTGCTCCTGATCGCGCCGGCGACCGCGAACATTATAGGTAAACTCGCCAACGGCTTGGCGGACGACATGCTCTCCACTATGGCTCTGGTGGTCAGATGCCCGGTCATTATCGCTCCCGCGATGAATGTGCGCATGTATACGAACTCGTTCGTTGTGGGCAATTTGGACAGGCTCAGGCAGCACGGTTGCATGGTCGTCGAACCCGGCGCCGGGAGACTCGCCTGCGGAGATGAGGGAATCGGACGGCTGGCCGACCCGGACGAAATTCTGCGGGTGGTTGACGAGGTCATCAATGGTGGCCGGAGGGACTACGCTGGGGTGAGGATGCTGGTCACGGCGGGCCCCACGCGGGAACCCATTGATCCGGTGCGCTTCATATCCAACCGATCTTCAGGCAAAATGGGTTATGCCATTGCCGGGGCCGCCGCAAGGCGCGGAGCCGGGGTTACACTTGTCAGCGGACCCACCGAGCTCGATTCACCGCCGGGCGTCGACGTCGTGAAAGTCGCGACTGTTGGTCAGATGTATGAGGCCGTGATGGACAGGCTTGATGACACCGAGATATTTATCTCCGCGGCCGCCCCGTCGGATTTCACCCCGGTGCGCGTGATGGATCAGAAAGTCAAGAAGTCCGCCCACTGGACCCTCGAGCTTGACCAGGCGGAGGATATACTTGCCGAGGTGGGGAAGCGAAAAAGTGATATGATACTCGTGGGCTTTGCGGCGGAGACCGAGGACATGGAAGAACACGCTCGGGTGAAGCTGCAAGCCAAGAACCTCGATCTCATAGTCGCTAATGACGTGTCTGTTGGAAGCGATACATTCGGCAGTGATTCGAACCAGGTTACGTTATTGTCGAGAACCGGGGAGAGCATTCGCTGGCCGCGGATGAGCAAGTCCGAGGTAGCCAATGGAATCCTCGATTTCATAAGAAAAAACCTATTGGAGGAGCAATCTTGAGTTCAAAAGCACACATGTTTACCTCTGAGTCGGTCACCGAGGGACATCCCGACAAAATGGCCGACCAGATTTCCGATGCGGTACTGGACGCGATCCTCGAGCAGGACCCTACTGGAAGAGTTGCCTGCGAGGCGCTTCTGACCACGGGTATGGTGATTGTGGCGGGCGAGATCACCACGCGCGCCTACGTCGAGATTCCCGATATCGTGAGGCGGACGGTCGAGCAGGTCGGCTACTGCAGGGCGAAATACGGCTTCGATCACGAGACCTGCGGCGTCATCACCGCCATTCAATCTCAGTCGCCCGACATCGCGATGGGCGTCGATACCGGCGGCGCGGGCGACCAGGGCATGATGTTCGGCTTCGCCTGCGACGAAACCCCCGAGCTCATGCCGATGCCGATTATGCTGGCGCACAAGATGGCAAAAAGGTTGGCGGCGATTCGCAAGGACGGCGAGCTCAGCTACCTCAGGCCGGACGGCAAGACTCAGGTTACCATCGAGTATGAAGGCGGCGTGCCCAGACGCGTGGACAAGGTTGTCGTCTCCACCCAGCACGCCCCCAATATCCCGCAGAGCACCATTCGCGAGGACATGATCGAGCGAGTGATCAGGCCGATCATCCCCGAGGGCATGATGGACGCCAAGACCGAGTTTTTCGTGAATCCGACCGGCGCGTTCTCGGTCGGCGGCCCGCAGGGCGACACCGGCCTCACGGGCCGCAAGATCATCGTCGACACTTACGGCGGCATGGCCAAGCACGGCGGCGGCTGCTTCTCCGGCAAGGACCCGACCAAGGTCGACCGCTCGGCATCTTATATGATGAGATATGTGGCGAAGAACATCGTTGCCGCCGGCCTCGCCAAGAGATGTGAACTGCAGGTCGCTTATGCCATCGGTAAGGCCGAGCCTATGGGCATCATGGTCGACACCTGGCGCACCAACGCAATCCCCGAGGATAAAATCGCCGAACTGATCGTGAAATACTTCGATCTTACGCCAAGGGGCATTATCGAGAAGCTCGATCTCAGAAGGCCTATCTACAAGCAGACAGCCGCCTATGGCCACTTTGGCCGCACGGACCTCAATGTGTCGTGGGAGACTATCGACATGGCCGAGATGTTGAAGAAGGAAGCGGGGATATAGTTGTATGCGAGGGTCGTGGTTGATACCGGCTCGACCAGCCCGATGGAATCCCTGACTTACGCGGTCCCTGATGGCCTGACGGAGAAGATTAGCATCGGTTCGTGTGTTCTGGCGCCTCTGGTTTCCCGCCAGGCCATCGGCTATGTTGTGGGTTTCGCGGAGAAGCCCGCCGTGGAGAAGACGCGTGAGATTATCGCTGAGCTGGACACCCCGGTAAGGCTGAGTGAGGATGCGCTGAGACTGGCCGAGTGGATCTCGGAGCAGTATCTCAGCCCGTTGCCTCGCGTCGTCAGTTGCATGCTTCCCGGCGTCATGAGTTGCAAGGTGCAGGCGCGCGTCAGCGTTCTCGATGACTCCGTACCCCTCACCCCTTCGGAACGCGACCTTCTGGACCGAGTGAAAGCCTCCGGCGACAGCCCCACCGTCGAATCTCTCGTATCCGGCCGGAACAGGTCCGCTGTCTCTCGCGCCCTGCGCAATCTCGAAAACAAAGGCGCCATCACCCGCACGTGGGAACTGATATCTCCCGCAGGCAAGCCCAGAATAATGCGCGGCGTCCGGTTGGCTGCGGGCGTTGTTGACGACGAGTCCTTGTTCGATAGCCTACCCGGCAAGCAATCCGAGGCTCTGCGGGTTATCTCCGGCCTCGGGCGAGACGCGGCCGTTGTCGAGCTCACGCAGGGCCGGGGCCTCTCGGCTTCCGCCATATCCGCGCTGGAAAAGAAGAGCATTCTCGAAAGTGTCGATGTCGTGTTCAAGCGCCAGCCTGTGTTCGCCCAACTCGACCTCAAACGGGTCAGCTTGTCCGATGAGCAGCAGTCGGCGGTCGACCGGATATGCGCTTCTCTCGATTCCGCCGCGTTCGCTCGCTATCTGCTCTTCGGCGTGACCGCCAGCGGCAAAACCGAGGTCTATCTTCGCTGCATCGAACGCGCCCTCGAACTCGGCAAGACCTGCCTGGTCCTGCTGCCCGAGATCGCCCTGACCACGCAGGTCATGAATATCTTCAAGAGCCATTTCGGCCAGAAAGTGGCCGTGCTGCACAGCGCTCTGTCCCCGGGCGAGCGCTTCGACGAATGGGGCCGAATAGAAGAGGGCGAGGCCCGTGTGGTCCTCGGCGCGAGATCTGCCGTGTTCGCGCCGCTTGCAGACCTCGGCCTTGTGATAGTCGATGAGGAACACGAAAGCAGCTACAAGCAGGACATTTCCCCGAGATATAACGGCCGCGACGTGGCCCTGAGGCGGGCGGAGGTTTCGGGCGCCGTGGCCGTGCTCGGTAGCGCCACCCCGAGCATCGAAAGCTATTACGCCGCACAAGATAACCCCGGCAGCTTGATAACGATGCTCAGCCGAGTCGAGAACCGCCCGATGCCCACTGTTCACATTGCCGACCTGCGCAGGGAATACTCCCAGGGCCGGGCCACGATTTTCAGCCGCATTCTGGAGGACGGCATCAGAGAAAGACTCGGGCGCGGCGAGCAGGTGATATTGCTGCAGAACAGGCGTGCCTACTCGACTTTTCTGCTTTGCCGCGACTGCGGGTTCGTCTATAAGTGCCCGAACTGCGCCGTTTCGCTCAAGTTCCACAGTGCCCAGAAGAAAGTCACCTGCCACCACTGCGACTACACCCAGCCCGCGCCCGACGTCTGTCCGGCCTGCCAAAGCGAGAAGCTCAAGGGCTTCGGCATCGGCACCGAGCGTGTCGAGGAGGAGACTAAGAAGACCTTCGAGGGCGCGCGCGTGCTGAGAATGGACAGGGACACCACCGCCCGCAAGGGCGCTCACGGGGCGATTCTGGGCGCGTTCAGGCAGGGCGAGGCCGACATACTCGTCGGCACTCAGATGATCGCAAAGGGGCTGGATTTTCCGAATGTCACTCTCGTCGGCATCATTAGCGCGGATACCTCGCTCAATATGCCGGATTTTCGCGCATCCGAGCGCACTTATCAGCTTGTCTCGCAGGTTGCGGGCCGGTCGGGTAGGGGAACCCAGCCGGGGGAGGTCGTCATTCAGACTTTCGACCCCGATCACGAGGCCATCGTCAGCGCCGTGCTGCACAACTATCCCGCGTTTTACCTCGGTGAGGTCGCAACCCGCCGCATCGGCTACCCGCCGTTTACGTCGCTGGTCAACATCGTCTCGCGTGATAAAGACGAGCGGGCTGCCGGCGAGCGGCTGCAAACACTGCTCAAGTGCCTGAAATCCACCCGGATGAGCGACAGAAAGGGAATTGAGATCATCGGCCCGCAGCCCGCGGTTCTGTCGAAGCTGCGGGGCGAGTATCGCTGGCATCTGCTCCTGCGTTCTGCCGATCGCGCCGCCATGCTGCGATTGTTGAGATTGGTATTCGAGGCCAACCCGAACCTGCGCAGGCAGGTAACCGTGGATGTAGACCCGGTTTCGATGTTATAATAGCTTGGGATGCCGCTTGCGCGATACTGAACATACGCTAAATAGTCTCCGTCGCTGATTGCGAGCTGGCTCATAATCATGGAAACACGGAAGGGAATAACCGCGAAGGGGTGAAAGAGCGAAAGGGACAAAAAGAGGCTGCGGTAGAATCTGCTGCGGGAACGACTGTTTCCACTGAGCCATCAAGTTTGTACCATCAACAGTTCCCGCAGCTAACGCCGTAAAAGGAACACCAACCCCTTCCTTCCCTTTTCGCGTTTTCCCAAGTTTCGTGCTTTCGTGATTAAGAGAGCCTGCAATGATAACCGGGCTCTGCCTAGCTCGGGATCGGTTAACGAATGATTGATTTTGGGGAGCATTGGGATATGAACGCCGGTAAGATCGTGTTGTATGGGGATGACGTGCTGCGACAGCGCGCGACTGAGTTCGAGGAGTTCAACGACGAAGTCCGCAAGCTGATCCCGCGCATGTACCAGGCTATGGTGGACTCTCAAGGTCTGGGGCTGGCGGCCCCTCAGATAGGCGTGCCCAAGAGAATCTTCGTTTACGATGTCGGCGAGGGCCCGCACGCGCTGGTGAACCCCAAGATCGTCAGCACGCGCGGCGAAGAGTGGGCAATCGAGGGCTGCCTGAGTGTCCCCGGCCTGCAGGGAGAAGTTCCGCGCGCGGCGGCCATCACGATCAGCGGCATCAATGAGAACGGCGATAAGGTCAAGATAAAGGCGGATGGCATGCTGGCACGGGTATTCCAGCACGAATTGGATCATCTCGACGGCACTCTGTTTGTCGATAAGGCCGACCCCGAAACTCTCGAAACCGTTCCCGTGGGAGGGGACGAAACCAAAGAGCACGATTCCGAGGAACAGGCGCTATGAACATTATCTTCATCGGCACAAGCGATTTTGCGGTTCGGTCGCTGGAAAACGTCATCGCGTCGGCCCACGAAGTCCGTGCCGTCGTCACCCAGCCGGACAAACCAAAGGGCAGAGGGCGGGAGATGCAGTTTTCACCCGTCAAGGAGATCGCGCTGGCTCATTCGATTCCCGTGCTGCAGCCGGAGAAGATAAGCGATCGGCAGTCCATCGCCGAGATCGAGTCTTATGGGCCCATTGGCGTTGCCGTGGTCGTCGCGTATGGCCAGAAGATTCCAATAGAAATCCTCGAATGGCCCAGCCACGGCGTTGTCAACGTCCACGGCTCCCTGCTGCCCAAGTACCGCGGGGCCGCCCCGATACAGCACGCGATTATAAGCGGCGAGACCCAAACCGGCGTCACGACCATGCTGATGGACGAGGGCTGGGATACCGGCGACATCCTCCTCCAGGAGACCATTGATATCGACCCGGACTCCAACGCGGGCGATCTCGCCGGGGAGCTGTCGCTGATCGGCGCGAAGCTGCTGGTGAGAACGCTGGACGGCCTCCAAGACGGCGTTTTGGTCCCTATCCCTCAGGACAACGAACAGGCCACGATGGCGCGTTCGCTCCCTCGGGACGCCGGCGTTGTGGACTGGTCGAAGCCTGCCCATGACGTTGTCAATCTCGTTCGAGGCACCACACCCCGCCCTGGCTCGTTTGCCCGCGTGAAGAATGCCGTTCTCAAATTGTGGCGGGCGCGCGTGGAAGCCGAGGACGGCCGCCTCGGCGACCCCGGCGAAGTCATCGGGACTGACGAGGGCCTGATAGTCGCCGCCGGCAGTGGGGCTGTGAGGCTCGTTGAGGTTCAGCCCGAATCGAGGCGAAGGATGCCCGCATCGGATTACGTCAGAGGGTCAGGCATCGCGCCGGGCGAAAAATTCGACGCGCATTTTGACCTGCCTTGATTTCTCTGCTATACTTCCATAGAGTGAAGTTGCCATGTCACAGGTTGAGGAGCATTTGCAGCGCGGCATCGCGCTCAAAAACAACGGAGACTACAACGACGCTCGCAGAGAGCTTAAAGCGGCGCTGACCCTGGATGCCGCCATCTCGGAAGCCCACCGCCAGTTGGGGCTCATATATGGCTACATGGGCCGGTTCGAGGACTCCATCATCGAACTTCTGGAGGCTGTCAGCGAGGACCCGATGAACCTGGACGCCCGCAACGAACTCGCGCTCACATACACAATGCTGGGGCTGCGCGAGGAAGCAAGACGCGAGTTCGAAGTCGTCCTCAACGCGGACCCCACTAACGAAGTGGCGAATAAGAACATAGTATACCTGGCCCGTGCCGCTGGGTAGGATGGGCATGAGAAAAGGCAAGCTGGTAAGAGTTTCGATAGAGCCCGACGGAATCGAGGTCTTTGTTCCGGCGGGCACATTGCTTTCTAAGGTAGCCGCAGCCTCCGGTCGACAGGTTGAAGCGCCGTGCGGCGGCGTCGGCACCTGCGGCAAGTGCCGCGTCGTCGTTTCCGGGTACGTCACCGAGCCCGATTCCGTCGAACTCCGCGCGCTCACAACCCAGGACATCCTTTCCGGGGTCAGGCTCGCGTGCCGCGCGAAGGCGAATGGCGCGGTCGAGGTCATCATCCCCGAATCAAGCCGCTCGATGGTTCAGAAGATTCTAAGCCGGGGAGTGCTTCGCGAATGCGACGTCATGTCCGGCGTGACCAAGATCCACTGCGTACTGCCGAAGCCCACACTGGAAGATGAGCGCTCCGAGTTCGACCGGCTGGCCCAGTTCCTGCACGCTCGCGACATTGCCATCAAGCCCAATCTCAACGTCGCAAGGACGCTTTCCGCCAAACTGCGCGCGTCGGAATACGACATCACGGCGGTCGTGTATGGCGATGAGTTGATTGCCGTTGAGCACCATGATACTACCCAGCGGTCCTATGGAATCGCCTATGACCTGGGCAGCACGACCATCGTGGGCTATCTCATGGACCTGCCGACCGGTCATGAACTCGGCGTGTCGGCCGTGATGAACCCGCAGGTTGTCTACGGCGACGACCTGGTTTCTCGCATCAGTTTTGCCGGCACCCAGGAAAACGGCGCCGCTATTCTTCAAGCCGCCGCGGTCGATGCAATGAACTGGATCGCAGCCGATCTGCTCAAGGGCGCGGGCGCATCACCCGACAACGTCTACAAAATCACCGTGGTCGGCAACACGTGCATGACCCACCTGCTGTTGGGCATCGATGTCGCCAGCCTCGGGCAGTCTCCCTATGTTCCAACGCTGTGCAACGACGTCCAACTTTCAGCAGGTGAACTCGGGCTTTCTGTCTGCCTCGAAGGCAAGGTCACGGTTCTGCCCAACATAGCAGGCTTTGTCGGTTCGGACACTGTCGGCGTTATGCTTTCCACCAAATGGGAACCCGACGGCCAGACCCGTCTGGCCGTCGACATCGGCACAAACGGCGAAATGGCGCTCATGCACCAGGGCCGCACCTACGTCTGCTCCGCCGCCGCTGGCCCGGCCTTCGAGGGCGCCGGTATCTCATGCGGCATGCGAGGCGCTCCCGGCGCGATAGACAGCGTGGCCATTGATGACCAGGTCAGCGTCACAACGATCGATAATAAGCGTCCGATCGGCATCTGCGGATCGGGTCTGGTCGATGCGGTCGCCCAAATGCTGGGCGCGGGTCTGATCGACGAGACCGGCCGTCTGCTTGATCTTTCTGACGCCGCCCACATCCCGCCCGCCATTCGCGAGCGCCTGATCAAGACCGACTCCGGCGTCGAGTTCGTGCTTGCCACTAAGAAAGAATCCGGCGGCGGCAGGGCAATCACGCTCACCGGGACCGATATTCGCCATCTGCAGCTCGCGAAAGGCTCCATTCATGCCGCAATCCAGACGCTTCTTGCAATCGCCGGCACGAGCGACGACGGTCTCTCCCAAATTCTCCTTGCGGGGGCGTTCGGGAACTATATTCGGGTCGAAAGCGCCATTCGCATCGGCCTGATACCGCCCGTCGATTCCGCCATCGTTGTCTCTATCGGCAACGCAGCCGGCGCGGGCGCCAGGCTGGCGCTGCTCTGCGAACAGGAAATGACCCTCGCGCGCGACTTCGCCGCCTCGGCCCAGCACATCGAGCTCGCGGTTTCGCCCCAGTATCAGACGGAGCTGATGGAGCGCATGATGTTCCCCGAACCCGTCTAACCTGATGTTTCGGCATTTCAATGCCGAAACGCCTCCTGGCTCTGCTGCGGGACGACTGCTCGCTCAATCCCAGTGCATCTCAATATGGCTCTGCTGTGGGAACGACTATCTGCACAGCCCTACCAAATCTTCACCATCAAGGGTTCCCGCAGCCAGGACACGCACGGATTTTGCTCTCTCGTAGCTTCTTTTTGGTATTTTCGTGCTGACCCCTTGCATACCCGACCGCTAAGCTATATACTGATTCTGAACTAAAGCAACAAGCTATCTTGCCGCGGGTGACTTTCGGCGTTGGCGACGGCGGGGCATCGCGGCAGCATACGAACAGGAGGAGCTACAGTGGCTGATATGGAAGCCTTGGCGCAGGCCATCATCAATGGCAAGGCGCCGGACGCGGTTGCGCTCACGCAGGCGGCTTTGGCAGCGGGCGTTAGCCCGGAGGAGGTTCTCAACAAGGGCCTCGTCGCCGGGATGAACGTCGTGGGCGTCAGGTTCAAGAACAATGAGTATTATGTGCCGGAGGTCCTCATCGCCGCGCGCGCCATGGCGAAGTCGATGGAGGTCCTCGAGCCCAAATTGGTCGAGACCGGCGTCGAGCCCAAGGGCGTCATCGCTATCGGCACGGTTAAGGGCGATCTTCACGACATCGGCAAAAACCTGGTCGCGATGATGCTCAAGGGCGCTGGATTCCAGATTATGGACCTCGGTGTGGACGTCAAGCCTGACGCGTTCGTCGAGGCCGTCAAGAATGGCGCCGGCGTGGTTGCCCTCTCCGCGCTTTTGACCACCACCATGCCCGCGATGAAGGACACCATCGAGGCTCTCAAGGCCGAGGGGGTACGCAGTCGGGTCAAGGTCATGATCGGTGGCGCGCCGGTTACCCAGAACTACGCCGACGAGATCTCCGCCGACGGTTACTCTCCGGACGCCGCCAGCGCGGTCGACAAGGCCAAGGAATTGCTCGGGGTCTAACTCCGGCAAAACGCGCGCAACCATTAGGCTATCTGATGCGTATTGCAGGTAGGGTCGCCGGACTCTACCTGCATTGCCGCGTACGCCGCCATCCGAAAGTCTAGTCATTCCGAGCGGAGTCGAGGAATCTGCTTTTCCGTGCTTCGGGATTTGAGTGGAATGCAGTGTAATGGATATCCTGAAGCGAACGCCGTAATAGAAGTGCCATCTGCCCCCTCTCCTGGGGGAGAGGGCTGGGGTGAGGGCGATTTGTATATGCGAAGAAACAAAGCCTTAATCTAGATGGGTGGCGATCTCCCGAATCGCCACCCCAACACCAATCCGGGATCTCCGAATCCCGTCTGACGATGTGTCATACATGAAGCTGCATAGACTGTGGCCCTACACGCTATTCCTCATACTGGTCTTGATCTTCCTCTGGAAGCCCATATTCAGGGGTGACGCCCTCCTGCCGGGTGACTATCTAGCGCAGATGTCACCGTGGAACTCAGTAGTCAAGCCATCCGATCCCCCGCCTCAGTGGAACCCAATGCAATGGGACGCCATCGCGCAGTTCTACCCCTGGCGAGTGTTCTATGCCCGTTCGATGGCCTCGGGGCATATCCCGCTCTGGAACCCGCATCAGTTCTCCGGCACGCCGTTCCTGGCCAACGGCCAATCGGGCGTGCTCTACCCATTGAACGCGGTGTTTCTAATCTTCGACCCGATCACGGCGTTTACGATCCTTGCCGCGCTGCATCTATTCCTCGCGCAGGTCTTTATGTACTGGCTTCTGCGCGAACTCGGCTGCAGGCAGCTCGGCGGAGTCGTCGGCGCAATATGCTTCGCGTTCTCGGCATTTATGGTCCTTTGGCTGGAACTGCCGACATTTGTGAGTGTCGCTGTGTGGCTGCCTCTGGTGCTGATGCTGATCCACAGGAGCGTCGAGCGGAAGTCACTTGCCTATGCGGCCTATGCCGGAGGAGCACTGGCGCTGTCGATTCTCGCCGGGCACCTTCAAATAGCGTCCTACGTGACTCTGGCCGCGGTATTATTCTGGCTGTGGAGACTTGCCGGCGTCTGGAAATCCGATGGTGTGGCACTCGCATTCAAACGAGTGCTTCCCGCGATAGCCGTGTTTGTGATACTCGCCGGGCTGATCGGCTCCGCCCAACTTCTGCCGACTCTTGAACTGGGGGCAAACTCCCCACGCAGCGGCGGCCCGACTGCCGCCGGCTATTACTGGTTCATCGGAAACTCGCTCAAGCCCTACCGGCTGATCGCCGCCTTCACTCCCAATTTCTACGGTAACCCGAGCGCCGACCAGTACCACAGGTACTACTTGAATGGGATGATGCCTGACGCAGCGGGTGCCGCAGACGATGAGGACTACGACCCTGCGGAACAAGCGTCGACCCATCCTCGGCCCCGTCACGCGGGCAGTGCTGCCGACTACGTAGAATACGGCATG
>Ga0209777_10008753_pt1 | contig 11028 bp, 9 predicted proteins | sample FrelakmetHBP12HB_FD_187147 | JGI IMG/M metagenome (GOLD analysis project Ga0209777, IMG submission 187147) | Freshwater lake sediment microbial communities from the University of Notre Dame, USA, for methane emissions studies -HBP12 HB (SPAdes)... | ecosystem: Environmental > Aquatic >...
GCCCTCCTCAAAGACGGGTGGTGCGGCCAGGGAGATTCCTGTTTTGCTAACTACAAAACTTGTCCTGTTTTGCTCGCCCCGCGACAGGAGTTTTAAGGTATTTTAATGCTTCCAGCCAAAGCGGTGCAAACGGGCGTTCTCAATCTTGTGGTCCTTGGAAGATCGGCCTGCCAGCGGGGTTCCCGCCCAAAGTGGCTGCGGGGCGGACTAAAGGGTAGTCACGGAGCAGGTGGCTTTGCGCTGCTTTCCTTGTTGCGCCTGAAGACGATGAACTTCTGGTCGAAGAGCAGATACCCGCGACCAGGCAACCAGCGGTACGAGGCGACCCGGTCCGAGGCATCGAACACTTTTACTGCTGAGTAGGCTTCTGTTAGCAGGTGGGGCGTTGCCTGATGGACCGAGTAGGCTTCCGCCGGCCTGAGCACCAGCCAGTCGGGCTGCACCTCGGGGATGACCCTGGCAAGGCTGGTCGTCTGGAGTTTCTTCTCCGCCGCAACCACCTCGGGCGCGCAAAGACCGGGGGTGTCGAGCATTTTCAATTGAGAGAAGAACCCGATATAGCCCAAGGGTTCCAGGAAGACCTTGTCAGCCGGGGACGCCGCATGTTGGCGCAGCCAGAGGCCGATTTGTTTGCGAGTGCCTTCCTCAATCTCGCGCTGCTGGACGCGCAACTGCCAGGCGACGCAAAGGAACAGGAGAAAAGCGGCGGAAAGGACGGCGGCTGCCCCAATACGGACACACGCCAGCAAGCGGCGGGAATTCCTTTCATTCTTGTCTTTCAGTGCCAAGGCAAAGTCCAAGGCTTGCTGGGCGATGTGAGCGAGGACAAAGATGCCCAGGATCGTGCAGTTCGGAACATACCAGGGCATAGGGGTGTAGGCGACGTAGGTGAGGTAGAAATGGCCGAGCGTGAAGGCGAAGGAAACCGCGCGCGCTTGCGAACGGGCAAACGGAAGACACCAGTAAAACACGCACAAGCAAGCCAGGGCTTTGCCGTACAGGACAGCCGTCCAATGCCAGCCTCCGAAAATTAACGCCCAGGCGGGCAGGAAGGTGAGGCACAATGAGTGGGGCGGCGTAGTAGAAAGATGGCGCGCCAACGCTTTGGCAATGAGGGTGTGTGGCACGGGAGACCCGTAGTAATGCCACGCCCACAGAAGCCAAGGCAGGTAAATAACCGTCGTGAGCGCCCCGGCCCACAAGAACATCTTCAGGAGGCCCAGGCGGGATTGGCCGATTGGCCGACCGGCGTTGAACAGGATGAAGCCAACCGCGACGGCCCCCAGATAGACAAAACCATCCGGCCGCGTCCACATCAGCCCGGTCCCGGCCAGACCCAACTTGAGGACGGCCCAGTCTGAGCGAACCGTCAAGGCGTGCAGGGCCAGGGCCAGGAAGAACATCATGAAGGCGACCTCCTGGCCGTTGATACTGAAATCTACGATCTTGGCGTCCAGTGCAAACATGCCGATTAGAACGGCAGTCGCCAGGCCGCTTAAGGAATTCTTCCGGGCACTATCAAACAGCAGCACAGCGGCGCCGGCCAAAAGCGCGCTGCTGACCACCCGGAACAGCCACAACACCAGTTCATCCGAGGTATTCCCTGTCAGAATACTTAGGGCAGCGGGGAGCAGCACATTGAGCGGCGAGGTAAAGCTGTGCACCCTTTCACCTGCGGTGTAAACCAGGCCATGGCCGGTTGCAAGGTTCTTGCTGGCACGGTAGGTGATGTAATAATCCTCCCAGGCATGCTGGGTGAAGGCGGCAAAAGCCAGCGCGATGGCGAAAACGCCGGCGAAGATCAGCCAGCGGGCCTTTCACTCCGAGTTCAATGCCGACGGAATGTTGCTCAGTGTGGTCATGAGAATGAGAACTGCTGCGCGTTGAACGAGAATCCTGCGGGAAGGCAGAAGAGGGAGCCCCACAGGGTTTGGGTAATGAGGGACCCCGAGGTCCAGCCCGTGGAACGGAACTCTCCGGTCTGAAGGAGGCGGTTGACGGCGAGGCCGAAGGACCAGTTGTCTTTAAGGGGGAAGTCTCCGATGGGATTCACCACGAACAGGCTCGCAGCCCGGAGCGAAGCCAGCAGCAGCATATCCTGGGTAGCGCCCTTTGGAATTCGCACCGGCAACCCTGCCTCGGCAGCAGCAGACCGGCCGTCAACTGTGTTCATGGTGGGGACTCTAGCCGGCTGTGAGGCAACATCAATCATGCAATGACGACGGGACAAGTGGTTCAGCGCCATTCGTGCCGGGGATACTTGCGCTGCAGCTCCTGTTTGATCCGCGGGTAGTGGTCGCGCCAGAAACCGGGAAGGTCCTGCGTAATCTGCACCGGCCGCTGACTGGGCGCCAGGATGCGCACCAGCACCGGCACGCGGCCCATCGCGATGCGAGGCGTGGCCGTCACGCCATAGAGCTGCTGGATACGCAGGGCGATGTGCGGCGGGTTGCCCGGCTCGTATAGGACTTTCGCCGTGCGCCCGTTGGAGAGGGAAAGGCGCTCCGGGGCGTGCTTGTCCAGGTGTTCCTGCTGGGCACCGCTCAGCCAGCTCTTCACAACGACCTTAGCCGGCTTGTCCTTGAGGTCTTTGCCGCTGAACGAGCCGTGGCAGACCTGCTCGACCACGTGGCGCCTGTCCTCGTCGCCGATGGGCGGCAGCGCGAGTTCGGGACACCACTGGCTGAGGAGATTCAGGCGGAGAATCCATTGCTCAAGGCCCTCGTCCCAGTCATTGAGCGCCAGCCGGCCGGCCAACACTTCCGCGGCCAGCAGCCGAGCGGCGGCATCAGCCGGGGGCGGCTCGATCCGGCGCGCGCCGATGGCCAGATCACGGAACCGAAGTTGCTCCTCGGCATAAACGCGCTTCGTGTCCGGGTCGTAGAACACCCGCGGCACGGCGGCGATATCCTCGGGGAACAACCCGTGCAGCCAGCTCTCCTCGATCGCGGTTGCCAGGCTGAGCACGGTCTGGACGCTCTTGTCCTTCCCTTCCACTTCGCGGACTTCGGCGGCGACCAGCAGGGGGCTGTTTTGAACCACGCTTTCCCGAGCCAGAGTGCCGCGGCGGCCATGCACGAGGTCGCAACGCAGGGTGCCGGAATCCAGCCGCCGGGCCACCCGGTCGCTGAAGCCGATCAGAATGCACTTCTGCAATGCCTCTGCGGGCACTTGGCGTTGCGTGGTATCCAGGCCCTCGCGCCGCGCGGTTTCGAGGAACTGCTCCAAAAGCGGACCGACCTGCCGGGCGGCGACGGCATGCACGCCGAGGCGGCGGCAGGCTTCGAGCCGGAAGTCATTGGCGGAAGCGTAATGCCACGCGCGCGTAAGGAGCCAGAAATCGCTGCCGGCCTTTTCATCCAGCAAGTCCTGGCGCCGCCGTGCGGTGTCGCTGTCCACATTGCGCAGCAGCAGGTCGCGGCCCTGGGTCAGGGCCGCCAGGAGGCAGGCTTGATACACGCAACCATAGTGCTGCGCCGCGAGCAACATGCGGCCATACCGCGGGTGCAGGGGAAACGCCAGCATCTTCCGGCCGACCGGAGTGAGGGAGAGTTGATAGCCGGGTTTGAGTTGATCGTTGATAGGCTTGAGAGCGCCTAAGTCGGTGAGCAACTCCTCGGCATGAGCGAGGGCTTGTTCCTCGGGAGGTTCGAGCCAGCGAAAGGCGCGCAGGCCTTCGATTCCGGCAGCCTTCAGGGTCAGCACGACCTCGGCCAGATCCAGGCGCTTGACCTCCGGGAGTTCCTGCTGCGGACGATGCGCGTGTTCTTCCTGCGACCAGAGCCGCCGGCACAGCCCCGGCGCCGTGCGGCCAGCGCGACCGGCGCGCTGGTCGGCGGAGGCCCGGCTGATCTTCTCGATCAGCAAGGTGTTAAGGCCGCGATACGGATCATAGCGTGGGATGCGCGCGAGCCCGCTATCAATCACACACCGGATACCGTCAATCGTCAGCGAGGTCTCGGCGACGTTGGTGGCGACCACCACCTTGCGCTGATCGTAACGTGCCACCGCGGCATCCTGATCGCGCGGCGGCAGTTCGCCATGCAGCGGGAGGAGGACGAAGCCCCGGGCCTCGTTGCAGCGCCGGATGGCCTCAATCGTCTGGGAAATCTCGAAGCTGCCCGGCATGAAGACCAGCACGTCGCCCTTGCCGCCCGAGCAGACAAAGTCGCTGAACCCCTCTGCCGCCTGCTGCCAGACCGGGCGCTTGTCGAGGTAGGCGGGCCTGGCCGCGAATTCTACCTCGACCGGAAACGTGCGGCCCCGAGATTCGACCACCCGGCAGGGTCTGAGGTATTCCTCCAACGGCACCGCTTCGAGGGTCGCCGACATCACCAGGATCTGGAGATCGGGCCGTTCGGTTTCCTGCAGGCCCAGCGCGCGGGCCAGGGTGATGTCCCCGTAGAGGTGGCGCTCGTGGAACTCGTCGAGAATCAGGGCTGCGACGCCGCGCAGCATCGGCTCCTGGACCATCTGCCGCAGCAGCAGGCCTTCGGTAACGAAGCGGATGCGCGTGTCGGCGCTGGTGACGTTTTCAAACCGAATCTGATAGCCGACCTCGCGGCCGAGTGGAGTCTTTCGTTCCCAGGCGACACGCGCCGCCAGGAGTCGCGCGGCCAGCCGCCGCGGCTGCAGGATCACCACCTGCCCGGCCCCCAGCAGGCCGCGGTCGAGCAACATCTGCGGAACCTGGGTGGATTTGCCCGAACCCGTGGGCGCGGACACGATCAGCCGCCGGGTCTCCCGGAGGCCCGCCACAATCTGATCTTCGATGTCGTAGATTGGCAGTCGTTCCGCCATGCAGCCGCGATCCTAAACCGGATGGGTGGGATTGGAAAGAAGTCGGACCAGCGGGACAGTCGGGAATTCTATGGCTGGCCGCACTTGTTTGAACGAAATGGCCGTTGCAAAGCTCAAAGTAAATGACGACTGGGATTATGGTAGTGGTTGGAATTGAGGGGTGGGCCACGGCAGTTGCCATACGAAAGCCGTTCACGGGTATCCGGTCAAAGGGCCGACCGCACGATAACATGTACAGACATTCGAATACAGATACATCGGGCAAACCCTTCGATGAGACAACCATCGAAGCCGTGTGGAGCAGAGCGCCGATTAGCAGCGAACACCCGCCGCTGAGAGTGGATGCGTATGGCGCACTCATGTGGCGAGGGGGCTACGGGAACACGAACAGCAGATTTGGCTGGGAGATCGGGCACAAGAGCCCCTTGTCCAATGGCGGGAACGATGGGCTGGAGAACCTCCAGCCGCTGCAGTGGGAAAACAACCGGCGCAATGGCGACAGTTAAGCCCGGTTGGGTGGCCGGGTGGGGTGCCGAGCTGGGCCGTTCAGCCGATCAGCGGAACCTGCATTGACCGGGCCTGATCCCACAGTGGCGTCGTGTAGGGCTTTTGCCTACACGAATATCCGTACTTTCCCGTCTCGCCAGGATTTCCGCTGGGGATGTAATCTAAGGCTAGAAGGCAAAGGAGCGAAGTGAAGGGACATTAGCGCAGCCTAAATAAGCTGCGCTGTTACTTCTGTGAGGACATGGTTGGGTTGGGGGCGGCCTGGCGTAAAAGCCGGGCCGCCCTTTTATGATCTGGAAGCCCGCCGTAATATTCCTTGGCCGGGCGAGGGCACGGACCTATAATCCTCGGCATGGTTCACGTTGGCATCGGTTACGATGTCCATGCTTTGGTCGAGGGACGCAAACTCATCCTGGGTGGTGTGGAGATTCCGCACCCCAAGGGTCTGGAGGGGCATTCGGATGCCGACGTGTTGATGCACGCGATGTGCGATGCGATCCTGGGCGCGATGGGGGAGGCGGACATCGGCCATTTCTTCCCCAACACCGATCCACGCTGGAAGGGAGCTCGGAGTCGCATCTTCTTGAATGAAGCGGCGCGGCTGGTCGAATTCCGCGAAGGCAAGATCATCAACGTGGACGCCACGGTGATTGCTCAGGCGCCCAAACTCTTCCCGCACATTCGCGAGATGAAGATCAACATCGCTGAAGCCCTCGGGCTGAACATCCAGCGCGTCGGGATCAAGGCAACGACGAACGAGCGCCTCGGGTTCCTGGGCCGGGAGGAAGGCATTGCGGCCATGGCCGTGGCCAGTGTTGACCTGCCGTGAGCCACCCACCCTCCGAAGTTCCCGGCCCGCCGCCAGGTCCGGTTTGAACGGGTGCCATGGCCAAAGCGGAAATCAGTTGGAAACGGATCGCTGCGGAAGGCGTCCGGCTTCAGATCTATGCACGCCACGTAGGCCGCGACTGGCGCTTTTTTGCGCGGGAACACCGTTACGACCAATGGCAGGCTGTCGCCGAACCGCCGCTGGAAGATTGGCTCGAACTGCTCGACGCAGTCCAGCGCCGCATCAATCGCCGCCTGCTTCGGCCCGAGGAAGAGGCGCGGGTTAAGAATTCCATCCGCGAGCGATTTCCCGAGGCCGAATTGGACTGACGTTCGCCGGGAGAAGCTCGTGGCTTGCACCGCGCGCGCGCCGGTCTGGTTTCCGCTGCACTTTATGCCTGACAACCCCTCCGCGCTTCCGCTAAAGTCAATGGGTATGACCAGGCGGCCGCTGATTTTGATTTCTCCGAACATCGACAAGAAAGGCGATGAATTCGGCGATCTCTCAATCTGCCTTTCGGAAACCTACCAGCAGGTGCTGATAAGCTGCGGGGCGGTTCCCCTGGCCTTGCCGGTCACCATCTCGCGGGAAGTCATTGCCGAATGCGTAGGCCGCTGCGACGGCGTTCTATTGACCGGCGGCGAAGACGTGGATCCGCGCCTGTACGGGAACGGGCTGCCACCGCGTCTGCGCCGCACGGTGACCGTGACGCCCGACGGCGGGGCGCGCGATTTGCGCGAACTGATTCTGATTGACGAGGTTTTCCGGCAGCGCAAACCGCTGCTGGCGATTTGTCGGGGCCACCAGATACTTGACGTGGCCCTGGGCGGCACCCTGGTAGCGGATATTTCGGGCCAAATGCCCCGGACGATCAATCATCGCCGCATGGACCGGTACAGCGAGGTTGTTCACGAAGCGCGGTTGACAAGGGGGTCGTTACTGGCCAAAATAACCAGCAAGCAGAAGCTGGGTGTGAATAGCACGCATCACCAGGCTATCGCACGGGTTGCCGCGCCGTTCTGGGTGACCGCCATCAGTAGTGACGGGATCATTGAGGCTGTCGAGTTGAAGCCGAGCGCGGCCAAGATGCTGCCGTTCCTGTTGAGCGTGCAGTTTCACCCGGAGCGCCTGGTGGACCGGTATGCGGAGCATAAGGCGATATTTCGCGGGTTCACCCGGGCCTGCGCGCTCAATGGCAAACAATAGTTTATGAAGGGCAAGATTTTAATCGTAGATGACCTGGCAGACTTCCGTAAGCTGCTCAGGAACGCACTCGAAGATAGCCACACGATCACCGAGGCTGACAGCAAAGCGGCGCTGGAAAAGGCGTTCACGCAGGAACAGCCCGATCTGGTGTTGCTGGACGTTAAACTGCCCGACGGCAACGGACTCGACCTGCTGCCAGCCATCAAGAAACGCTGGCCGGAGACCGAGGTCATCGTCCTGACCGGGGCGCCCGACGAAAAGGAGGCGCTGTCCTGGGCGGTCGAGGCGACGAAACGGGGCGCCTTCAACTTTATCCGGAAATCCGCTCATCTGGATCTGGAGAAGCTCCTGGCCGACGTGAGCAACGCGCTGGAGTCCCGTCGGCAGACGGAAGAAACCAGCATGCTGCGGCGCGCGCTCGAAACCATGAGCGGCACCGCGTCGCCGGTGTTCCAAAGCGTCGCCATGCGCGAAGTCGTCCGCACCGTCGAGCGCATCGCGCCCAGCGACGTCGCCGTGCTGATTGTCGGCGAGAGCGGCACAGGCAAGGAAGTCATTGCCGACCTCATCCATGCTTTCAGCCCGCGGAGCAAGGGCAAGATCATCAAGATCAATTGCGCCGCCTTGCCGCGCGAACTGATCGAAAGCGAGTTATTCGGCTCCGTGAAAGGGGCCTTCACGGGTGCGCACGCTGACCGCGAGGGTCTGTTCCGCCAGGCCGAAGGCGGCACGCTGTTGCTGGACGAAATCTCCGAGATGCCGATCGACACGCAGAGCAAACTCCTGCGCGTGCTGCAGGACCAGGAAGTCCGCCCGGTGGGGGGCAAGACCGCCTACAAGACCAACTGCCGTCTGCTCGCCTCCACCAATCGCAAGACCGACGAGGCGATTGCTCAGGGCAAGCTGCGCGAAGACTTGTTCTATCGCATTAGCGCCATTTCGGTGAACCTGCCGCCGCTGCGCGAGCGGCGCGAGGACATTATGCCGCTGGCCAATTCGTTCTTGAAACGTTTCGCCGCCCAGGCCAACCGGGTCATCAAGGGCTTTACCCCGTCCGCTGTGGAGCGGTTGACCGCGTTCGACTGGCCGGGCAACGTGCGCCAGTTGCAGAACGAAGTGCAGCGCGCGGTGCTCTTGTCCGAAGGCGACATGGTGGACGCGACGGATCTGTCCGTTACGCGAGCGCGGACGGCCACCGAGGGCGGCGGCGATACGAACTTCACGCTCCTGGAGGGAGTCGAGCGCAGCGCCATCATCCAAATGCTCAAGGAAACTGGCGGCAACAAGCTCGAAACCGCCAAACGCCTCGGCATCGGCCGGCAGACCCTCTATAACAAGATCAAGGCCTACGGCATTGAGGTCTGACGACCCACGTGATGCGGGATGCGTGAAACGGGATACGTGAAACGTGATGCGTGAAACGTGAAAGGAGGGCCTCCCGCCGCCCCTGATCACGTTTTACGTTTCACGTTTCAAATATGCGGCAACCCCTTCCCGTAGCGACACGGGTCGGAGCCCAAACAGCTCGTTCGCTGGCTGTGGATTCCCCACATTGTCCTCCTGTAACATCAGGAGCTGATCGCGGTTGAGGGGGGATGCCTTTCGCAACACGCGCTGGAACACAAATTCCAGGAAGACGGCCTGGCAACGGGCGAGGCCGAGCGGCACCTGGAGCTTCAATCGCCTCCGCTGTAAGACGCCCATAATCCGGTCCACGATCTCGGATAGCGTCAAAGCCTCCGGGCCACACAAGTCATAGGTCTGGCCGACAGCCTTCGGCTCGCCAAGCGACCGTACGAAAGCCGCAGCGACGGCCTCCACGGGAACAGGCTGAAATCTTGCGCGCGGGCTGCCCAGCAAAGGGACGACTGGCGAGAGGCGAATGATCCGCGCGAACAAATTGATGAATTGATCCTGCGGCCCGTAGATGAGCGAGGGCCTGAAAATCGTGAACTCAAGTCCGCTGTGGCGAACCAGCTCTTCAGCGGCCCATTTGGTTTGGTGATAGCGCGAGGCCGCCTTGGGCCGAGTGCCCAGCGCGCTCATCTGGACGAAACGCCTGGCTCCTCCCTGTCGGGCCGCCGTCACGAGGTTTCCTGTGCCGCGCGTGTGCACATTCTCGAAGGTGCTCTCGCCAGCCTCGCTGATTATCCCCACGAGATGGATCACGGCCTTCATCCCCTTGACCGCTCCGTCCAGCGAAGCGGCATCCAGCACGTCACCGAGATGAACTTCGGCCCCGTAGCGCGAAATTGACTCCTGCACGCTCAGTGAATTACGGCGGCGGGCAAGAATGCGAATCGAATGCCTGGCCTCGTGAAGCTGCCGGACAACTTCCCGGCCAACGAATCCCGTTGCTCCGGTGACCAGGACGGTCATACGAACATTTGGGGTAATGGAGTGATGGCGTGCTGGAGAGCTGGGGCTCTGGTCGGCGCAGGCTCAACACTCCACCACTCCACCACTCCACCACTCCAATTTCGCATCACTCCCTCCCTCCGCGACTGCTTTCAGTTTGCCCAGTTCCTCGCGCACCAGTCTGACTAGAGGTGCCATCGTCTTGCGGCTAAACTCGAATTTGCAGCCGGCGGCGGCGAACAATTCCGGCAATGGCCGCGTGCCGCCCAGCGCCAGGGAACGCTTGTAATCATTCAACGCCCGGGCCTTATCGCGCTTGGAATTCGCCCAGACCTGCAGCGCGCCCAGTTGGGCAATGCCGTATTCGATGTAGTAGAACGCGTGGAGGAAGATATGCAATTGACGGTGCCAAAGATTGGCCCGTGCCGCCTCGTAACCGCGCCAGTCCGCGTCGCCCCCAAACCGGTCCATCAATCCCAGCCACGCCACGGTGCGCTCGGCCCGCGTGTGGCCCGGGTGCGTATAGATCCAGTGCTGGAAGGCATCCACTGTGGCGATCCACGGGAAAATATTCACAATTCCCTCCAGGTGGGTGCGGCGGGCGCGATTGGCCTCCGGCGCAGCATAGAACCGTTCGATGAACTCGTTGCCCAGCAGCTCCATGCTCATCGAGGCCACTTCGCAAAACTCGATCGGCGCGCTGCGGTAGGCGAACAGATCCTCGTCGCGCGTGGCCAGCGCGTGAAAGGCATGGCCGGCTTCGTGCAGGATGGTCTCCACGTCCCGCTGGAGGCCGACGGCGTTCATGAAGATGAACGGCACCCGCGCCTCGGAGAGATTGGACTGGTAGCCGCCCGGCGCCTTGCCTTTGCGGTTGGCCAGATCGAGCAGACGCAGGTTCTGCATCCGCTGGAATCCGGCCGCGAGGTCGCGGTCGAGGCGATCGAAAATCTCCTGAGTGCGCGAGACCATCTGGTCCACCTGCTCGAACGGGCGCAGCGGCGGGCGGCTCAGCGGGTCTGCCGCCAAATCCCAGGGCCGCAGCGGCTCCACGCCGAGCTTGCGCTTGCGCTCGGCTTGCAGCTCGCGCAACACGGGCATGATCTCCTGCTCAACGGCCTGGTGGAACGCCACGCAGTCGGGTGGCGTATAGTCGAACCGGCCCATTTTGCGGAAGGCATAATCGCGGTAGTTGGCAAAGCCGGCATTCCTGGCAATTTGCTCACGCAGCTTGAGGAGCTGCCCGAAGATTTCCTCGAACTTCCCGGCTTCTTGCAGCCGCCGGTTGGCGATCAGTTCCCACGCCTCCTGGCGCAGCGGGCGGTCGG
>Ga0209777_10008754_pt1 | contig 11028 bp, 17 predicted proteins | sample FrelakmetHBP12HB_FD_187147 | JGI IMG/M metagenome (GOLD analysis project Ga0209777, IMG submission 187147) | Freshwater lake sediment microbial communities from the University of Notre Dame, USA, for methane emissions studies -HBP12 HB (SPAdes)... | ecosystem: Environmental > Aquatic >...
CCGATCTGAAATTGCGACTCAGATGCAAAGGTCAGCTTGGGGATTTCATTCAAAAGCAATGGGAGACGGATATGGACATATCCTTTATAACTGGTTTGCTTGCGGTAGACCTATAATAACCAGACTGTCAGATTATAAAGACAAATTAGGTGAAGAACTCCTAGTAGATATGGAAACATGTTTACTACTTGACAATCGTTCTTATGCTGAGTTATACTATATTATAAGTACATTACCACCAATAAAATATGATTGGATGTGTCAACAAGTACATAACAGATTCCTCGATAAAGTCAACTACGATTTGGAAGAAATCAAGATTAAAGAGTTTTTATCTAAACTAAAATGATTGCAATACCTATAACCTGCACCGTATGTTCAGAAGAAATAGCTGAAAATCAGTATAATCAACATATGGCTCAGAAACACCCACAAGGACAGATTAATTCCATTCAGGCAAAAAAGAACATCCCTCAACCTAACTTACCTCCAGGTATTACCCCAGCAGACTTACCCTCTAAAGAATTTATGGAAACTATCGCAGAAATGGAGAAAGCAAAGGTAGAGGTTCAAAATACTCCTCCTAAACCTATGCAACCAACTCCAAATCTAAGCAAACCTACGCAAGAACTTAAACTCAAATATGTCTGGCAGGGAATGTGTCCTATCTGTGCAACTAAGGTGGAAACATTAGAAGCAATAATAGATGGGGAGTTAATCGTTATTGCCTATTGCATTTTAGAAAAAAAACAAATACAATACAAAAAGGTATTGCAAATAAACAATGAAAATGACAACGGAACACAAACTGAAATTAAGCATCTCTCACAAGGGAATAATTCCCTGGAACAAGGGGAAAAAAGTAAAGACAACCTCACTTCATCAGAAGGAAGTAGCACGCAAGATGATGATAGAAAGATGGAAAAACGCTACTTCCGAAGACAAAATAAGAATGACACAAGGATTCAGAAAGCCTTGGACAAAAGAACGGAAGGAAAAATTGTCCCTAACGAAATTATCGGAAAAAAATCCAATGTGGGGAGGGGAAAAGGCGAGTAAAAACGCTATCCATAGATGGGTTGAGTATAGATTACCGAAACTAGAAATTTGTCCAAAATGCAAAATAAGAAAACCAAGAGATTTATCAAATACTGGACATACTTATAAAAGGAATTTAAAAGATTGGGAATGGCTATGTAGAAAGTGTCATGCAGTTAAAGATGGTAGAGATGTAACTATGAGAGAAGCATTTAAATTTTGGAAAAAGTGGCATAATATTATAGAAAAATTAACCTATTTAAAGAGGAGTCAATTAGAATTATTGGAATTAGCAACGAGTGGACGCATTATTAAACAGCAAGAAGTATATTCACTAGACTCTCCCGTACAACATGTTTGCTCATCACCTTCTTTCCGTACGGGAGAGGATAAAAAGACACCCTCTGTCGTGACTAAAACGTCAGCTCTGCCCCCAAGTGTTAAAGCAAGGCTGAACGACAAGTCGCAAAAGGATTTGACAGGGGGTGTAAAATCGTGAGCGTTGTTTATAGCATAAACCTGCCATATAAAACAAGATGTCAACTTCCTGACTGCCGAAAGCCAGTCAATTTAGTCTTTAGAATTAATGTTGACGGAAATCCTCTAAATTTCTGTTCAACTTCACATGCCAATACGGGAGAATCACGATGGAATGAGAAAATAGAGAAGAATATCAGAATGGATATTCCTCCTCAAGAAGAAACACAAATGGAGGGAGATAATATAGCAGAATTAGAGGAAGGAGGTGTATAAAATGGATTATCCTGAAAAAGAATACAAAAGAACAACTTTTAGCTTCACGGCAGGAGAATTAAGAGAAGTCTGCGGATTTGATACAGTTATAAAAATGGGTGATATGGCTAAAATCTTAATCACCAATTATATTAACGCAACTACCCTTAAAAGAGTAGGAGTCAAAAACTCACCAGATGTAGGATTAAAATACGATATAGAAAAGGGAACTCTGGACATTTATGAACCTAGATTTTGGTGCTCAAAGTGTCAAATGAGAAAAGGCGTATTTTCTTATCTTGAAAAAACCTATTGTGAAGGCTGTTTTGAAGCTCTTAAAAAAGAAGCAATAGAGAAGAAAGGAGTAACGAGTGAAAAAAAGAATTAGTATTCTTATAACATCTAAACCTATTAAGCGTCAAAGCTATAGTACCGTAGGTGACTATACTTATTTTCCTGTACCTAACGGTTTCTCTTCGGAAATTTGGACTACGGAAATGGAAAACATAGACCATTCGTGGCTTATTGCAATACATGAAGTTATAGAATCCTATTTGTGTTTCAAAAAAGGACTAACTGACGAAGAAATCACTAAATTTGACGTAGATAACCTAGATTTAATAGAACCTGGGAAATCAAAGAAAGCTCCTTATCATAAAGAACATGCTATCGCTACGAAGATTGAAAAAGAACTAGCCAGAATTTTAAAAGTTAACTGGAAGGAATATGATAAAGCTATGGTTAAAGAACTCAAGCTTTATAAATAATAGTTTCTTTATACCGCTTCCCCTTAAACGCTTTTCTTAAACAATCTAGCATCTCAGGTGTTTCCTCATGCTCGGCTCTATGATCTCTGACATTTAGTAGTTGGATATTCTGTGGAGATTTAATAGCTTCCCGCAAACCCTTGCACTTGGGGAAGATACTTAAAAGACATTTAGGGATTTTATGGTGCTGAGTCATCCTCTCAAGGTTTTCTTTCATGTTCTACTTTATCCTTAATAAAAATAACCGCATCTTTTAAGGCTTCTTTCATATAAAGATTAGTAATTCCATCGGGTTTTACCAATCGTTTATAATAAAAAAGCGACATATTGTCAATATCTTGAACTTCTAGGTGCTTTTCACTGGGATAATTAACAAGTTTGGGAACTGTAATTTTACCTTTACCATCACGTACTTTTACAAAGTCTGCACCCTCATCAAAGGTCTTTATAGCTCTTATAGAAGCATAAACACACCTAGAAAACTTTTCCAAGTTACTATATTGTTCTTCGTCTAAAAATATCTCTTTCATTTAACATTATCTGCGATTTTGCTTCCAACATTCCCTAATACATATACTTGACTTCTTTGGCAATATGCTGTACAATAAGTGTTATTATGATTTATTCTTGGAATAGAGGAAAAAAAGGAGTTTACTCTAAAAAAACAATTCTTAAAATGAGCATTTCTCATAAGGGAATGCATAATTCCCCGTTGACTGAGTTTAAAAAAGGAAGTAATTTGGGAATAAATCATCCTAACTGGAAAGGTGGAACTCACACTGTTGCAGGATATAGGGAAATACGAGTAGATGGCAAAAGATTTCTTGAACATAGATATTTTATGGAAAAGAAAATTGGTAGAAAACTTAAAAAAACGGAACACGTCCACCACATAAACGGAATTAGAGATGATAATAGAATTGAAAACCTTGTTCTTATATCTAGCAATAGCAATCATCAACTTCTTCATAGAAAACAGAAACCCATTTGGAATAAGGGAACAAAAGGACTCGTAAAGCCCAACAAGGGCTCCTTTGGCTATGGTCGTTCTCCCCATATTAAGATTTGGAACTAAATTTTGCAACAGTGTTTCCTACAATATACGTGGCTCCTATTACTTCCGCAAACTTTAGGTAGTCGTTTACCCCTACCAATTTTAAGATAGTAAAAACAAACCCAATGATAATAAGCAACAATCCAAAGATAAATTTTCTTGATAAAAAAGGGTTTTCCATTTAATTCACCTCGCTTTCTTTTCATATACATCTTTCCACCTTTGCTGGTTAGAAACTTTACCATGACAACTTCTACAGAGTATTTCAAGATTGTCTAAATTATTATTTGGTTCTAATTTCAAGTCCATATAATTTCTGCCTTTTCTGTCTTTGTGGTTTATTGTTAAATCATATTCACTTCCACACTTCTCACATTTTCTTCCAGCCCTATCGTAAACTGCTAATACCGTTTTTAATCCATGTCTTTCTATTGTTTTTACGCTTACTCCATATCTCCTTTTTGTTTCTGTTCTGTTTTTTAAGCAATAATCCGTCATATATTTTGGATTATTCTTTCTCCATTGTGCTGTTTGGCTCAAATAACAGTTTTTACACTTACCTTTTAGTCTGTCTTTTTCTGTTACGCCCTTGTAATATTCTGATAATGGTTTTATTTCCCCACAATCTTTGCATTGCTTCATACATAGATTGTATCATAAATTTTAGGTTGTGTCCACCCCACCAAATGAATCTATCATGTTTACCCCCTTTCTTCATTTTAATATTTTATCCACAATCCTTCTCATAAAAGATTTATTTTCAAAGATTTTATCAACACTTTTTTGAACTTGTGCAGGTATTTTTTTTGTAGCATCCTCTACTGCTTTGACCACTTTTTCCTCTTGAATAGATTGATTGCTAATAATTACTCCTGTAGCTTTTGCTATTGTTCCAATATCTATGGTATTTTGATTTATGTCTTTCCTATCTTCGGTCATTTGCTTGGATAAACCATCTTGTCCTGTCTGCCATATATTTACTTGATTTTGAATAGGTTGAAAACCCTTTTGTATCTCGTGAGCTATGATGTCTGTAATATCATATTTAATAATATTGCGAACAAGAGCTTCTAAATTTTTGTCTATTGCGAGTTTATCCATAGATTAACCGCAGATTTGTTTTATTTGTAGTATCTTATTATTGCAAGTTGTTAAAGAAGTCTGACAAGTTGATAGTTGGGTAGTTAGGGTAGAAGTTTTACCTTTCTCGGCAATGTAATTGTTATAGTTGTCGTCTCTGGCTTTTCTGATAGCGTCCAACTCTGCTTGTGTGATAGTAGCCATTGGGACTTGAGGCTTTAATCTCAGCCAACCTAGAACTCCTACGTAGTTGGGATGATTGACTACTTCACAATAAGAATGTCCGTTCCAATTTTGGTCAAAACTTCTGAAGGACTTAATATCCCCTTGAACCATCATCGCTACATGACCCCATTGACCTATTCCTGTTCCCCAAAAGATAATATCTCCTTTTAATGGAACTCCTGTGGGGGTGTTGTCAATCTTGTCAAATAACTCGTGTCCTTTAGTGGTAGCGAAGTTAAGATACACAGATTTTGCATCAGGTTGAGCTAGGAGGCTTCCATCTGTCAATCCTAGACATTCTACTAGGTATTGGTGCATTACATCCATACATTGATTTCCATACACACCGTCAAAGTCTATGCCTTTTCCTGTCCATTTTGTAATAAATTGGTCTAAAGTTATCATAAGCCTATCTTTTTACCGAAAAATCGTGTAATAATCTCAAACATCCCCGTTATTACTAAGCCGAAGAAAGCTGAAATTAAACCAATTTTGCCTGCCATATTTTTCTGATTGTCCTCTACACACTGCACTCTGTTGGCTAATCCTGGCTTTCCATTACCGTAGATAGCCACTTTAACATCTGAGACGTCAGATTTGATGTCTTTAACTATTTGCATTAATAATTGAACTTCTGTATTCTTCATAATTTGACTTTATGTGCTATAATAATACCTCTTCTAAATTTGTAGTCAAGCCCACTTTAATCTTAAAGATGCTCCTCTAAAAGAAAGGAGCAAAACTACCTGTTGAATACAAATTATTTATTTGAGGATCTGTCAACGCTGTTCCATTGAGTAGGAAGATATCATCTAGTTGACCGAAGAAGAAAAATTCATTAGCTCCCGTTCTACTCTCAGTACCTACCCTTACGTAGTTAGTGGCGGCATAAGCTGGAGCATTAGCCCAAGATGCACCAGAACCTTCTTCTCTCCCGTCAAGGTAAACATGAAGCAAAGACCCATCCCAAGTTCCGACTGCAAAATGCCAATTATTGTCTGTTACTGTTGTAGTTCCTATTTTATCTTTATAATTCGTATTAAGGACTGTTCCCGTATTATTAGCAGAGCGTAAACTTATAGCATTTCCACTTGTTATACTTAAATTAATACCTGCTATATTGGTATTTACCGAGTAAGAAGTAAAAATAAATTGGTTTACCGCAGTCTTTGCACTTTTAAACCACCCTCCTATCGTAAAATTTACCGTAGGTTGAAAATCTGCATGGTCTACTGCACTATACGCACTACTATTCCCTAAGAATATACTTCCCCCGAATTTAGTAGTCAGTTGAGTAGGAGTTCCTATAGCTGTAAGAGTATGGGCGTTGGCTGTAGTATCAGTAAGCATAGCCCCATCTTCAAATCTCCAGTAGGCTGTAGCTAGAGCTAGAATAGCTGATTGAGTATTTAATTCATTAGCATATAGGGTTTGCACTTGAGCCAGAGAAAGGGCTGTGCCGTTAAAGAAAGCTACATCATCCATAGCACCAAAAAGTCCACCAGTAGCAGTTCCTGTATCGCTTCCAACTCCTACTCTCACATAATTAGTCGCAGCAAAAACAGCATTTCCAGTCCAAACTGTTCCAGTTCCTTGCTCTACGCTATCTACATAAATATGTATTTTTGCACCATCATAAGTACCAACGATGTGATGCCATAAACCATCATTTACATTAGCAGTACTGGAAACTCTTGCCCAATCCGTAGTTTCTGTTGTTCCTGTATTTTTGCCAATATAAAACCTAACGCCATTAGTACCAGCAACTACAGTTAGAACAAAACCCGCATAAGCTGTATTTTTTGAAAAAGACTGCAAAATTCTTCTTTCTCCCCCAGGATTTACATTAACTGACTTTATCCATACAGAAAAGCTAAAATTCCCACTAGGTTGAAAATCTGCTCCATCTACTGCACTAAAGGCTTGTGAAGTTCCTAATCCTACTGCTCCTCCGAATTTAGGGGTTCCGTCTACGGGTACACCGATAGCGGTGAGAGTGTGTCCTCCTGCAGAGGTGTCGGTAGTTAGGGCACCAGAATTGAAGCGGTAGTAGGCCGCTGGGGTATAGATAGATATTTTACTATTAAATTCTGGCATATTAGCTTACTGAAATGCACCGCCATAAAGAAGTTCCTCCGTTAAATTCGAATCCTACTGTTAGGGGGAGAGTAATTGAACCATTGGAAGTACCTGGAACTTGCGTCATGCTATTTTCAGTATTTACCCAAGTTAAAGTTTGTGCCACAGCCGAATAATCATAAAATCTGACTACAGTTAATTGTCCGTCTGTAGCTCCTGTAACTGTCATTGTGATAGCTACTGCTCCTGCTGCATTATTAGTTATAGTATTTAATCTATAAGTAACAGGAACTGTAGCAGCGTTAGAGGCGACTGTAATTGGATTATTAGTCCAAGTAAGAGTTAATAATGTTGGATTTTGAATTTTCATAGCTTATTCATATGCAATCGTAACATCAGTTGCAGCATTACCTGTTGCTAAATATAATCCATTATAGAAATCTATCTCATAATCAGTTGAAAATGGTACTTCTTGATGTGTACCTCCCGTGGTTGTCGGGGTTATTAGAGCTATTGGATTTACTGCGGTAATTGCATCATATAAAGATAATGTTGAACCATTAACCCAACCATTAACAACAACCCTTACTAATCTTCCAGGTCCTGATTTTAACAATATGCCTGATTGAACTCCATGAAAATAATAAGTCTTAGGAGCTGAGTCTGGTAATCCCAATCTTGATATTCCCATACTGCGTGAACTTAATGTAACTGAACTGGTGTTGCCTGAGTTAGTATTTTCCATAAAACAGCCCAATTGAAGTGAATCTGTCCATGGAGTAGTAGAAGCTGAAACCTTGTGTAATAATTGATTACCAACAACAAAGTATACTGTAGAGTTGTTCCAATAAATCTCATAAGTTGTATTATTTGTAGTTATAGCGTAAGATGATCCTATAAAACCATTGAAAAAACCTGAAGCAACTGCTGTTTCTACGCCTGATTTCATGGTACATACTGAGAAAGTAGTTCCTAAGAGTTTGAAGTATGCCCCCATTGTTGTATATAAAGTAGCCGTAGCAGCAGTAACTGTAAGGTTTCCAGAGCCAGGACCAGACACAAAAGTTAGTGTTTGATTAGGTGCTGGTGTTGTGGGAGCTCCCGTTCCGTATCCATACATAGTTGCTCCATTAATATACATACAGACAAATTGCTGAGAATTATTAGTATAAACATTTCCTATGGCTGGAGTTCCTGCTGAGACTGTAAAAGCATAATTAGCACCCCAACTTGCTCCCCATCTGCGTAAGTTCTGAGCAATCCCCGTATCGCCTAATTGGATATTACTCCTATATCTCATTGAACAGCCTTGAATATAGGGACTTTTACGAAATGAAGCTATAACTGCACTTCCAGCACTATTAGTTCCTGACGTAAGAGTACAATTAGAATTAGCCACTGCAATAGTAGCTCCGCTGACAATGTTACTTAACCAGAATTGAGAATCAATAGTCCCGCCTACTCCAAAAAACTCAAACTGTTTTCCTGCTGTTCTGTAGGGAGTTACTGTCCTTAATTCTCCGTTGGGGGTATTTTCTAATGTAAACCCATAATTATCTACTGGAGAGGCTATTTTTAGATTTCCGTTAATATCTAAAGAACGGGGTAACGCCTCTACAATAGGACACAAGACTGTTGTTAGACGGAAGACCAAACTTGTAGTTGAACCGATATTCGTTACTCTTACTCTCTCGTAAGCACTGATAGCTTGAACTGTAATTCCAAAATTATCAGTTGTAGCATTATAGGCATATTGGTCTGTTTGGTCCCAAGGATAGAAAGTATAATTAGCCCCTACAACTCCAGAAAAAGTTGCCGTTGCAGTCATTACTGTATCTGAGACGATTGAGGCTATATAATGAGTCGTTTCTCCTGAAATAAAGATTTGGTCTCCAACTTTGAAATCTCTAGTAAATTTAGTTGAAGCTGAACCTGTGATAGTTCCTGTACCACCTGGATTAGTAGTAGTTATAGTTCCTACTCCCGTAATTACACCTTGGGATTGTTCAACAAAAACAGTACAATTTTGGTCTGCTTTGAAAGCTACTTGAATAGCTGCCACTCCTAAAGTAGAAGTAGGTGTACCAATAAAGAACGCATTTTGAGCTAAGTTTGTAACAGAGCTGTTATTTGCGTCACTTTGGACATTCTGACTTAAACGTGTAATATATGACATATTAAACTACCATCCAATTCGTATTATTTGAAACAACTGTTAAACTATCCATACTATTTAACGTCACATCTGCATAGCCGTCAATAGTACCTGCTGCTGTTTGCACATCACAAATACCAGAAGATGAATTTTTAATAATTACTGTCTTGCCTGATCTACCAACTGGAGTTAAGAGAGTAACTATCTTTCCTGACCCTGTTTCTTCAATTAAGTAATCTCCAGCTAACATAGCATAGTTTCCTGACGTTGAAGTATAAGCTGTTAGTGGTGGACTTCCGATTGTTAAAATTACAGTATAAGTAGCGGTTTCACTAAAAGTAATCCCGACAGTATTTACATCTATATTTCGTATAATATTGGGAATAACCATAGCAGGTGTGGCTGTATTATCAAAAGCCTGAACAACTGGATAAGTACCAAAATTATGAGTTATTGTCCTCTCTACAGTAGCAGTATAAGCAGCAGTTTCAGAAGTATAAGCATTGGGTTGAGTAGTTCCAGCAGGAATAGCAAAAGCACCATCTCCCCTTAAAAACTGAGTTGTAAGTCCTGACAATGCTGGTGCAAAGCCATGTGTTCCTACTTTAGTATTATTAGTAGTATTTCCAGCGGTCAAGGTTATATCCGCCTCAACAACTGCTGAATACGAAGGTACTGAGACTCCACCATGTAAAACTGTATTGGGACCGCCTATAGCTAATCTTATTGCTGTTCCTGATGCTCCACCGTAAATTATATCTCCTGCATTAGCCATTGGAGATAGAGCATCAAAAGCAGTTGATTTAGTAATTTGTCCTGTTCCTCCATTTGCAATCGCTAGGGGAGAATTTAAAATAGCGAGAGAACCCAAACCGAGATTACTTCTTGCTAAAACAGCATTATTAATGTCAGATAAATTATTTAATATCTGTAAATAACGAGTATCTAAAACTGGTTCTGCTACTACGACATTGAAAGCTGATCCTATTCTAGTCATATTTTATTGAACTTTAGAGGCTGTCTGATTTGAAGAAACCTCTAAGACTCTCACATCAGAAGACCCAGAGGCAGTCAGACCATAAACTTTAAGATTAACTCCAGCATCAATTGGAGGCGAATAAGTAGAAGATGGAATAGGAAGACCATTTGAAGCAGTAACATCTGATCCACCAATATAAATCGTTTGTGAGCCATTATTATATAAAATCATAGTACGCCTATTATTTAATTCTCCATAAGCAGGAAGTTCCGTAAGCGTAGTTCCAACTGTAACCGATGTTGATTTGGCAAATCCTTGAAGTCCATTAAGATTAAAATTGGTGACTGGCTGAGGTACCATTTGACGGGGAAAATTACTAACTTCTATTTCCCGTGGAAATTTTATTTCCTTGGTTGTATTGATTTTATCAACTAATTCTTTTAATAATTCTTCTAATTTAGAATTGTCAAATTTTGGTATTTCTATTTTAGGAAAGTCTGTCAGTTTAATTTGGGGGGCAGGAGCCATTGAAGCTGCCTGAGCTAGCAATTTAATATTATTGCCTAATTCCTTAAAATATTTTTCTAATTCGGCCAAATTAGTAATCTTAGTCGGTGCATTCTGAGTAACTTCAACTTGTCCTTTAACTTGTAAAATTTTAGGTAGCGTAAAAGGTTTTTTAATAATCTCATATAACATCACTATTGCCCTACCAAGTTGATCTAGTTTATTTAGTGATTTTTCTGAGGTAGCATCAATATTAATTAACCTCTCCAGAGATTTTTTTTCAACCTTATCTTTAACTAAATTCTGAAACACATCTCCCAAAGACATATTAGTCAGACCTTCTAAATCTTTAACGCTGGCATCTCCTCCAGAGGCCTTGATACTTTCAAGCATAAATTTAGTCTTAGATTCC
>Ga0209777_10008755_pt1 | contig 11028 bp, 4 predicted proteins | sample FrelakmetHBP12HB_FD_187147 | JGI IMG/M metagenome (GOLD analysis project Ga0209777, IMG submission 187147) | Freshwater lake sediment microbial communities from the University of Notre Dame, USA, for methane emissions studies -HBP12 HB (SPAdes)... | ecosystem: Environmental > Aquatic >...
CCTGCTCCAACCCCAGCCCCAACCCCAACCCCAACCCCAACCCCAACCCCTGCTCCAACCCCTGCTCCTAAATCCCCGCCTAAATCATTTTTAGAAAAAGTTGGGGATGTAGGAAAAACCGTTGCCATTAATGCGGGATTAGGTGCGATTAATCCTGTATTACCTGTACTTTATAATGTCGGCCAATTCGCTTACAACAAACTAAAACCTAAAGTAGAAATAGGTACGGGAGAAACTTCTAGTACTCCGGGAACTAGTTTTAGCTCAACTTCTGGCAACATCGGGTCAGGTGATAGAACCCCTAATACAGATCTATCTAATATATCCTTAGATGGTTCTTCACGACCTGACCTTAATCAGACTCCCGATGCTCCTCAAATACTACCTGTAAATGAGGGTCGTGGCGGCTCTTTAAATGATGACGGGTCGGGTAAAACGCAAGAAAACGCTCACGGTGGTTCTATCCACGGTTACTTGCACGGCGGCAATATTCATGCCGGTATTGGCTCTCTACCGCCCCATACCTACGCAGCGGGTGGCAGGCTCTTACGGGGTCCCGGCGATGGAATGTCCGATTCTATTGATGCTATAATCCACGGAAATAAACCCCAACGTGCCGCTTTGGCAGATGGCGAATTCGTCATTCCCGCTGATGTGGTATCGCACCTTGGTAACGGCTCAACAGAAGCTGGCTCACGCAAACTTTACGAGATGATGGACAAAATCCGGACAGCTCGTACAGGACGTAAGCGTCAAGCCCCCGCCGTTAAAGCCGACAAATTCTTACCCGCTTAAGGTGCAATTATGGTAACCACAGTAACTCCCGGCACGGGGTCAGGTGCAAATACAACCCCCGGCACGGGGTCAAGTACGGCTACGGGGGCGACAAACCCTTATTCGGTTGCTGGTGCTAATCAGGCAATGGGCATTGATCCTAGTAATGTAGTCAACAGCTATAACGCTAACCAAGGCGCTCCGGCGGGTCAAGTCGGTACTGCGACTACTATTAACCAAAACAATATCCTACCGGCAGTAGCCCCGTATTATGGAGCCACGGCAGCGGAAGCTTTTGCCCTATCGCAGAACCCCTACCAAGCCTATCAAGGCCAACAGGTTGCCGACTTTAGTAACCTTCAGAACCAAGCCTTTAACCAAATTGGCAATATGCAGACTAACCCGTATACCGGTCAAGCGGCGGGGTTAGCCGGTTTAGCAGCTACTAATCAGTTTACTGGGGCCAATGTCGGCCAGTACATGAACCCTTATCTGCAGTCAACGCAGAATGCAGCCATTCAAAGTTATGCTAATAGCTTACCCCAGTTGGGTTCTACGGCATCAAAAGTGGGAGGACTGGGGGGTTCGCGTGAAGCGTTGTTACAGTCTCAAGCCCAACAAGGTTTACAACAGACGTTAGCGGCTAACCAAGCCAGTGCGTTTACTAATGCTGAACAACAGTTTAATACGTCTAATGCCAACATGATCCAAGGCGCAGGGGTTATGGGTCAGTTAGGTAACCAGCAATTCCAGCAGCAAGCGGGTATCGATACCGCTATGTTAGGGGCAGGTGCAACGCAGCAAGCTCAAGAGCAGGCTGGACTTAACGTAGGGTACAACACCTATCTGCAACAAATGCAATACCCTTGGACGATGCTTAATAATGCCGCTAACATCTATAAGAGTGCGCCCATCGGTGCAAGTACTCAGTCTCAATACGGAGCGCCGCCAACTATGGCGAGTCAGGTTGCGGGATTAGGAGTAGGCTTAGGCAGCTTATTCAGTGGGGAGTAATATGAGTAATTCACTATTTGGTTCGGTTGGTATTGCTGACCCCACTGACCCAAGAACTTTGGCGGCTGTACAACGTGCCCAACAGTTAAAAACTCAGGGTATGAATGATGCTCAGGTTATTCAGCAGTTGCAGCAAGAAGGTGGGATGGTTCCGTTAGATAAGCTCTATTTAGCTTACACCCGGATGAAGAACGCTCAACCCGCTCAGCCTGCGCCTCAAACAAGTATTGCTCAACAGATGGGTGTAACCCCCGCTGCTCCACAGACTCCTGTCCCCGCTGCCCCACCCATGCCACCGCAGGGTCGGATGCCTCCACAGAAAGAAACTCCGAAACCTCCAGTATTAAACAGCGAAGAAGAGGGTATCGCGGGATTACCGGTGCATAACATCGGTAACAACTATGCAGGGGGCGGGATCGTCTCTTTTGACGGCGGGGGTGGAGTTAGAGATCCTTTTGCGTTTAGTAGCGACCCGTTTGATTACAGCAATTTATTTAGGGGTCAGCCAATGGCTGCGGCAAACGTAACTACCCCACCTGTTTCGCCCACTCAAAATGGCCCTAGTGAGGCGGACATAAAATCGATTGGTCAACTTCTTACAGGGAGTCCCGCAGGTATTCCAGCTATATCAGGCGGAGGATACAGCTTCAGTCAGCTTAAGGGGTTGATAGGGCCTCCAGTAACGTATACGCCGGTTAAACCCAATTTAATTAGCGTAGAAGATACCTTAAAGAATTACGACGATTACCGCAAAGCTCACAATCTGGATGCCTCTACAAATGATTACATCGATGCTTTAAATAAAGAGCAAGCCGGGGTAACAAGTAATTTAGATTTTGCTAATCGCATGGCTTTAGCTAAAGCGGGATCAGAGGCCGCAGAATACGGTACGCCGATACATGGCGGGCTTTTAGGGGCTATCAATCACGGTATTGGTGTCTATGCATCGGGTATGGAAGCGGCTAGAGAAAGGTCGCAGGCAGAGAACCGCGCACTCCTGAAGGCTCAGTACGATGCCACACACGGTGCAGAGCTAGAGCGCATGGCCGATTACAAGATCTCTAGTAGCGAGACTCATCGTCAGAACGAATCCGCAGGGGCACTTGCTGCTCAAGAGGATCAATCACAAAAGCTACTTGCTCAAGGAACAAATGCGCAAAATTTACAACTAGCAGGTTTAGCAGTACAGAGCCAAGGCTCAGCAAATCAAACTGCGCTTACACGAGCTGCTTATAATATGGACCCTAGTAAGAGAGTGGAGAACGCAATTATAGCGGCTGTTGCACAGAATCGTCCGGATCTTATTCCTCAAATTGTAAAGTACGGCGGAGATGTTGCGAGCGTTAACCCTTCAGTTATAAGGACTGGCGAGACTGTAGACGCTGCTAACGAGCGGGCGGCAAATGCTATTCGACAAAGAAACGACGCATTGCGGACTAACACGTTGCGACAAGAGATAGCCAAAGCTGAAGGAGGTCCTGCTGGGGCGATGCAAATGGCACCTGATGGTACTTTACCTCCAGCACAGCAAGCAATAGTAAACGACCTTAGACAAAAGAAAGCAGAATTAGCTCAACTTATAGGTAGGCTAAATGGTCCTCGTACGGGTGTAGATCCAATCGTTGGGACTGCGCCAATGGGCGGGGCGTCAATAGGTACTTATGATCCGACTACTGGTTCAATAGTAAGATAGTCTTATGCCACAAACCGTTAATATCCCCGGCGTGGGTCTAGTGAATTTTCCGGATACCATGAGTGATTCGGATATTGCGTCGGCTATTCAAACAAATATCCTACCTAAAGCGAAGGGGGCGGCACCTGCTGAGACTACGCCTAGTGTCGGGGCAACCGTTCTCCATGCCGGTGAGAAAGCTATTGTTCCTACGGCAGGGTTTCTTCCCGGAGCGGCGTTGGGTTCGGCTGCGGTGGCTCCTGCGGCGGCGGCTTTAGCGGCTACGGGTGTTGGTGCGATTCCTGCGGCTATCTTAGAAGGCGGTGCAGCGTTACTGGGTGGTATGTACTCGTCTCACATGGCTGAAACGGGGCAAGATTACTACCTAAAATCACATCCTGAATTTGCCAAATATTGGGGTATTGACGAGTCCACCACTGAAAAAGAACGTAAGGCACATCCTTATGTCCAAGCGGTGGCAAACGCAGCGCCTATGTTGGCAACTAATGAATTTAGTCTTACTAAAAATATAGGCGCATTGCGTGAAGCCGGTTCAGCATTTTTAAAAGGTAATGAAGCCGTTCAAGCTTTAGGTCGGGAGAAGTTAGTTGCTGCTGGGCAACCCCTGCTTAATGCAGGACTTCAAACCGGTATGGACCTGTATCAGCAAGCGGAGTCTGGGGAACCTATTGATTACGGTCAGTTAGGTGTTTCGGCTTTAACCGGTTTGAGCTTAGGTGAAGAACGTGCTTTAGGTCATATGCTATCTGCGCCGGGACGCAAACTAGGTGAGTTTGCTGCGGGTAAAATTTACCCTAAGTCCATGTTGCCCAGTGCAACAAAGCGTGGGAATCCCTCTCTAGAAACTGAGTCTGAAGAATCAACTGAAGTACCTCCAGATACCTCAACTCAACTACCTCCAGATACCTCAACTCAACTACCTCCAGATACTTCAACTAAACCACCGCCAAGTACATCAACAGAAAATCAAGCGGATGCATCTGTTCCTAATACTAGGCTGGGATTGGCGGATGTCCTTGGTGTAAAGCAAGACATTGTGGGGCCTCCCGCCCCGCCGCCTCCAGAAGTCCCTTCTCTCCCTGATGTACATCCAGATATGGATTTACAGGATCATATTTATGCCGCCAAGAGGCTTGACCACGGCGATCAGGTTATTACTCCCAATGGCATATTTACTGTTAAAGCCAATATCATCCCTAATTATGATAGGCCCAATCGATTAATCGAGGGTACTTGGGGGAACGGGGCAGAAGCGACTTACACGCCTGAAGAAATGGCTCAGCATTTAGCGCCTGTCGTTAACATGGCTACGGGCGAACTCTATGCCTCTTCCCGTATCATTCCTAGAGAGGGAGTAAGTGACGATGTGTATATTAGAAATCGAAGAGGAGATACTGGAGCAGGCGATGTGGCATCTGTTTCATCAGACTCCACCGGAGACTCCGAAACTTCAGGAACTGGGCAAGGAGGAGTGGATGATGATCAGTTGCCTCCTAACGGAGATTTTGAAAGAGAAGAAGAGCAGCAAAGTCCACTAGAACCAGCGATTGATAGCTTTATTCAAAACTATGCCGATAGGGATAAAGAGAAATTACCTCCTTCCACAATACGTCGCGTGATTGAAGGATTAAAAAATCTTTTTACTACTGACACCTATGAGCGGTACGTTTTTAATTTCCAAAATGTTTTCCGTCCTTGGAAAGTTTTGCAAGAAGGTATGTCTGCGGCGGGCAGCTTAAAAACGGTTGGAAAGAACGCTAATGATGTTTATGGCATCTTAGCTACTTCAGATTCTGTTACTAGCCAACTACAAAATTCAATGATTAAACCCATTGAAAATAAAATGAATGATTTGTTGGGTAGCTTAGCGAAAGAAACTGGCAAAGATACCGATTGGTGGGCGACATTTATTGGCAAAGTCAGAGAAGCAACTCATGCTACTTTGAGTCCTAATAGCCGTCGAGCAGAACTCTTTAGAGAATACGTCCCGCTAAGTACTGAACCTCGATATATGGAAGGCATAGCAGAACCTATATCTCCATCAGCAATAAGAACAAAACTAAAAGAGAGGTTCGCAGAAATAGCGGGCGATCAAACCATAGACGTTAACAAACGCAATCAATTAATTGATTCTATAAATGAGCATTGGGACCGTCTGGTAAGCGACCCTGATAACTTGGACCCTTGGGGACATACAAATCATCCTGCAAGAGACTATGACCCGCGGACTAATAAACCGACTAGGGAACTGCCTATTACTCCCGATGCGCCTATGTACGACCCCGCTGCGGATATGGACTATAAAACGGCGGGTATGATCAATGACGAATATAAGCGACTGTCAGCGCAACATCCTGAGATAGACCAGATCATAGATTTACATAAAGAGCTGAACCAGAACCGCAAAGAATTAGAACGTCACGCGGGTATCTGGAATGCTTATACGGATGATTGGGCGCGACTGCACAGATTTGGTGATGAATACGTCCCACTTAAAAGCAAGTACTTTGCTGATCAGGAATTTGACCCGACTAGTTTAGAAGGTGCGCGGACAAATTCTGGCATGATTGAGAATCCTGAAGCCCTGCGGGGCGGAACCTTTGCTACACAGAACACTCTATTACAATCTATTGAAGATGCGTATACGGCCTCAAAGCTAGCGGGCAGGAGCGGCTTAACTAACGCTATTAAGAATCTTTATGAAAACCTAGACGCCAACGGTGAGCGTCAACAATCGGCTATTCCTATTACGTTAGAAGGCACTGTTTCTGCTGAAGAACGGGCGCTTAATCCATCAATACTGAAATCGTCTAAACTTATGGGTTCTGACAGAATTTATCACCATATGCCAAACGGTGATATTCAAATCTACGCTATTCATGATTCTCGATTAATGGACGGTCTACGTCCTCCTATAAAGATTGATAATCCATTTTATGCATGGCTGTCGGGTAAATCGAAAGCCATTACTGGAACGTCTGCTTTATTTCATACTAAGTTCATAATAGCTTTCCCCCCCATGAACTTTCTTAAGCACACTCTGTCAAACGCTGGGATCATGTCTAGTAGATACGGTCTTTTAAATGGCCCTGCTTATCTTAAAAATGTAGCAGTAGGTTTGGTTAACGGAGATTTTTTTAGGTCTGCTTATATTGCTCGTATGTATGCTAAAGGTAATAAAAGCCAATTAATACAAGATGCTAAAACTAACCCTTATATTGACAGTGCTTTGGAATTTATTGACCGTGGTGGTAGAGCCGAATTTACTGAACTCTATGATTTAGATAAAGGTTTAGCAAAAATACGTAATGCAAGCAGAAGTGATTTAATTGCCGTAGGTTCAAAAGGTTTAGAAAAAGTAAACCACCTTCTTGATTACTGGGGCGCTTCATGGGACATATTGAGCCGTGTTAAAGCCCATGAAATGATTAAAAGCGTTGAATACGAAAACATGCGCGCTCTAGGCATGACCCCTGATATGGCAAATGAAGAAGCAGCTAACCGCGCAGCACGGGGCGCTAAAGAGTTAACTAACTTTAGCCTTTATGGTAAATATGGCAAAGAATTTTCTAAATTCTTTATGTTTTATAGACCCGCTGCATCAACTTCCATAGCGGCTCTTGATGCTTTGCGCCCAGCTTTTAGGAATATTGAAGATCGAATCTCCCGCGAACTTACTTACGCAGACCAACAGAATCCAGAAATGGTTGCTCGGGCCAGAGCTAAATTTGAAACAGAACGTAAAAATGCTCGCGCAATTACTGCATCGCTCATTGGTGCAGGTATGTTTATATACAATTATACAGCGGCTATGTCGGACAATGACCCTCAAGGACGTAACCGTGTAGCGGTTGACGACAAGTCTCGTTGGTCGCGGTTTATTCGGATGCCAGTGCCGGGGTCGGATAAATTTTTGCAGATACCGTGGGGATTCGGTCTTGGTAATCTAGCTGCTATGGGCGCTCAGATGGCAATGATGGCTAATGGTCACCAGTCTATTAAAGAATTCTCAGGTAACATGTCAAACTTGGCAATGGATTTAGGGTTCCCAATAACCCCATCGCATATCAACCCAACTAAAGATTTCCTGCCTTGGTTTGTAGATACTGTGTCTCCTAGTCCTATTAAACCCGCTATGGAATACGTTATGAATAGAGATTCTATGGATAACGAGATCATTAATACACGCCAAAGTAAGTACACAGAAGCCTATACCGGCGGACAGAACATTCCGCAAATTTTTAAAGATACGGCTGCTTGGTTATACAACTCAACTAATGGGCACGTAGAAATTGGTCCTAACACACTTTACTTTGCCGCTACAAACTATTTTGATGGACTCGCTGATTTAGGTAACCTAGGCTACGGTCTAGTGCAATCTCTTACAGGCCAAAAGAACTTTGATTATAAGCCCGTGCTTGGTAGTTTTATGGGTAATAGCTCTAATATTGATTCGCGTGAATACTATGACCTTAAAAAAGACATAGAATTTAAGACTAAGCGCTACAATACGATGTCCCTAAACCCGTCAAATTTAGGAAGGTATTTTAGCGACAACCCTTTAGATTTAGCAGCTATTAGTGTGTTTAAATCTAATTCGGGTAATATTGAAGGACTACAAAAACAAATGAACGCAATTAGAATGAACCAAGCTCTGTCTCCTCAACAAAAAGATGACATCCTTAAAGCAATGACAAACCAGTTGAATCTTGAGAAACGGACAACTCTAAATAGTTTAAAGTGGGCAGGTCTTATGGACTAGCGCACTCTCCAAACTCGTATGCCAAGGCAGTCGTCCTTCACCGCTACACAACTTCTAATGCGGACGCTTGCTGCCTTGGCGCGAGTATTTAAAATATAAATAAGCTCTGCTGTTTTGAGGGTGGGGATAAAAAAACTATCCCCTATATCCATTGCCTCAAATGGGAATATCCATACCGGTTCTGGTAAATCAATCGCCATGTATTTGCTCTTTCGCCAAGATGTCTAACGTACTTTGAAACACGTAGACGTTGATAGGAGGATGTGCTGCAGTACCCGCTCGCCAGCCACTTGACAGGCGCTTCTTCTCAACGCCTAACAAAGCGTTATCCCGTTTTAGAAATACTTCAAACTCACGGGAACTAATCTGCTTCTCTGAGATAAACTTTTTCATCTCACTCTTCATGATGTACGTCTTGCCAGAGTCAATTTCAATACGACCCAGAAGTGAACCTCGCGGCTCAGAGATGCAACTGCCTTCGTTAAATATTAAGAAGCGGTCTATGTTCTGTAAATAGAACTCCGTTATCACTCCTCGATAATCGATGTTAGCCGGTTTGACTGTGTTATCCCGGATCTGGATCATGTCTTTTACAACGACTTTGTAAATATTTTCCAAATCGTATTTGATGATACCGGCTTCACCCGCTAGCTCACCACCAGCAAAGCACGAAGCCATATAGTTCATATAGAACCGGTATTCTGTATTGCCGCCATAGTCTTTGGTAAATTCATTTGACCATTTGTTTATTATTTTTAACTGATATGCCTCGCCAACTTTATACAAATACTTAATATATTCAGGTCCTGCGAACCCATAGTTATACCGAAATGGGTTAAAGATTTTCTGGCCTAACGTAGGATCCAGCTCCATCTGCGGTGGCTTCTTCATTTGGAATTCAATCAGTCGGGCTAGCTCGCCCTGCGGCGCACCCTTATGACTAAATAATTTGTCGTACAATGATTGGTTAGAAGTCATAACTGCCAGCAGCGACGCCGATAATTCTAGATCCCGTTCCGCGTTGGTAGACTGCTGCATGCGCAGTTTGGCCTTACCTTGTGAGATGCGGTGCAGCAATTTTGACAGGACTTCGGCATCGATATTAGACACCTCGTCAATACCAAACATAATGTTCTTAAGTCCCAGATAGCGGCCTATGTGGGCGTTCTCCGTTGCTGCGCCGTCTAAAATACTAATGTTATACGGATCTGCAAACACGCTCAGCCCAGCGTACAAGGCTCCTGATTTGCCTATACCAGAATCTGTACTCTGGAAACAAACTGTACATCCCGGAGTCCCTGTTAGGTACATAAGCGGAGACCCAAAGCCCGATAGCAGCCCCAAAGCATGAAGCTCAAACCCCGGCTGGTTTAAAGCGTTGGCAGATTCTTTCCATACGTCATAGCTTCCTACGCGCTTAACCAGCTTCGTTACGTTCTTAATAATGGGTGACGCAGCGGCAGGACGCTCTTTCCCGTCGGGGGAAATCTCAATAGACCCAGCCACAAATGCGTCCCGCTCTTCAGTCCAACCTAATTGCATTCTCATAATATCCGCCGTTTCCTTATGCTTTAAATAAACGTCCCAGCGCATCAGGTACTCAAACATCCGCTGCGTTAAACTTACGTGAAAGTCAACGCCGTTCTCTCCCAAAATCTGCTTCAGTTTCTCAAACGAATAGATGTACTTCAGCGGCATCAGGAACTCCGCCATAGGGTCTTTTGGCTGGATATGGCGTAGTAGCAAACAGTAACCTTCAGCACCCGCTTTCATGCGTTTGACGGCATATAAATCGCTTTGTGTAATGCACACAGGGTCCGGCTTCTCGCCGTTTTCATCCGCAGCGCCTACGTAATAAACCCCGCCCTTGCGCCCCCGTACAAAAGGTTTCAGGTAATTTGGGAACGCTTGAAGCGTTTCGGAATCCTCTTCGAGCCGAACTGAGTTCTCCGTAGGGGCTTCTTCAGCTTCTTTAAACTGTCGTCCCAAATCGATAGGGGAACCGGATCGGAGTTTTCCCTTAAATGCACATCCTTCACAACCACTAGGATTCTCCTTTTCAAATGCTGAACAACTGTGTGCCCATTTAGCGTTAGCAAGTGACTGTTGGGCCTTGCGGATAGTCTTTTCACGGCTATACGAAGGATGGTCTTCTGACATTTGGTGGATAGCCTCATCGCCATCGGAACACCGTACCGATACTGACAAGCCTGCGTACCACAAAGGTTCAGGAACAGACTCTGGATAGCTCAGAATATGTTTAATCTGAGCGCAACCCCGGCCTTCTAGACTTTTGATAGCTATGTCACTGAAGACATATTCATAGTTATCTTTATAGGCAAGTGCCGAAGTATCGCCGTCTAGCCCCTTGGGGGCTTCTGCCAAAATGGTTGATAGGAGGATGGGCGCATCTGGTTCGCCAAGCAACTCTTTGAAACTATCAAAATCATATTGCTCAATCTCTTCGTCCAGTACGCTAGTAGGGCTGGGAGGATCGGTCTTATAATTAAATGTGTCCGGACAACGCATGAGCCGCGCTGCGTCTGAGGTAACCGCAGTGTCAATCTTTAACCCTGCTGCAATGCAATAAGTCTGGAATAGTTTTGCGTACGGTATCCATACGCCGATCTCGACATCTTTATCAAATGCCCAGTACGCTTGGATGCCAGTGCCTGAGTTAATTCTGACCGGCGGCGGCAACCCTGTGGCTTGCAAGAACGTATCAATCCCGATCAGGGCAGCTTCTCTAGATGGATACTTTTTATCTGAGTCGCCTACGTCGAGG
>Ga0209777_10008756_pt1 | contig 11027 bp, 10 predicted proteins | sample FrelakmetHBP12HB_FD_187147 | JGI IMG/M metagenome (GOLD analysis project Ga0209777, IMG submission 187147) | Freshwater lake sediment microbial communities from the University of Notre Dame, USA, for methane emissions studies -HBP12 HB (SPAdes)... | ecosystem: Environmental > Aquatic >...
CCTGCCACTTCTGTTCTCCATTGGTTATTTTGGTGCAAGCGCGGATCCCAACCATCTGCCGATGCCGTTGTGGGTGATCCTGGCATCGTATACCGTCATTGCACTTGGGACGTTATCCGGAGGATGGCGGATCGTGAAAACAATGGGCTACAAGATCACCAAGCTCCGCCCGGTCCATGGATTTGCTGCGGAAACCGCCGGCGCTGCCACCATTCTTGGTGCATCCGTTGCCGGTATCCCGGTGAGCACGACCCATGTCATCTGCTCATCGATCATGGGGGTCGGTGCGACAAAACGGCTCAGTGCGGTCCGGTGGGGTATCGCACGGAACATCGTCTGGGTCTGGATACTTACTATTCCAATTAGTGCTACAATAGGATTTATCGCGTTTAAAATTATACAACTCTTTATCTAAAATCTCTGATTTTTTCAATGGCTTATTGCTTGAATTTCTTACCGATACTCCAAGCAGCGGCAATTCTCTTGCCTAGCGTCCAATACCCTTTATCCTGCATGGTGAAAAAAAGAGGATGAAGTTTTGTATAATCCAGAGCTCCGTTTGTCAGCACTTTTTCGTCACTATGGGTCATGAAGACTTCTCCAATAAAAAGTTCATGCGTTGGAAAATCCACGATTTTTTGTAATTTGCATTCCATGTTCACTGGACAGGCGGTGATCATTGGTGCGGTTTTTAACGTTCCATAAAACACTTCAAAGAGGGATGATTTATCCACGTCTTCTCCAGAAACAAGCCCACAATAATCTGTTTCTTTCACGAAATTAATAGAGGGTATATTGACACTGAATGTCTTGTTTTCTTTAATCCCTTGGTTTGTGTAATGTGATTTACTCAAGCATATCGAAACAAGCTGCATGCCTGCCACCCCGACATGTGCAATGGTGATGAAATTGGCTTTCCCCTTAACATTTGCCCCAACCAGGGTCGCTGGCATTGGGTACAGACAGTTCTTTTTCCCAAGTTCTTTTTTCATTAAAAACCACTCAATCCGGAAACGCATCGTATCTCTCTATTAAAGGCTTGAGGAAGAAAAAGGGTTGAAACAAATTTCTCCAAAAAACCTAATACGTCATTCCTCTTTCGTTCTTTCAGAAATCAACAACAAAAGGAAAAGAGAGAACAGTGATAAACCCAAGACGATATGGAACCGCACCATACACGGTCGCAGTGATTCATGGTGGACCTGGAGCGCAGGGAGAGATGGCACCGGTTGCTGAATATCTCTCTAAGCACTTCGGTATAGTAGAACCGTTACAAACTGCAGACTCTCTGGATGGTCTTCTTGAGGAGTTACAGACAATCCTGCCGACGAATGGGAATCTTCCCGTAACCTTGATTGGTTTTTCATGGGGGGGCTGGCTCAGCTATATTTTTGCCGCAACATTCCCTGACTATGTGAAGAAACTCATCCTTGTGAGCTGTGGGCCTTTTAAAGAAAAAGATGCTTCTCACATCATGGAAACACGGCTCGAGAGACTGAGTAAAGAAGAAAGAAAAGAGATACATTTATTGCTTGAAGCCCTTGAGAGTGAAACCCAGGAAAATAAAAATGCAATTTTTACGCGATTTGGGGAACTCATGTTCAAAGCCGATTCTTATAAACCACTCCAGTCTAAAAACAAAGACATACCCTATAATTATCAACTCTTCAAGCACGTGTGGCAGGAAGCAGCCGAGTTACGACGCAGCGGGAGGCTTTTACACTACGGAGCACATATCCGCTGTCCGGTGGTAGCGATTCATGGCAATGATGATCCTCATCCCGCCGCTGCAGTGAAAAACAGCCTTTCACGAGAATGTAAAAATTTTAGATTTATTTTATTGAAACAGTGTGGTCATTATCCCTGGATAGAAACCTTTGCACGAGAAAGATTTTATAAAAAACTCATAAACGAAATAAAGGGATAAGATATGAAAACAAAAAATTCTGCAACAGAACTTATTGCACCCTGTGGAATGAACTGCGCGCTCTGCAGCAGTTACCTTGCGTTACAAAACGACGTAAAAAACAAAGGCGTCAAAATGCCTTATTGTGAGGGCTGTCGACCTCGTGATAAACAATGCGCATTCCTGAAAAAACAATGCGAAAAACTCCTGAATCATGACGTCGTTTATTGTTATGAATGCACAGATTTTCCCTGTGAAAATTTAAAAAAGATTGACCATCGATATCAAAAATTTTACAAAATGAGCTTTATCGAAAACCTCCAAGCTATCGAAAAAAATGGGGTGGACCGATTCTTCAACGAACAACAAAAGAAATGGCAATGCCCAACCTGTGATGGAACCATTTGTTGTCATAATGGACTGTGTTTTCATTGTGACATTGTCGCGTTACAAAAAAAGAAAAAACGGTATCGGTGGGAAGACGAATAATTGAAAAAAAAGAGTTGGCTGACGCAAATCAAAAGAATCGATGATGATAATTCCTCTTTTAGTAGTAATGAAAAATTATATGTAGACGAAGAAACTTAACTATACATGGAAATCGGGGACGATTATGAAAAAAATAGCGATAGTTACTCTTTGTATGCTGTTCGTTGGTGTTTTCACCATCTCCTCAGTACTAAGCAGGGAACCACTACAAACTCCAACACCCTATATGATCACAACTATTGGCACAACCGGCAATTTTACCGGGGATATCGGGTTTCAACATGGGGGAAACGCAACGGTTGTTGGGACGCTCTCGGGAACCTATACCATCGTACGACGTGGGGGGCGATTCACTGGTGAATGGGCAACAGAGAATTACACCGGTACCATGAGAGGCGGATTTGCACGACATATCCTTGTAGGAAAAATTAGTACAATGATCAACGGCACTCAAAGAACACTACCTATTGTTGGATTCATCGGAGCCAAAGACGGCCAATTCCGCGGTCGGTTCATGGCACCAGTTGGCCCTGCATTATATTTCTGGGGAACCTATACGTAGATCAATCATTTCTTCCTTTTTTTTATTTACGTTTTTGAAAAGCAGGACGTATAAAGTCTCGAATTAGAGATATATCGGTTCCGAACCGTTCAATACCGAAATATTTATAAATTGATCTTTAATTACACGGCCTCATGTCCAGCATCCTGAATTTTGAAACCCACAACGGACAACAGAGAGGAATACTCACCATTTACCTCTTGCACTCTCTAAAAAGGAAGCCAAAATCAGGATATGAACTCATCTCAGAAATTAAAGAAAAAACAGAAGGAGCATGGGTGCCAAGCAAAGGGACTATCTATCCTCTTCTAAAACAACTAGAAAAAGGTGAACTTATAAAAGTGAAAACCAAAGATAAACGAGCAAAAAACATCTTTGAAATCACCCCTGAAGGAAAAAAAATAATCCTTCATGCAAAAAAACAAGGAGAATACATGATGAAAAAATTCATGAAATTTAGGAATCTTGTCATCGACATGCTTGAAGACGACAACGAAGTCCTATCCACGATGATGAACATCCAAAACACGGTGTTTGTCTTATCGAAAGAAAAAAAATACGAAGTAATAAAAATACTAAGACGTTGTGCGTCTGATTTACAAAAGGAGGTAAACTAACATGAAAAAAATAGTACAAACAACCATGCTATTACTACTCATCTTTAGTCTGCTTGCAACCATATGTTATCCACCAGTACAAGCAAGTCCCGCAATCATGATTTCCCAATATGAACTTTTCCCGGAGATCCTCATGCCCGGTGATAACGCGATCCTCACACTCCAGGTGAAAAACGGAGAAACGGTCGCAACGCAATCCACCACATATACCTCAGACGGAGACATTACCACCACCGTGCATACCCTAGGAACAACTCTTGATGATATCTATATTCTTCCTGCCCAAGCGGGGGGAAAACAAATACGTGCAACGACAAATTACGAAAACCTCGGATACCTTGCCGCAGGAGCAAGTATCGAAGTCAATTTCAAAATCCTTGTCGATAAAAACATGAGTCAGGGCATCTATTTTCCCATCGTCAATATTGATGTCGGCAGTGGCACGGATGTAGCATATCCACTAATGATGAAAGTAAGCAATTCAACAGTAAATCTCCTGCCAACCAGCATCCCTTCGAAAATATCAAAAGGCGGGGCAACCGAACTAACCATTACCGCAGTGAACAACAGAGAAAACGCTGTCAAAGAGGTGACGATCACTCCTCAAGGTGAGAATATTGTGTTTGTCCCTCAGAGTTATTTTCTTGGGTCACTTGCTGCAGAGACATCGAAAAATGTGACTTTTTCAGTCAAACCCCTTGGAATCGGAGAAGGAAATATTTCCTTTAATATGAGTTATAAAAATGGGGATAATCTTCATACGAACACATTAACTGTACCAATCTCTGTCATAGAGACATTAGATGTTGCACCAATAATTACCAATTTCCCTATCAGCATCACTAAAGGTGGGTCCTCACGAATCAGCATTGAGGTATACAACGCAAAAACCGAGAAAATAACCGGTGTACTTGTGACCCCTATCTGTAACGCAACCGTGATTCCATCACAATATTTCATCGGATCAATGGACCCTGATGATGTCTTCTCCGCGTCGTTTGATATCTATACGAACACGGTTGGCTACGGCACACAAACGATAGGATTCACTGTTTCGTTTAAACAAGGCAACGAGTATTATGAGACTCCCGTGGTAAGTAAATCATTTGCTGTCGTTTCCGGACCTGGGGTGAGCTATCAAGCCTCGGGGAGTTCAACAAGTACGTCCGGGGGGTCTAGCGCTCAAACATCATCACTCCTTACATGTTTGACGCCTTTAATAATCATCATCGTAGTCATCATCGTAGTCGTACTTGTGTACATGCGGTGGAAAAAACGAAGGAAAGCGTAATGAGTAAGGACGTCATCGTCACACAGAACATCTCAAAAACCTATGGCAAACCCCCCTTACAGGTCTTTGCCTTGCGGGGTACAAATCTCCATATCAAACAGGGGGACTACATCGCCATCATCGGTCCGTCTGGCTCAGGGAAATCAACCCTGATGAATCTCCTTGGTTGTCTTGACAAACCAACAACGGGCAGCATCTTCATTGATGGGAAAGATGTCTCAACATTAAACGAAAATGAGCTTGCCAGGATTCGACGGGAAAAGATCGGTTTTATCTTCCAGAAATACAATCTGATCCCAACGTTAAATGCCTTGGAGAATGTGGAGCTCTCAATGGGATTTGCAGGCGTTGATAGTCAAACCAGGACAAAAAAAGCAAAACAGCTTCTTGAGCTCGTTGAGCTTTCAAAACGGTTGACCCATAAACCCTCAGAGATGAGTGGTGGTGAACAACAACGGGTAGCAATTGCCCGTGCTCTTGCGAATAACCCGTCGATTATTCTTGCGGATGAGCCGACCGGTAACGTTGACACTAAATCAGGAGAAAATATTATGAATATCCTTGAAAATGTCAACAAAAAAGGGGAGACTATCATCATTGTGACGCATAATATGGCGATCGCGCAGCGTGCAAAACGGGTGCTTCGGATTCAAGATGGGGAGGTACAAGAGGAGCATGCTTAGAGATCATGTGAAGCTCGCAGTCAAAAATCTTCGGCATCGCTTTTCTCGCTCGATACTGACGTTGCTTGGTATCGCGATTGGCATCATGGCGATTATCTCTCTGTTGGCTCTCGGGGAAGGCATGCAGCAGGCGGTCACCGGGGAACTCTCTTCGTTATCTGATGTCATCATTGTGTCTACCGGTGGTGGTGGTTTCTCCTCGTTTGCTGGTGGGGGATCAACATCAACCGGTGAATATTTCACGCAACGAGATATAGCGGGTATCGAACGTCTCCAGGGAATCAAAGAGGTGAGCACCCAGTTATCTGGTTATGGTCTTGCGGAATACAATGGGAAGACAACGGTCCTCTCTCTGACCGGCATGGAAGTGAGCGTCATGAAGCTTCAATACGCGAGTCAGAATTTAGAAGCAGGAGGATTTCTCAACGAAGGTGATCAAAATAAGATCATGATTGGAAATGGTATCGCACATGATACCTTTGATGCAGATATCTCTATTGGTGGGCGGATCAAGATTAACGGTCAGAAGTTTTTTGTCAGCGGTATTTTCGGAAAACAGGGTTTTGGTGGCACGTCCTCAGACAGTATTGTGTTAATGACTTCCCGTGATTTTAAGAAATTAACCGGTCAGAGTAATATTAGTCTTATCTATTTACGGGTGAATAACGTCAATGACGCAGAATCCATTGCGACCACCATTCAGAATGCCATCAACGAAAATCATGGAAAGAAGGATTTTGCGACTGCGACGACGATGACTTCTATTCTTAAAACGGTGCAAAATATTATTGGTATTCTTCAGTTAGTACTTGTGGGGATTGCGTCGATTGCTCTTGTTGTTGCCTCTATTGGGATTATGAATACGATGCTGACGTCGGTTATGGAGCGGACTCGTGAGATTGGTATTATGAAGGCGATAGGTGCAACAACTCGGGATATCATGAGTATCTTCATCATCGAAGGCGTGTTGATGAGTGGTGTTGGCGGGGCCATTGGTATTATTCTTGGTGTGTTTGGATCGCAGGCGCTGACATTGATTCTGAATGGTTTTATGTCGATGGGAGGTTCGTTTAATCTTGTTCCGATTATTACGATTACGTCTGTGGTTCTTGCCGTTGCTGTCTCCCTTATTGTCGGTGTTCTTTCCAGTCTGTATCCTGCTTGGAAAGCGGCTCGGATGAGCCCGATTGAGGCAGTACGATACGAATAACCCACTTTTTTTTAACGGCATGAGTGATTAATATACCTTGTTCGATGCCCTGGTAGATATGAAACCTTCCCTGTTTGTAAAAACCCTGAAAGAAAAAAAATTACTCTTACCGCCCCTGAGTGGGTACACGGATTATCCGTATCGAGTTATTCTCGCTGGTTTTCATCCCCCGTTTATCATCACAGAAATGGCGAACGCTCGAGCCATCGTCCAGGGGAATCGACGGACCTCTCAGATAATACAGATTGTCTCAGGGAAACAGTACAACGGTGTTCAGCTCGTGGGGAGCATCCCTGAGTACATGGGGAAAGCCGCAGAAATCGTTGAAGGTCTCGGGTTTGATTATATCGATATTAACATGGGGTGTACCGCCCGGAAAGTCTCGTGTCGTGGTGAAGGAATAGCTCTTATGAAACATGAGAATGTTGCCTGTGATATCGTCTCAACGGTGGCTTCGACAGTAGAGATTCCGGTGACGTGCAAGTTGCGTCTTGGTGCATCGAAACATACTCTGAATGTGGTATCGCTGTCACAGAAATTGGTTGATGCTGGTGCTGTTGCATTGACGATTCATGGGCGGAGTGGTGAAAAAAAATTCGGCATGACTGTCGACCGAACTATTATTGAAGAGACAGTGAAGTCTTTATCTGTTCCTGTTGTGGCGAACGGTGGTATATATACAGGTGCAGATGCACGGCATATGCTTCAGGAGACTCATGCAGCGGCAGTGATGCCTGGACGTGGACTCATTGGTAACCCCTGGATTGTCCCTGAAATCCTCTCCGCAGTCTCTGATAAAAAATTTTTTTCACCAACTCTGAAACAAAAAAAAGATGTCTGTCTGAAACATCTTGATTTGCTTGTCGAATTTTATGGGGAACGACGTGCTGTCCTTAAGATGCGAAGTATCCTGCCTCATTATTTTTCCAGCTGTCTTTTTCTGAAGGATCTGAAAAAAGTGGTTCAGCAGCAGATGGCCTCAGTGGCCGATATCCCTCTCCTGTTGGACCGTATACATGATGATAGAGAAAACATCGTGTATGAATCAGGTGTTGTTCTTCATTAAGGATTTGAAAACCCTGCGATTGGCTGGGGAATCAATGATGGGTCAAATGCAGCCGGGAGTTGTTTTGTTGTCGCGTACTGGTACATCGCTGCGACATAAATCCCGTTTAAGGCTGAGGCGACAACCCCGAGAATAGCCCAGATGAAAAAGGCGATGATAAAACCAATCACCAACCCAATCATACCACCGAAAATCACTCCGAGAACAATCGGGATGATGCCAACAAGAGCAAAGACGATAAACACTGCGCCAAGCCCAAATGATCCAATAATGGTTTCACCCCATGTTTGGGTGAATAAGGAGCCGCTGCGTCTGATTGAGGGGAGGATTCCTTTTTTCTCATAGATGAGCACCGGGATGATAAAAAACGTAACAAACGACCAGGTAATTCCAATACCTAATGCGATGATTTTTCCAAGGAGACCTGCTTTCTCACGGATTGCTTGGAGAATCATTCCGATTGTTGCAGAGATAAGCGCCCACAGGAAGATTCGACCGAGGTTTTGAGAAGCGATGCGTAATCCATCGGAGACGGTTGGGTCTCCTCCGTTTAACCGGATGTGAGCACAGGCGATGATTGCGGTGTTGAAGAAAATAACGATGAAAAACAAAATAAAATAAATAAAAATCATGGCTATCGCCCATATCCAGAATGAGGTATCAATCGATGGTAAGCCAAGGAACCAAAACCCGACGAAGAATGACAGTAAGATAATTGCGCAGGCGACAAAGGAAAGAACCGGAAAGATCATGATTTCTTTATCTTTTCGAAGGACACTAAAGCTTGTTTTCATTAATTGCCAACTATTACTAAATTTCCCCATGAGTGGTGGTAAGTAGAAACGATGTACATAAACATTCTCATAAAATAAAAAAAATTCAAGATTTCTCCTGTAAAAATTTATATTACAGAATGATTTCTGGAAGACGAATCATGTTTTTTTCATATAACTCAATTATAAAATGCAATTATTTTTTTATCATTTTTTATGTGTTTTTAAGTTATGGTTTTATAATTTCTTTTTCTTTCAGATAGCTACTACCTAAATTATATATAATAATATCTTAAAAATAATTAAAAAGAACTACATAACAATTGAAGATGATTTCCTATTTAAGAAACCGATGATATTTCAAAATGAATTGCCAAATGGTATTGGTGATTAACACTCGTTAATCTTATATAGGGGTTTGCTGGTTGGTTTTTTAGAAGAGGTACAAATTTACCGAGGTTATTAGATGAGTAAAAAAATATCATGGAAAAAATATCGTTCATTGTTTCTTATAATAATTCTATTCATTCAAGGCATTCTCTTCTTGGTCTTTGGTTCGAGCGCCTCTCAACAAACGAATATACAGTATTTGAATAATCCAAACGGAAATGACTGGTGGCCGATGTTTCACCATGATTTACTCCATAGCGGCCTTTCCACATCTGCCGCGCCTGAAGATAATCAAGTAATGTGGTCATATCAGACGAATTATTTCATCTCCTCGTCTCCAGCGGTATCTCATGGACGAGTCTATATTGGCTCCTGGGACTCGAACCTCTACTGTTTTGATATGGACAGCGGGAATCTGCTCTGGAATTTTTCAACAAATGGTGAAATTACTTCCTCCCCAGCGGTTGCGTATGGGAAAGTCTATGTCGGTTCAGAGGATACGAATCTGTATTGTTTGAACGCGAATGATGGGACACTCCTATGGGATTTTCGTACAAATTATATTGTAGAATCTTCACCGGCCGTTGCGGATGGGAAAGTATTTTTCGGTTCAAATGATGGCTCGCTTTACTGTCTAAATGCAGATGATGGAACTCTTCTCTGGAGGTATCAAACAGATAATGTCATCTTATCATCTCCCGCAATATCCAATGGGAAGGTCTATTGCGGTACGACTGATGGGAATTACTTCTGTTTAGACAGTACCACAGGAAATATTCTATGGCTGCATACCATCGGTGATGGCACCTATTCCTCACCGACGATTGATGACTGTAAAATGTATATCGGAACAAACGATAAAAACGTCTATTGTTTTGATGCAAGTGATGGGACTGTTTTATGGAATTATAGTGTACAAAACGAGGTTCATTCTTCCCCTGCAATCGCCGGAGATTATTTGTATATAGGAATCAGTGATGGGGTGGTTGAAGGACGTTTACTGTGTTTACAAAAAGATACGGGTACGTATGTGTGGAGTTATCAAGTCTATGGAGGTGTTGAATGTTCCCCTGCTGTTGCAGACGGGAAAGTCTATTTTGGGTCTGATCCCTGTTGTGGTTTTCCAGGGTATCTCTTCTGTCTGAATGCTGTAACAGGGGCCGAGATATGGCAATATGATTTTAACACAGAGTATCATATGAAATCATCTCCCGCGGTAGCGGCAGGAAAAGTGTTTGTTGGTTCAGCAGACGGAAAATTGTATACATTCGGTGACGTCGAATATCTTGCTGACGCAAACGGTCCGTATTATAGTAATGTCAACAGCTCTGTTGATTTTACTGGCTCGGTGTACGGTGGTAACCCAGGGTTTTCCTGGTACTGGGATTTTGGTGACTCCTCAACGTCGACAGAACAGAATCCAACTCATACCTATACCGCGATAGGAGAATATCCAGTAACCCTTCATGTTACTGATAATGAAGGGACAGTTGCATCAGATGAAACCACAGCGTATATCGAGCCACCAAATAACCCACCAACTGTTCCGGTGATACATGGTACATCTTTAGGAATACCAGTAACACCTTATACGTATACCTTTACATCCTTAGATTTCAATGGTGATTTTATTTCCTATTTTATCAATTGGGGTGATAACACAACTAGTGGATGGAACGGCCCGTTTCCATCAGGTATTGCACTATCATTAAATCATACCTGGTCTGAACGAGGATCATATTTCATTCGTGCGAAAGCAAAAGACACGCATGGTGCAGAAAGTAACTGGTCAGATCCTTTCGGAGTAATAGTGTTATCATCAATACTTTCGGTCGATATCCATGGTGGTTTTGGTATTACAATGGTGATTACTAACTTGGGGACTATTCCTGCGACAAATATCTTGTGGAATATCACTTTCATTGGAAATCATGTCTTCCCGACCAGTCGTTCAGGTGCTATTTCATTTATTCAATATGGCGGGGAGGGGAAAGTACGGGTGATAGTGTTTGGTGTAGGTAAGATTACAATAACCGCTCA